>OLNH01000340.1_pt1 | contig 43848 bp, 65 predicted proteins | sample 1643101 | NCBI WGS metagenome assembly OLNH01 (sample SAMEA3136758, study PRJEB25190) | human gut metagenome | biome: human gut; feature: human-associated habitat; material: faeces | place: Austria | collected 2013 | reverse complement strand
AGAGGACTGAAAATCCTCGTGTCGGTGGTTCGATTCCGCCCGGAACCACCATTTTATTATATCGAACAATATAGGTATTTGATACCTTAATATATACTTCCAAAAAAGGGAAAATGTTAATTATTTCATTAGCATTTTCCCTTTTTTTCGTTTCCTGGAAAGGAGACACAATATGAGTTATCGTAAACTTTCTCCTTCAGAAATTAAAATAAAGGAGCTAGTTAGTGATAATTTGAAAACCTATTATGATTACCAACTTAATCATTATGACTTGTCTGATGAAATAAGATCGTTTTCAACTTCTCTGATTAGAACATCAAATGATAAACATTATTCTAAACCTGATTCTAATTTCTTAACTGTTATCTTAGAAAGAGACGAACATGAATACTTTTGTAAACGATATTCTAAGTATTTGGATATGTTGAAAGATTACAGTAAAGAACTTTATAGCGTTATTACGCTCAAATTTCAGTTTAATTATACTGTTCCAGATATATCGGATGAATTGTGTAGAGATTCAACTGTGATCAGTTACATGTCAAATAAAGCTGCTCTTCTATTAGCGGTTTTCGACACTAATATTGATTACTCAGCAGATAACTATATTGACTATTTAGATTATCATTCAAAAAATTATCAAATAAAGGAAATAGTAAAAATTCTTTGCGTACAAAAAGAAGATGATACTGAAAAAGTCCTCAACAAAATTTCAGAGATTTTTGTATCTGATTCTTATAAAGATTTATCTTTATCAATATTCACAAATGATATCGAAGTTAGCAGGGAGATTGTGAAGATTGTTTATACTTTTGCCTTCCTACACCCAAATATTAACCTCGATATAGAAAATTTCAAAACCAAAGCCCAACAGATGAGGCTAACAAATAAAGAGATGCGATCAATTCAAAAATCTAAAATCAAGTGATTTTAAGCGGATTTTTGGGTTGATTGCGGTAAGAAAATCAAAAAAAAAACATTAAAGCGAAGCTTTAATGTCTATTTACATGAGGAGGGGGAGCACTCGTGATTACTACATCCGATTATGTACAATATCAGACACTCAAAGATAGTAGCTCAATAGAAAATTGGATCGATGAGGGTACGATTTTCAGCAACAGAGAAGACTTCAAAACAGTTATTCATCATTTATGTAAGTATAAAGATCAAAACAAATATGATTACAGTAAAAATAATGGTAAGAAAGCCTATAGTCCAATATATGCTCATTATCTGGAAATCATGATACCGCAGAATTTCTCAAATGAAGAAAAGAAATCTTTTATAGAAAAATATATGATTTCATTAAATCCATGCTTTAAAAGTAACAGTTTCTTATATTGCTACAAATATAAAGAACAAGGTAAAGGTCATTATATAGAAGTTATCTGCTTTACAAGAAAATATTATAAGAGAAAACAAAGAAAATTGATTACTTATAACAGTGATTACTATTTTGATGAAGTAAATAAAAGAAGATGTACTATGAATAATCCAAACGCAGTACGCTTACACAGGAAAGGTGAACCAAAAATAAATAGTGTTGGTGAAAAGATATACCAGGATTATTATTGTTCAGCTAAAGAAACCGAGGTCTTTAAATATAAAAATATAAACAATTTAAGAACAAAACTAATAAAAATCGTTCAGTACGTAAGATTGTTAAAAAATAGAGATTATTGGAAAAATCAAATTAAATTCTTTTCACGGATAACAGTTTCCACTTGGAAGCATAGAGAAAAGATACGTATAAAAAATCAAATGATTCAACGAATAAATTCTATTGTAGGCGATATACAAGAAGCTCTTTATGTTTCTAGGTTTTGGTATGATGTTGAACGTTCATTTTATAAATTGATATATAACATAGATAAGATTCTATATAAGTCAGAATGGAGAGATTCTGTTTCAGGAAGAACAGTTTATTTAGGACTTAATCAATCATCAGCTTCTGTTGAGGATAATTTAATACTATTAGAAAAATATATAGAAGAGAAAATAAAAAACTGGTGGAATGATGAAATATTTGAAGGTTACGGTCTTGATTGGCTTAGATAAAAAAAGGAGGAATATTTTAAAATTGGAAAAATATGTAAACCTGTTTACACTGTGTTTTCTATACATAGTTGTAACCACAAAAGTTGTTATTGAATTTATATATCAGAAGAAGTGGAAAGGATGTTTAGCAATAGCTTTAAGCTATCCTTTCTACATATTGTTCGTCTATTTATTTGTTATTAAATTTTAAACAAAGGGGATAAGGAAAATGGGATTATTAGAAAGTATGAGTAGAGATTTAAGCAAAGCACAAAGAATATCTATTGGTGATGTAAGGATCAATAGATTAAATGATGCATTGTATGATCAAGCGAGTGAAGAAATGATTCAAGGATTAATGGAATCAATAAAAAAACATGGGCAAATGGAAAATGCAATTGGTTATGAGGACAAATATGATGCAAATGGTGAGATTGATGGCGCTTCATATACACTTGTTGGTGGTAATACACGTTATTTAGCAATTTCAAAACTTTATGAACAGGGTAAAGGAGATGGCTATATTAATATGACCATCATTGAGAAGCCAAAAAACCACACAGAAGAATTGGAAATCATGATTACCAATAACATGCAGCGAAAAAAAACAAGCGAAGAAAGATATCATGAAATACGTGTAATGGAACATGCTTATGAATATTTGGATGTAAAGCCTTCTGGAACAAAAAGAGACTGGATAGGAAATCAGTTAGGTATTTCAGGGAGATATGTTGATAAGCTTATCAATAAATTTAATCCAAAGCCTGTTGAAGAAACTGAAGAGATGGAACAAGTTCCATCTTCTAATGAAGAAGAAAATGTTGAAGGTCAAACTGATATTTATGATTTCATTCCTGAAGAAGATGAAACTGCTGGTGATAATGAAGAAAATTCAATGATTCAAGAAGATCAGGAAGAAGCTATTCAAGAACATCAATTTACGGCAAATAGCAACAATGCTCCTAGAGAAAGAGAAATGATTTCATTCATAAAAGGAAATATCAGATCATTAAAAAGATCAAAAGAAATTGCTGATGAAATAGGATATCAGGATTCGATTTCTAAAGAACTTGACGAAATAGTGGATCAGTTAAGCGAGATACTGATAAGTTTACAAAGTAATCACAGTGATCAATAAAATAAAAATTACAATGTCTACGAACATTCACCAGTCTTATCTTTACGAATCAAGGTAGTACGTTCCGTCTCCACCTTGATTCAATCTAATCCTGGTGCTTTTAGAAAGTGTAAAGTTTAATTTAAAGAAAAGAGGAAACAAAAATGGAAGAAAAAAATCTAAAAATTGATAGTTTTGTAAAAAGATGTATGCAAAATACTATAGAGGGTAGTGCTAAATCAAATAATCAATGGTATTTAGAATGTTTAAATAAAGCAAAAAATACCGAAGATTTTGAAAACTTATATTTTAGTACAAAAGATATAGATATTATGAGTTCACAAGCATATGGGGAATTATTGAAAAAACAAAGTTTGTTTTATAAAGGATATGATAAATATTATCATTATGTAATGAATAAAGCTGAAATTAAAAAGGTTACTTGTTCTGATAGAGGTGGTTTGAAATTAGGCAATGACACTTTTTCTATATGTGTAAGCAATGGATATGGTGATGGAGTTTTTACAACAGCAATTTTTTTGAAAGGCAACCCTTATATTAATGCTGTGGATCATATGATGAATTATCAAGTGGCGGTTGATGGAAAATTCAACATCTATGATTGTGATTGTAGAAATGATGTGGCTCTTGAACTAGAAGGAAGTTACATTGTTTATTCTTACAATGGATTTGTAGCATTAGTAGAGCAAGACAGATAAAGGATGGAACAAGTTCCATCTTCGAAAAATAGAAAGGATACTAATTATTATGGAAAAAGAAATTATTAAATTAAAAAATTCAATCGAAGCCCTAAATAGAACATCAAAGGATATGAAAGTATCATTTCATTATACTGATAATGATGAAGAAATTGATGCAATCAAAACTGTAGCTGAGGCTGCTGAAAATTATTTAGAAATGAAAAAAGAATACAAAAAGCTGGTTAATGACCGTGATCTAGCTGTAAAAACATATGAAAGACAAGCAAAGGAACTCAATCATATTGGATACTTCTTGATTGAAACTCTTGGATATACAATGCAGGAAGTAATGGTAATTGCTGATACATCTTTAGAAATTCAAGATGTAAATAGAAAGTTGAAAGAGTTAAAGGAATCTAATGAAGAAGCGACTTTTGAAGATGCAAGAGAAGAAATTACTAAAGATATGTATGAAGAATATTGTAATAAATTTGATGATATTGTACTCAATAAAGATTTTAAAAAATCAGCAATTAAAAGAAAATTAAAAGAGTTAATAGAAGAAATTAATCATTACTATGGTGATGATTCAACAGTACCAAAAGATATATTTGATTTAGTACAAGAAATCAATGAAAAGATAAAAGATTTTGAATACGAATCAGAGGATTATTGTATATAACAATAGGTTGGAACTTGTTCCATCCTTTGAAAGGAGGAAAATATGAAATTATATCAAATCCATGCTATTAAAGAAAATAGGCAGAATAAAAACAAAATTGATTTTGATACTGCCTGGTCAAATCAGTTTTGGTTTTCAAATGAAGAAGATGCTTTATCTTATTGTAAAACAATGCAGCAGGTGGGATATTTTAAAGATTATGATGCGTTATGGATTATAAAGTATCATTTTAAAACACGAAAAGTCATTGATAATTTTAAGTTGGTTGGAAAGAATGATTATTACAAATACGATATGATCTATCAAAAGTCATTATTAAGCTAACTATGGAACTTGTTTCATCTTTGAAAGAAGATATACAAAGGTATTTTAATGAAAATGAAGAAGGAATGCCATTAGAAGCTATTGAACTGTGTAAAGGAATTGATCGTATCATCAAAGTTATAGAGAGGAGAAAGAAATATGATTAAAGAGATTGCTAAATTACCATCAATGAGAATGATTTGTTTTACATTAACGTGCTTAGTGTTAATACGTTTAGTAATACATGTTGTATTTAAAAGAGGAGATTACAAACAAAATAAATTAAACATTATTACAGGATTAATTAATGATTTCAAAAAAGAGGATATTGAGGGGAAAATAGAAATAATCCTTGAAATTGGAGCTTGGCTAGCGATTACATTTATTGTGCTATAAAGTTTTATCAGGATGGAACAAGTTCCATCCTGGAAAGGAGACAAAAAGTTTATGTTTTTCTTTAAACAAAATTATGAACAGATACAAGAAATACAACATATGTTAGAAAAGTGTAATTTGAATATAAAAGATTTATCTGAAACTTTAGATCTGAATGAAAAAGATTTAAACAGAGCAATGTCGGGCAGCACAAAACAAAAGAATCTGTTAGATACGATTCAAAATTATCTATTGGAATTGGTAAAAACAAGAGAAAGTGAAACTAGAGATGAACTGGCTAAAAAAAGTCTAGCTGAATTACATTTTCTTCTTGATTACGCTAAAGAAAATAGTGATTCAAAATATGATTCAATGACATTAAACTATATTATTTCAAATTACTTTAATTTGGAGTATGTTTCATTAAGAAATAATAGGGAAGGAGAAGGAAATGAAATTTAAAAAATGGATTTTAGAAAATAAATACGGAATACCACAAATGAAATTGTGGTCGATAGAACAGCCTGTAAAAGAAGATGCAAATTCAAACTTTAGTACCTTTGATAAAGAAGTATCAATGTATAGATTTATTGCACCTAATTTAATAAATCTTTCAAAAGACCTATGTAAAAATTTTAAAATAGCCATAGGTATTTATGGCTGCTCTTTAGCGTGGTATGGCTTGGCTTATTTAAGTGCAAATAATGATAAGATATTTAATGAAGTCTTTAAGCCACATGCTGTTGATATAATACCTATTGTTATTATGATTCTTTTATTTATAGAAATGTTTCATCTAGTAAAGAATATCTTTACTGAAACAAGAACAGTGAGAGAAATGTTTTATATTTTTACATTAAGTGTATTACTAATATATTTGAATATATTTTTAAAAGGTAAATTAATGAGCCTAGACTTATTGAACAGAATAGTTATGATAACAATATTAGTAGAAACAGTTTCTTCAATGATATTATTTATTTATGATGTTATTCGTGTTGTATCAGCATATAAGAGAGGTAATTATATTGTTATATATGAAGAAAAGAGAACAAATTATCGTTTTGTTAAATAACAATATTTGAAAAGAGGGATTATAATGTCAACTTATTATAGGGATATTCAAATTATAAAACATGCTCTTCAGTTTTATATAAAAAGATCTGATGCAAATGAAAAAGATCTAGAAAAAGAAAAGAAACTTCTAAAAAAAGTTGAAAATAAAGTAAGTGACTTCAAAAAATCAAACAATATCAAATAAAGGTTTATTAAACAAAAATGAAATAAAAGAAATACAGAAACTTATAGCAAAGAGGAACTAAATGATGAACGATTTAATATTAAAATTAGTTAATTATGTTTTACCAAATTTTTACCATAATCTATGTCGATTGATTGCTATTACATTATTGCTATTCTTTATAATATTTGTATTATCAAAATCCAATATGATCCATATTTTTTTTAAAAGGATATTATCTAATAATTTTTTTAAGATATGTATCGCTATTATATTGCTTTTAGGAACAATTGCTGGATGTGTAATATCGATAGTTGAAGCGTTTAGTTTGGTGTTTTTACCTGTTCTTTTATTGGATAGCATATTTTTAAATATCATACGCTTTACTATTTATCATCTAATTCTAATATGCTTGCTCAATAGATTATTCAAAATTGTTTATCAAACTGATTTATTAACTGATTCTATTTCGTTATTCTTTTTTGTGTTCATTACTTATTTCGCAGTTCTATTTGCTATTTGAAAACACAGTTAAAAACAAGAAATATATGTATTTACAAATTAAGTCAATTAACTGGTCTTGATGATGGAACAAGTTCCATCTTTAAAAAAGGAGAAAATATGGAAAATGTAGTAATTGCCAATGGGCGAAGAGAATATGAAAGAATTGATAAAAGACGAGCAAGATACTTTTTCAACAAAGGTGTACCTATTGTGATGTGTCCTTGTAATTTAGAGGTAGGAGAACCATTTCATTATGAAGTGAAAGTTGAAAGAAATGAATTGAATGAAAATTTTGATGAAATTGTAAATAAATTTGAAAAGTTCGAATGTAATAATAATTCGGGAAACTATGCTTCGTTTTATATGATTTTTTAGAACGTATAAAACAAGAAAATAGTATAGAAAAATAATGCATCTGAAAAGGATTTAACACAATGTCAAAGTCAAATAAGAAAAAAGGGGAACTAATAATGAGCAATTTAAAAGATAAAATAAAGAACTTTATACCTTCGAAATATAATCGAAGCTATGCAAAAATGTTAAGTTTACCAAAGAAATCTACTTTATTTTTAACATATGAGATTGATTTAATTAATCTTATCTTAGAATTAAAAGAAATTGATTTAAATGATCCAAAAAATTATTGTATCAATATTTTCGGTCATTCAATAGATGTTAAAACTGATCCTGAAAGCTATTACTTGTTTGATAAAAATGAAAATCTAATATTTAAGAAAAATTTATATTTAATTAAAAATTACGATGATTTCGATAAATTAATAAATAAAGGAGTTTTAATGATAAAGGGTTGTTATGATGAACAATATTGTTGTGTGAACATTCAAAACTATCCTCATGAATATTTTTGTATGTATTTAATAAATACAATCAGTGAATGCAGTAAAACTACATTAATAGAAATTAAAGGGATTCTTGAAAAATTATCAGATGCCAATAGTGTTGAATCTTTTAAAAATATATCTGATGAATTAATAATAAAATTAGATATTTTAAGAAGTAAATTGTCTTTACCGTTAAGTTTAGTTTCATCTTATGCATTAAAAATAGAAGGTGGACATGAATCATATTTTCAATATGTTGCTAGAATAAATGAATTTGCTGTCATGGTGCTAAAAGAAGAAAAACTTGAAATGAGTTTTGATGAAAGAGAACGTTATTCATATCAGATAACTTGTTTAGCACAATTAATATCTAATTTGTTTTATCTCGAAAGACAAATGTCTGATATATGTTTGTTTGATAAAGATATAACAAAAGCAAAAGAGATGTTTTATTTTTGTATAAATACTTTATTTATAAATAAATTGTTTTCAAAAATAGAAGATATAGATAAGCAAGGAAGATGGAGCTTATAGTAAAGAAATTATGAATATAAATATTTTGAAAACCTAATGGAAAAAGAAAATATTTCTATGTATAGATTAAGTAAACTATCTGGTATAGAAAACAAAAGCATTTGGAATATCGTTAATAACAAACGAAAAGATCCCCAAATCTCAACTGTTGTAAAGATAGCAAAAGCACTTGATCTTAACGAACATGAATTTGCTGAACTGTGTGGATATAGAAAGGATGATGAAAAATGATAATCAAAGAAGAAGTAATGAATTGGAGAGAAAATGAGTTTCAATGTTTGAAAACAAAAATGCATAAAAAACAAGTTGAAGAAGCAATAGATTTATATAGCACATATTCAGATGTACTAAGTTCTAAAGAAAAAAGAGAATTAAAGAAATTGAAGAAAAAGCAATGTCATTTTATTGTGATTGGAAGCACTAAAAAATCAAAGTAATTCTTTTACCATAAAGAATATTATTGAGTTTTTTACCATTTTTTTAATTAATATCATGGTTTTTATAGAAAACTAAATAAACAATGAGGTGAAAAAATATGAATGAATGGACTAGTATTTTAGAAAGTATGCCAAGTAAAAATAGCACATATTATGTATATCTGATGAATTGTATGGATAATTCAAGTAGAATAGAAAAATTAAGATTTCAAAATGGAAATTGGCAAGAATTTGGAGAAGAATATGATAGGATTATTGCATGGAAAAATATATCTAAAAGAAAGATCAAAGACAAATTAGCATGGCTAAAAAAGCACCATAATGAATTAAACTCAGTTTTCAATTATGGTGTTGAAATTAATTATGATTATTTTGAAATAGCTGAAACATTAACTGAATGTCTTTGTGAATATCCTTATTTTTTTTGGAGCGGTTATGTTCGTTATATAGATAATGTTTATGTTGTAATGATTTTTTAATGATTTATTGTAAATGCTGAGGTATCTTGTTTTTTATCATATAGTCTAATACTAAATCATAGTTAAAGGTTCTAAGATTATTATCTTTTTGTAAGTCATTGATTATATCTTCAAATGTTTTATTCATTTTTATAAGATATGTATTTACACTTTTTATTTGATGTTTTGGAAAGTATTCAATATATTGTGAATCTTCTAATTTACGTTTAATGTCAAATATTACACTATTTATTTTTATATTTCCTTGATAAGTCATTATAAGAAGGACTATGTTATATAACTGTTTTCTAACAGGATTCCATTTAGGTGATGGATTTGTAGTACCTCCATTTCCGCGCGGAATATTGTCGTGATGTAAAGGATCAAATAATGGAGGTAATGAATATCCAGTAATTTTACAAAAATCATCAGCTACATATTTACCACAATAAATAGATTCATGATGCTCTTGATTTGTTTTTGAAATGCAATCAAAGATTATATATTCATCCGTTATGTCCATATTACCAGCGTCACTTACAACAGTTCTACCATCTAAGAGTTTAAAGTGTCCAACAGGTTTTATATCATATTGTTTACATAATTCTTCTCTTAATTGATGTCCACGACAGTACATTATATCAACCTCACTTCTATTAAGATATAAATATTATAACTCGTTTTGCCGAGTCATTCAATATAACAAAAGGAGCTAAATATGAATACTGAATATTTAAAAACATTATTTACCCAAAGAAAACAAACTAGATACAAATTTTGCAAATTAACTGGTTTTAGCAGCGGTGCTTTAACTGATATTTTGAATAAAAAAGTAAAAGATCCACGTAATTCAACTATTGTAAAAATAGCAAAAGCGCTTGATCTTAATGAACAGGAATTTGCTGAATTATGTGGATACAAAGTTAATAGGCAATCATGTATACCACTTGAAATTAAAGATGAAAATGATATTCATTATGGTGGTAATCCTTTACTTGGAGAATGGATTACAGGAACTTGTCCTAGATGTAAAAAAGATGTCCAATTAGGAATGAATTATTGTTCCAACTGTGGTCAAAAGCTTTTATGGGAGAATTTAGAAAATGAGAAATCATAGATTAGAAGATGGAACAAGTTCCATCTTTTCTATTTAGTTAATTACCTACGTAAGAAAGGATTTAAAATAAAAATACGAAAATTATTTAAAGTTGAGATGAGATAAGATGTAGTAGAGGTGGTGGGCAATGAAAAAAATATATATTTGTATAGATTTGAAATCATTTTTTGCAAGTTGCGAATGTTCAAAAAGAAATCTTGATCCATTTACTACTAACCTAGTAGTTGCTGATAAAACAAGAGGAGAAAACGCATTGTGTCTTGCGATAACACCAGCAATGAAGAAACTAGGGATTAAAAATAGATGTAGAACAAAAGATATACCAGGAGATATTTCTTATATCATTGCAAAACCAAGAATGAAAATGTACATGGAATATTCTGCTAAAATCTATGGTATATATTTAAGATATGTATCAAGTAAAGATGTGCATGTATATTCAATTGATGAGTGTTTTATTGATATAACATCTTATTTGAAATATTACAAAAAGAAGCCTAAAGAATTTGCTGAAATATTAATGTCCGCTGTTTTTGAAGAAACAGGAATAACAGCGACAGTTGGCATTGGAACAAATCTATATCTCGCTAAAATTGCTATGGATATAATTGCTAAACATGTTGATGATAATATTGGAATGCTTACGGAAAAAGCATATAGAAAATATTTATGGCATTACACACCTTTGACGGATTTTTGGCATATTGGACAAGGCATTTCCAATCATTTAAATAGGTTAGGAATATATGATATGTACGATTTAGCACATTATGATCAGAAAAAACTCTACAAGGAATTTGGGATTAATGCAGAATACATGATAGATCATGCTCTAGGTAAAGAACCAACAACTATTGCTGATATAAAGGCTTATGTTCCTAAAACAAATTCTTTAAGTAATTCACAAATTTTAACTAAAGATTATAATTATGAGGATGCTTTTCTAGTAATGAAGGAAATGGTAGATACTAATGTAACAAGACTTGTAAAAGAACATAAGGTAACTGACTGTGTAAGTATATGTGTTGCTTACTCAAAGAGAAATGGTGGAGGTTCTTCGGGTGGTCAAAGAAAAATGACAGTACGAACAAATTCCTTAAAAACAATAAGAGATGAATTTATAATCTTATATAAGGAAAAGGTAACAGCAAATAAGCCAATAAGACAAATTGGTATTTCATTTCATAATGTTATGAATGAGAGATTTGAAAGCTATGATCTTTTTACTGACATAGAGAAACTAGAAAAAGAAAAGAATGTACAAAAGGCGATAATATTAATACAAACTAAATATGGAAAAAATTCCATAATGAAAGGTATGAATAAACTTGAAAATGCAACTGGTTTAATGAGAAATCAATTAATTGGAGGTCATAATGCAATCTAAAAGAAAATTAAATAGGGCGAAGCTTTTTATTGCGTATGATGCATTGAAAGGTTTTAAAGAAATGATACATGAAAAAGAAAAAACAGTAATTAGAATTGAAAGAAAAACATTATCTGAAGATCAATTATTTGAACTTAATTGGAAAATACAAAGTATAAAAGAAGGTAGTATTATTTCTCTTATTTACTATAATCAAAATGAATATATTTTAAAAACAGGGTACGTAGCAAAGAATGATATAGAAAAAAGAACTATTCAAGTTGTTGATCAGATAATAAAATATGAAAATATTTATGAAATTTTATAAAAAAATTTTGTTCGAACCGTCCAAGACTGTTAGAAAATAAAACAATAATATATAATGGAGTAAGAACTAAATATAAAGGAGGCAGTATATGAATAGAAAATATACGAAAAATGAAATTGAAAATCAAAATGTAAATAATATGTTTGCGGATTTAGAAAAATTACCAGTTAGAGAAAAACTAGAAAGGGATGGGCATAAACGATTTAAAATATTTTTTTGGGTTTTACTAATACCATCAGCTATTTTTTATATTAATTGTCTATTTATATGTAAAGATAATTCTATTGCTGTTGGAGGAATATTATTTGGAGTGACAATAACTATTATATTGATTAATGTCTATAGAAAATCTTTCACAGAATATAATAATACATTAAAGATAATACGAAACAAAAAAGTCAATATTCAATTAGATTTATTCAAATCAGCTAGTTATCTATATTTAAGTGGGCAATTAGAAAATACAGAGAAGTTTGAAAAAAATTTTTATAATAGGGGTAAATATAAAAAAATATCACAAAAAAATTTGACAAATGCATATGCAAATTTATTATTTACGCTTTTAAATAATAATAAAATTCAAATGAAAAAATTAAAGAAAGAAAATATAAAATTACTTATAAAACTGTTTTTCTTTTTTTGTATAGCTTTTTTACTATTGATTGGATTATTAAATTTCAGCAAAAGTAATTCTGACTTGTTTAAAGGAATACTTACTTGTTCGGGAAGCTTACTTACCATGATAATTGGAAACTCTTTAGACACATGGTATCAAAGATTTTCTGAAGGAAATGATATTGAATCTATTAATAGTGAAATTTCAAAAAAAATTGTAGAAGAATTAAAATATGATTATACGAATGATCAATTAAATACAGAAAATGAAAGAAGTTTTGAGAATTTATTATTTGATAAGAAAAATCAACAAAGCAAGATAAAACTAAAAGATTTAATAATTTTCATTAAATCATTTTTCAAAAGAATATGGAATAGAAAGAAGTGATTTTTTTACGAACAAATTTAAAGAGAATCTTTGACTTATGTAAAGTCTACGAACATTCACTAATGATTATCCAAGAACAAGGTAGTACGTTTCGTCTCCACCTTGTTCTTTTCTATTCATTAGTGCTTTTAGAAAGTGAACCAGGAATAAGGAGGAACAAATTATGGATAATAAAAGAATAGATATGTATGAAAGGAGATTTAAAGATCATGTTGCAACAGTTAAGCAGTTAGATGAAGAAACACAGGTTTTAACATTCAAAAGACCTGATTCAATTATATGGTCTACTGAGTTTATATTTAGAAAAAAATTTATTTTTGTCAGTGGAGATACTGGCTGTGCAGTATTTTCTACAACATGGGAACCGACATGGAATTATGATTGGGAAAACACAAGTCCAGAATATTTTGCAGAAAAGTGCCAGGCTTTCTTTCAAGAAAAATATGTATTAGATCAGGAAAAAGCAGAAAAGGATATAACAGATCATATAATCAACACTTTAAATTATTATGATTATGATGAATATGAAGCAGATAAACTAGCGAAAGAGGTAATTAGTTTAGCTAAACAATATAGTGATTGGATAAGTGTAGAAGACAAAGATGTTTTCACAAAAAAAGATAATGAATCAGTTTTGAAACAATCATTTTTAATTTTAAGTGCTATTTATACTTCCAATACAATTAATGATTGGGTCTTAAAGATTCAACAAAATAATGATTTTTCCGATTGTATGAATGACTTCTATGATAATGAATTATACAACATAGGAAGAATGCTACATTCACAATTTGAGATGTGGATATTTGAACTTAGAAAAGCAAAAGAACAATTACAAAATAAAAATACATTATAAGTGGTAGGATGGAAATTGTTCCATCTTTTATTTTAATGGAAGGTCTACGAACATTCACCAGTTCGCTGGACTAAAAAGCAAGGTCGTACAAGTCTCCACCTTGCTTTTTTCGCTCCTGGTGCTTTTAGAAGGTGAGGCGAGGAAAAAGCCTCAAGAAACTAAAAACTTTGGAGGAAACGAAAATGGAAGATTTAAAAATTGAAAATTTAAGCGGTAGAGGACTAGCTACAGTGATTGCAGGAACAATGGTATTATCAAAATTATGTGTATTTGGTTTATGTAATTTGATTGATTTGTTTTTTTAAAAAAGAAAATTATATATTCATAGGATGGAACAAGTTCCATCCTGATTCAAAAAGGAATGTCTACGAACATTCACCAGTCTTATCTTTACGAATCAAGGTAGTACGTTCCGTCTCCACCTTGATTCAATCTAATCCTGGTGCTTTTAGAAAGTGTAAAGTTTAATTTAAAGAAAAGAGGAAATAAAAATGGGAATTAAAGAAAAGTTCGATGAATTTTTAATTAATGATGTTGTACAAATGTTTTCATTAGAAAGGAATCCAAAAAATAAAAATATTATATTATCAACTGAAGTTATCTCAAAAGCGCTATTAAAAAATAATATTTATTTATTATTTAGAACAAATTATCAATTTCTAAGCGAAACGGATTTTAAATTAAATGTTGTAGGAGTGTTTGATAATAAAAATAAAAAATTATACACGAATACTAAAAACATTTTTGATTTTGAAATGCCAAAATCAAAATATTATATTGATGAATTATGTTCTATAGAAAATGAATTAATAAAAGATGCCAAAAGAGTATTATTTGCATATATTAAAAAAAATAAAGAAGTTTTAAAAGATGTAGGAAGAAAAGTGTTTGATAATCGGTTAAAAGATAAAAAGTATAAAAACTGTTTATCTAAAGTTATTGCTAGAGAATATATTTTAAATGTTGATACTTTTCATGAGTTTAATAATGATATGAATGAGGAAAATAAATACGAAAGGTATCTACATAGCATGAAAATGGCGGATAAAACATTATTATATTTGATTGGAGAAAAAACAAAGGAAGAGATTTCTAAAACATTATTATTAGATTATTTAGAACAAAAACATTATGATAACAGGGCGCAAAAAGAACTTATAGGATGTCGGTTATTAGAAATTGAATATATAAATCAGTCATTGAGAAAAATGTACCAAGAAGGTGATAAAAGTATATATAAGAAAACTCAAACTATCGTTCAAGCAATCAAAAATATAAATGCAAAATTTTTAACTATCACATTAAAATGTGATAATGAAGAAGTTACATTTAAATATCGAAAAGATGATATGTTAATCTTGAATGATTTTGATTTAGACAATAAAAATCCTCTAATCAGTTTATATGCTGTTTACATTTCAAATAAAAAAGAGAGAGAATCAGTAGATAAGGTATTAAAAGGAAAAGAGGAGAATTATAATAACTATCTTAATTTCATTACTGAAATTAAATGGGGCAAAAAGATTTTATATAAAGAAAAGTAATAAATATCATAAATAAAAAAAGAAGAATATCTTTATAGGGTGGAACAAGTTCCATCCTGTTTTTTTAAAAGAATGTCTACGAACATTCACTAGTATCTGATCAATAAGCAAGGTCGTACAAGTCTCCACCTTGTTATTTCTCATCTACTAGTGCTTTTAGAAAGTGTAAAGTTTAATTAAGAAAAGAGGAACTAAAATGAGAAGACTAGAAACAAACAAATTCAATTTTACTAAACAATTAATCAATGAAAAAACGAACCACGTTTTGAAAGAGTGGAATACATCATTTACGAACAATAGAGGAGAAAATATAAAGCAAGAATTAAAAAATGAATATTATGACCTTGTTGATATTAATACAAAACTTGCATCTATGAAATTAAGAAAATTTTAATTAAGGAAGGTAAAAGAAAATGGATAATTTTAAAAATAAAATGGTTGAATGGTTTGAGTGTCATCAAACTGCATTAGAAGATTTATCTAACTTTTGTGGTAGAAAATCAAAACAAATGTTAAATGAAATGAATAAAGATATAAATAAAGTTTATGTAGGAGACACTTCATTTACTGTAATCAAAAGAGATTACGAAAAAAATATTGCTGTTTTACAAAATGACATTTCAAAAATATATAACGTTGCAAAAGGAATTAACAATAATAATCAGGGTTGGGAGTTCAGTCTTATTTATACTTCCAACAAAGAAGAGGCGATTTGTTGTTATATAGAAAATACAAATAATGATATTGATTTGAATAAAAAAATTGAAATAAATCATTTATTAAAATCATATGACTTTAATTATAAAAAAGCAAAAGAGATTATTGAGATTGCTTATGAAATCTATCTTGATGAAAATGACAAAACTGGCGAACGACTCACCGTTGAAGATATATCATATTTTTTATCTAATTGTGATATATCGTTGGAAGAATTAAAGATTATGGGAAAAGACGAAAGAAGGGAGCTAATGTATAAATTTTTTGAACAATAGGATGGAACTTGTTCCATCTTATTGTTTTTAAAACAAATGTCTACGAACATTCACCAGTTCGCTGATCTAAAAAGCAAGGTCGTACAAGTCTCCACCTTGCTTTTTTCGCTCCTGGTGCTTTTAGAAGGTGAGGCGAGGAAAAAGTCTCAAGAAACTAAAAACTTTGGAGGAAATGAAAATGGATGAAGTATTGGTTTATTTTGCGGTAAAATATAAAGGAAACTTTCAAAAAATATTAACCGCACTACAAAATAAGGAAAGAGTTTCAAATGAAGAAAGGAAGAAAGTAATAGAAAGTATCAATTGTAATTTCACAACTATTATATCGGATGATTATCCTAATTTTTTAAAAGAAATCAGTTGCCCACCGTTTGTTTTATTCTATAAGGGAGATTTAGAAACTTTAAATTCATATAATACTATTAATATTGTAGGTACTGAAAATAATGATATTAATGGTGAAGAAATGACAAAAAAAGTGGTAAATCATTTAATAAAAAATGATAAGACAGTGATTGTTGGAAATAATGAAGGTATTGAAAAAATAGCGATTGACACAACATTGGAAGGAAAAGGAAATTTAGTTGTAATTTTAAATAAGGGTATTAATGATTATTTAATTGATAGTAATAATCAAAATGTTTTGATTATCAGTGAATATTTAAATAGAAAAGAAAGTACAAAGGAAACCTATTTATTTAGCAAACGAATTGCAGTGGGATTAAGTGAAAAGGTTGTTGTTATTGAAATTGAAGAAATGGATAAAGCCATAGTATCAGTTAAACATGCACTTGACTATAGTAAAAATATTTTAGTAAATCCAATGGATTTAGACAGTAAGTATAAAGGAAATAACAAACTAATCAAAGAAGGAGCGGATGTTTTAGTAAGTATTAATGATTTAGTAGATAATTAACCTTATCTACTAAATTTTGATATGTCTACGAACATTCACTAGTATCTGATCAATAAGCAAGGTAGTACGTTCCGCCTCCACCTTGCTATTTCTCATCTACTAGTGCTTTTAGAAAATGAGGCAGGGAAGAAAGTTTCATGAAACTAAAAATTTTGGAGGAAATGAAAATGAATGACAATAATGGGCTAATATTATTAGAAGTAAAATGTAAATCAAAAGGAAATAATATTATAACGATTGATAATATCTATTGTATAATTAGTGTATCATATCGTATAGAAAAGAATGATTTGTTTTTATTCTTTCAGTCAACTTGCAAAGAAGGAGAAACTGATATTTTTGATTTAGAATGTCACTATAAAAAAATTATTGATGAAGATTATGATGATGAAAAAATATTTGTAATGAATATTGTAGGCGAGGCTTCTTTAAAAATTGAGGAAATGGTTGGTTTTTTTGCATCGCAAATGATAATTGCTTCTTAAAAGATGGAACTTGTTCCATCTTATTTTTTTAAGTAAAGTCTACGAACATTCACCAGTTCACTGATCAAAAAGCAAGGTCGTACAAGTCTCCACCTTGCTTTTTTCGTTCCTGGTGCTTTTAGAAGGTGAGGCGAGGGGATAGCCTCAATAATATAAAACAAAGGAGAAAATATGATGGATAGAGTTGTAGATATGACTATTAAAATAGTTAATGAACGTACAGTTGTAGAAGTATTTTCGTACAATAAGATGAAAAATATCTTTAAAGGATACGTGGATTCATTACCACAAGAAATTTTAAATATGGATATAAAGACATTTAACATCAAAGATAATACTTTAATTTTAAATGTAGAAGAATAAGAATTTATATTTAATAAGAAATAGGTAACCCCTAAAGGAGAAAAAATAATGAGTTGGTTAAATGGAGAATTAATTTTAAATGGAATGTCAAAAAAGGATTTAGCATATGCGCATGATTATATTAGAAGTACAGTAAGAAATAATGGGGATACAAGAGAATTTTCAAATTTAGGAGATGAACAGCGACCAATTAAAAAAATGAGCGAAAGAATTTTCGATTGTTATGAAGATGCTGACAGTTATTTGGATACATTCAATTGGGAACGAAAGTATAACCCTATTGTGGCATTTAGAGATGTAGATTTAAAAAACATTAAGAAAACAAAGAAAATTGAAAATTTGGAATTAAGAAAAGAAAAAGAAAATGAAAAGCTTCTTGAATATTATCGTAAAACTGATGTAAAAAACTTCAAAGCAAAATTAGTAACATGCCCAACGTGTGAATCAAAAATCAATAAGGAATATATCAACAATTGTACTTGTCCGTTATGTAGAACAGATTTAAGAAGTGAAACAACAAAGAAAACAATTGAAAGGTATGAAAGCAATATAGAAAAATTAGAAGAAGAAATAAAAAAAGAAAATAAAAAATTAATAAAAAAAGTAAAAGACAAAGCACCAATTAAATATTTACTATTATTTGAAGAATATTGCGGATAATGAAATGGATAGAAAGGAATATAATTTTATTCCTTTCTTGAATCATGGAACAAGTTCCATCCTAATTCAAAAAGGAATGTCTACGAACATTCACTAGTATCTGATCAATAAGCAAGGTTGTACAAGTCTCCACCTTGTTATTTCTCATCTACTAGTGCTTTTAGAAAGTGTAAGGTGTAATTAAAAAGAAAGAAGGAAATTTATATGAGTTTATTTGAATCAATGGGTAGAGATTTAGGATTAGTAAAGAGGGTAGACATTCAAGAAGTAAGAATGAATAAATTGAATTTCTATGAGTATCAAGATGATGTAATCAATAGTTTAAAGAGTTCAATTTTAGAAAATGGGCAAATGGAAAATGCGATTGCATACCTTGATGATTTTGATGAAAATGGCGATATCGATGGTTGTCGTTATACTCTACTAGGTGGACATACACGATATTTAGCTATATCTAAACTTCTAGAAGAGGGTAAAGGAGATGGATATATTAATTTATCTATTGTTGAAAAACCACAAAATGAATATGAAGAGAAAGCATTAATAATGTCTAACAATGTTCAAAGAAAAAAGAGTATGGAAGTTAGATACCATGAAATTAAATTATGGGAAGAAATTTATAATAATCTTGAAGAAAGACCTGGTGGAACTAAAAGAGATTGGATTGGTAAAAAGATTGGTATGAGTGGTAGAGGCGTTGATAAAGTTATTGCAAAAATGGAAAACAACATAAGTGCAACATCACAAAACACACCTCATGCAATGACGAGAAATGATGTTTTTAAAAGATTGAAGACCAATCTAAAAGCATTGAATAGGACTAGAGAAATATCCTTACAATGTAATTGTGATGATATTAATGAGCTGTTAGATACTTTAATAAATGACTTGGAAGTGATTATAAATTATGAAAACTAGGAATAAGATTTTATTCCTTTTTTATTTGCATTATGGAACAAGTTCCATCTTAAAATTTGAAAAGAATGTCTACGAACATTCACCAGTTCGCTGATTTAAAAAGCAAGGTTGTACAAGTCTCCACCTTGCTTTTTTTGCTCCTGGTGCTTTTAGAAAGTGTAAGGTTCAATTCAAAAAGAAAGAGGGAAATTTATATGAGTTTATTAAGATATCATGGATTTAATCAATGGGAAAATCACTTTGTTGAGGGAGAAAATGAAAGAGATAATATTTTGTTTGGATTTGAATTAGAAGCAAGAGAAGATGATTCTAATTATGTTGAAAATCAATTGAGTCCTGAACAAGTAGCTTGTAAGTTGGAAGAAGAATTTGGCAATTTGTTTGTTTATGAAAGAGACAGTTCTATCGGACGAGGAGTAGAAATTATTTCTCAACCAATGACAATGAATTATTATATGACACACATTGATTTGTTTAAAAAGCTTTTGAAAATGTTAGATGAAATGAACTATGTCTCTACAAAAGGGAATAAATGTGGATTGCATATTCATTTCAATAGAAAAGCATTGGGCTACAATTCTAAAGAATTTGAAATATTAAAAAGTAATGTGGGAAATATAAGGAAAGCAAATAATTTAGATCATGAAAGAGCAAATGAAACTATTTCAAATATAGTATCAATCATGGAAGTATATAAAGATGAACTGATTAAAATTAGTGGAAGAAATCAATCAAGTGTTAATCAATGGTGTTCATTTGAAACTGCAAACGGAACTGAAATAAAAGAAATAAAAAGGATAGCAAAACATAAAAACAAATGTGGTGGAGGACGTAATGAAAGATATCGAGTAGTAAATACTACGAATGAAAAAACTGTAGAAATTAGATTATGTCGAGGAACTCTGATGTGGGAAAGTTTCAATACAAGAATACATTTAATGTATAACATTGTTAACATTGCAAGAAATTTACAAGGACTGGTTTCAATAAAAAAACTAATCATGTATAAAAATAATTGGGAAACAATTCACATGATGTATAAATATATTGAAGAGCAAAATATCGAAAAAAGAAGAATAAATATTAATGAAGTAAGTAAAACAATTTTGTTATCAAGTAAAGATAATTTAAGACCAACTAGTCTTGTATTTGGAAAATCCTTAACCGAATGCTAGGAGCAACCGACTTCTAATAGCCCCAAAAAATTTTGAAGAAAACAAAATTTTTTGGGTGGCTTTTGTTGCTTTTTTTAAAAGCAAATGTCTACGAACAGTAGACAAAATCGTTACAGAAATCAAAGTAGTATGCGTAGCATCTCCACTTTGATTTCTTCACTCTTTGTCTCTTTTTAGAAAGTGTAAAGTATAAAAATTATACAAGGAGTGATTAAAATGTGTGTAATATTAGTTAAGGAAAGAGGAATAGAAATACCTACAAAAGGTGTTTTAGAAAGCTGTTGGAAAAGAAATCCTGATGGAGCAGGTTTTATGTTTAATGATTGCGATAAAGTAGTTATAATGAAAGGTTTTATGACATTTGAAGAATTTTATTTAAGATTACAAACCGCAAATGATTTTTATCATTTGAAAGAAAAAGGATTGGTTATTCATTTTAGAATTGCAACTAGTGGGTTGAAAGATAAAGGAAATTGTCATCCATATCCAATATCAAATGATAATTTGGATTTAAGAAAATCATTTATTACAACTGAACTTGGCATAGCACATAATGGTATTATTAGAAGTTATAATGGAAAAGATAAAATTTTAAATGATACACAATTGTTTATAAAAAATGATTTGTTTGAACTCAATTCTTTGGATAAAAAATTTTATAAAAATGTAATTTTTCAATCAATGATTGAAAGATTAATTGATGGTAGTCGTTTAGTTTTCTTAAATAAAAAAGGAGAAATTATTAAATTAGGCAAATGGTTTCATAATGGGAATTATTATTTTTCTAATCTAAATCATGTTTCAAAAAATACATTAAATATTAATAAAAAGCCAATTCTTTTTGATAATGATTTGAAGTATTTTGATGAAGAAAACAACAATTTTGTAATCAATGATGAAGTGGTTGATAAAGACTATTTTGATTTATTTATTGACACTTTGGATAGATTGGAGAATGGTGATAGTGTTTATAGTGAGGATTATTTTCAAGAATATAACAGTTTTAATGGAAAATATTATTTGAATAAAGAAGAAAAAATGATTTATGAATTGATAGGAGATAATGAATTAATGTTTGTAGATTATTACAAATCAAAAAAAGAATATTACAAATTAAAGCTCTAAAAATAATTTAAAAAATTGCACAAAAAAGTCAATTGTTTTATTAAATGGACGTGATAAAATGATAGTATAGAATTTTAAAAAGAAAGGCAAACGGAGAGTATTCGGCTGTCTTTTTTTATTGATATGAAAGGAGGCAATAGAGCAAAATTTATATATGATCATAAAGTCTACGAACAGGTCTTCGGACATGTCTACGAACCTTCAAAAAAATTACAATGTTTGCACTTTTTGTTTACACCAAAAATGTCATTTTTTTGAAAGCAGGATAAGGAGAAACCACAAGTGTTTCACACTTTTTAGGTGAAAACATTTTCACCGTGGTTTCTCGTGAACAACGTAGCAACGCTACGTTTTATTTTTTTAATAGGTGAAAACAATTTCACCCTTGCGGTATGCTTTCACCCATGTTTTCACCTATTAAAGCTCATAGAAAGGAGGTGGTTTGATGGCGTCATCAAAGAAGGCATTTACCTTTAGGACATCTTTAGATACTGAGATAAAGTTAGCAAGAATTGAAACATATCTTAAAACAAATAAACAGTTTGAAAGTAAGAATCTTATGTTTGATTTCATTATTGATGTTGCATACAAAACATTGATAGATGGAACTAGTTCCATCCAACCAAATGAAAACAGTGGGAATCTTGAATCTAAGGTTACTGAAAAAATTGATGAAGGAATGCAAATGATATCAGATGCTATTGCTGCTGAGAAAAAAGCAAGTCCAATAGATATTGAACATCTTCTACTAGAAATGTATGAAGATATTGAATTGATTTTAAAACTTCTTCCATATTCAAAAGATTATAGAAATCCTGACAAGAGTGAAAAGACTTCAGAAATTTTAAGACTGGTAGAAGCCAAATCAATGTTTAGAAAATATACAGAAAAGAAAGCTGAAACAATTTTAAAACAAAAACGAAAAGGAGAAAATTAAAATGGAAAGCAATTATAAAAAATTAACTGCAAAAATTACAAAGCTAGAAAAAAGTAAAATGAAGAAAGAAGAAAAAATCAAAGAATTACAAAATTCTTTAAAAGAAGAAAATAAAGAATTAAAGCAGCTTTATGGTTTTAAAGAAGCCTTTGAAAAAACAGCGAGCGAAGTGGATCAATATTTTATAAATATTGAAGATTAAAAAAATTGAACATTCATTTTTGATTTGGATGAAATGTAGTATAATATTATTGAAATTAATTTGTTTACTTAATACAAAGAATGAGGTGATATTATGGAATACTTAACAGGAATATACGCTTTGAATCTCCCATGTAATTTAGATACATGTGGAGATTGGCATTCAAAATCAATTAATTGGGAACACCCAGATATTAGAGAATCAAATGATTCGGTTTTAAAAGATTATGGTATAGAAGAAAAAAGAAATGTTAAGTTTTTAAATAGTTCAAACAATTACAATGTTGCTAATCATATTCGTGCTCTGCTTGATATGTTGTTGGCTGGTAACTATGGATATGCCCAAGGTATGAAAGAAGAATATATTTGTAATGAGTATTACACTAAAGAAATATTTAAGCAAGTTTGGAAGTTGAAAAATGAAGATAATTGGAACAAGATAAATGATTTCATGAAAAGAGAATATAAAATGAAATGGATCAATTATTTGGAGGAAAAACAATGGAAAGACATTTAGATGTTCAAAAAGGTGTCATGCTAGAACTTTTACAATTTATTAATAAATATGATAAGCATATTACGATATTAAAAGGTGGTACTTCTTTAATGTTTTGTTATGGATTAGATAGGTTTAGCGAGGATATTGATTTGGATAGTACAAATAAAAATATTGGAAAACTTATTAAACAATTTTGTGATCTTCATAATTATAATTTTAACATAAAGAAAGATACTGACACTGTTAAAAGATTCATGATTGAATTTATGACTGATGAAAAAATTAAAGTTGAAATTTCTTATAGAAACAAAAGACTTAATCAAGAAAAAATTGAACATATTAATGGCATTGATGTTTATCCTATTGATAAACTAATGGGAATGAAAATCAATGCATATAATAGCAGAGATAAAATCCGTGATTTATATGATATCATTTTTATAATGAAAAATTATCAAGATGATATTCCTGATGTATTGGTTGAACAATTAAAAAATTCTTTTGAATATAAAGGTCTTGAACAATTTGATTATTTAATTAGAACACAAGATGATTCTTTAATTGATAAGGATAAATTAGCTGAAAATCTTTTAGAATTGTATGATAACTTAGGTTTGATTGATGAGTTTAGTGATGAAATTAAAATCAGTTCTGAAATAACGCAAAAGTGTAAAGTTGCTTTAAGTGAATATGGAAATTCAAAGATTAACGAGGATGATTTTTCTAATTGGTGTACCAATCAAATTAACGAAAATAATATTGAAATTAACAGCTTTAAAAATGTCGACAATATAAAATTAGTAGAAGGTTTTCTAGAAAATGATACTTCTTGTATTATAAGACTTATTAGTAAAGGAATGTCTCGATAAGATGGAACTTGTTCCATCTTTTTTTATATTAAAGAAAGGAAAATAAAAATGAAAAAAGAATTGAAGAAAAATAGAACATTTATGTTTTATCCAGTAACTGATTTAAAATTAGACGCCATTGTAAATTTAAAAAAAGAGGAATCAGATGATGAAGGTAAACGATATTCAAAAAATTCTGTAGTTGAAGAAGCAATTGATTATTATTACAATGCAGTCGTTAATAAAAATCCAAGCTTCTTTGTAAAGATTGCTGATAGCATCGTTTCTTATTCATTACAGAAAAATTTTAGGAAAATTGCTAAACAGCTCAATCAGATACAAATGGATCAGACAAGACAAATGTTACTGAATGAAAAAATTGCACAGGCATTGAATATAGATGTTGATGAAGTCTATGAGGAAGCGGATAAAATTATAACAGTTGAAATTGAAGGTGATGATCGTGTCGGATAACTTTGCATTGAACAAAGTTCGTTTTTTTGAATATGGGAAACAGGCACCATCTCATTCCCGTTTTAAAGGGACAATGAATCAGGCAGCACTAGTTGGCTATTATGAATATACTTCTGATGAAAATAAAAATGAAAAATCAAGTGAACTTGATAATCTAAAAGAAGGTGGATATCTGGGGTATGTAGATAAGGATGAATATACTTTTATTAGTGAGTTTGATGGATGGCTCAATGAAGATAACAGAAAAGAATTTGAACACATGTTAAGTGATTCATTTTCAAAAAATGGCGATTTATGGTGGGAGACTGTTATATCTTTAAAAAGTGAAGAGATTGCAAATGGCTATGGATTAGAAACACCTGAAGACTATAAAACTCTTGTAGACAGATGTATACCTAAATTTTGTAAGATGATGAAATTGGATCAAGAGAATGTTATTTGGTGGGCAAACAGACATGTTGATACACAACACCCTCATATACATCTTAACTGGTTAGAAAAGGGTCAAAATAAAACAAGAACCAGAGGAAAGATTACGGATAAAGAATTAAAGCGACTGAAGAATATTGTTGCTACTGAACTGAATCACATGAAAGAAATCAAATTTGAAATTGATGATACATGGAAAATTAATATTTTCAAAGAGAAAGATGAAGCTTTTCATGAACTGTTAAACGCCATTGGTAAAAATGCTTTTGATAAAAATATTGTAACTTTATCTCAACTTTATAGCATATTACCAAAGCAAGGAAGACTGGGATACAACTCATACGTGATGAAACCATATAAACCTTTGATTGATTCAATTACTAAAAAAATAATAAATGACAGAGAATTTAAAGGATTATTCAATAACTATGTAGAAATGCTGGAGAAACTTGCCAACTATCAAAACCAGTCTTTAAGTCCTAAAGGAAACATTGATATAGCAACGATAAAAGATACTGAAATAGATAAATTATATTCTCGTATTGGAAATATGATTATTCAAGATTTTAAAAAGAAAAGAATTCAAAAGAGTTTGATTAATACTGGAGAGTCCGATGGAGGTATGGAACTTGTTCCATCTCTAGAGGAAATGTATCACTTAAATAGTCAAAAAAGATTTACCATCAATATTGATCTTATAGAGGATTTTGATGAGCAGGATCTGTTTGTAAGAATACCAAGAACTGGCGGTCAAAAGTATATGTATCTATCTGATGAAAACTGTAAACAGATTGGTGAAGAGACATGGCAATTTGATTTTGATGCTGACAAAACATTTAAAATCTATGATCAAAATAAAAACTTCATTGAAAAGATGGAAGGAAGTCAATTACTGAAATTCTGGGATGAAAAGAAAAAAGATAAAAAGGTTAGGCTTGAAAAGCCAAAAATGGAACAAGTTCCATCCTATTATGATCAACAAATATCAAGTGATAATCCAGCAGATTCTTATTTGGCTTTTACAATAAACAAGTCATTAATTAAAGAGTTTGATAAAGGAAGGATTTTCTGCAGGATACCAAGAACAAAAGCAACCAAATTTATGTACCTGGAACAGGATCAGTGGCAACAGGTAAATCAATATACACTTCGTTACTTTTTTGATCCCAATAAAAAAGTAAAAGTTTATACTGAAGGTAAGAGTTTTATGGAGGAAATAAGTGGAAGAGATTTGTTAAAATATTGGGATAAAAAAAATATATCTGAGCTTACTGAAAAAGAAAAAGGTAAACTAAATAAACAAGGGAAAAGAAGACGAACTAGGGAAAATGACAATCAGCTAATTGAAATGACTAGTAAACCACAATTTAATGAAAGTCTTTATAGAAAGAAGAAAACGATAGGATATTATATAAAAAGAGCCAGAAGATGGCAAAAAGGTAGAAACTTTGGAATATCTGATTCAGAAATCTATCGAGAAATGATGGAATGGGAACGTCAAAATGATATTGGTCAAAAATTATAAATTGAAAATGGAACTAGTTCCATCATGAAAGGAATGATACTATGAAGTTCTTATCAGGAAATTCAAATATCAAAAGAAAAAAGACGGTAATAAGGATATATTCAATAGTTTTAGCTTTGATGATGTTGATGTGTGGGATTTTATCATTTATAGAAGGTGCTGTATATGGATTTATTTTTATATTATTGACGTTCCTGTTTTTATGGATTGGTGTCAAAGGGATAAATCTAATATTCAAGTAAAACAGATTTTAAAAATTGCACAAAAAAGTCAATGGAATTTAAAAATCAGGGTGGTAAAATGATAGTATAGAATTGTAGTTGAGAGGTGGAATATGGAAGACATTATCAATAAGATCAATAATTTAAAAGTTCAAAGAAATGATTTGATTAAACAGTTTGAAAATGCAATGAATGAAAAAGATATTTCTGTTGCAATAGCAATAAAAATCAAACAGGATTCTATAAGTAATGAAATCATGAAGTGTTATGATCAGATGATTGAATTACAAAAACATTAAGGATGGAACTTGTTCCATCCTACAGAGACAATTGAAAGATTGTCTTTTTTTATTTTACAAAGAAAGGAATATGATAATGAAGAAGATATACAGTATTATTATTGGTCTGCTACTAACAATGGCGTTGGTTTACACATCTGCAATCAATCTTATACAGATTTTGATTCTGCATAAGATGTCGTGGACATTGGATTACAGTTTATTATTTATCAACAATCAGAAGGTCGTGTTCATGTTCTGTACGCTTTGTGTATTGGCTGTTTGGGGAGAAGTTATTTTTAACAGGACTTTTGCAAAAGGGTCAAAGAGAAGACTTACTAAAGATGAAAAGCAAAGATCTTCTCATGTTGCTAAACTGAAGGAATTTAAGCCCACATTGATCAAGGTATCTTTTGATGAAGAAAAAATTATAACTACCACAAAGGACAGATTAGATATAAGAATGAATGATTTCTATAAGAAAACAAAGAATATGGAAAATGGCATTCAAGATGGTTATAAAAAGATAGCTCATTCTGATAGAGTAATCAAAGTGCCTTTGCTAAGTTCATATAACTTCAATCACCCTGTAAGAAAGCAGTATTCGATTGGAGGAGAGATGAGATGGAAAAGATCAGGATTGGTTTTTTCTGCTGGGAAGAATCACGCATATGTTGATCCTGGAGACAATCATAATCTCGTTATTGGTACATCTTCGTCTGGTAAGTCATTTACAGAGGTACTTGAAATGTTGGAACTTTCAAGACTTGCTGGAGAGAGTGTTATCGTAAATGATCCAAAAGGAGAACTTGCAAAATATACCAAAAAGAAATTTGAAAAATCAGGATATAAAACTTATATTTTGAACTTTGTTGATCCACAATATTCTAATTGCTGGAATCCACTTGAACTAGCCTGGATAGAATGGCAAGAAGCGGAAGAAAGAGTAAAACCTTTAGTTGAAGAGTGGGAAAAACGTTATGAAAGCAAGAAACGGAAAGCAAAGATGTTAGGACTTCCAGTACCACCAGCGGATGACAAGCCAAAACCTGATTATTCAAGAGCGGTTGAAATGATACTTGATGTAGCCAATACTTTATGTCTGGAAGAAAACCCAAAGGAAGGTGTTTGGACAGAAACAGCTTCAGATATGGTTGCAGGATCAGCAAATTTTATTCTTGAAATGGATGAAAAAGAATATCCTCAAAAGCATGATTATCTAAATTTTCCTAATATTTTTAAAATGATTACCGATGGGGACAGGATAATTAGAGTTGACGAAGATCCACTTCATGAAATATCAAATCAAAAAAAATTGTTTCGTGTTTTTTTGGATAGATATCGCAATTCAACCTCTCGTTCATCTACATCTTTATCTGGTTATTTAAAAGTTGATGGTAATACTCAGGATTCATTCTATAGTACATTTAAAAATAAATTGAGGGATGTATTGGCAAATGAGTCAATTGAAAGGATTTTATCCAGTAATGACATAGATTTAAAAAAAATTGGAGAAGAAAAAACAGCAATATTTTTAATTGTTCATGATGAAAAGAAAACATATTATAAACTTTCAACAATGTTTGTAAAACAGGTTTATGAAGCTTTAATTAAATCAGCACGTAATCAAGCCAATTTGAGACTTAAAGTTCCACTCAATATAATTCTAGATGAGTTTGGAAATATGCCACCAGTTAAAGATATTGATGCCATGCTGACAGCAGCACGTTCAAGAGGTATCAGAATTACACTTATTGTTCAGGACTTTGGACAAATAGATAAACAGTACGGTAAGGATATGGCAAAGACAATTAAAGGAAATGTTATGAATACTGTTTATATTCTTTCTGGTTCTGCGGATACATTAAAGGAAATATCCGAAAGTGCTGGAAGCAAAAGAGAGTGGAACAAGGATAAGAAGATGTATGAAGATGTCAAACTTTTTTCAGTTGATCGCTTGAGACATTTTCAGTTAGGAGAAGTGTTGATACTTGCACAAAGGCACAATCCTTATTTTGTTAAGCTTCCAGGATATGATAAATATGCCTTTTATGCAAATAATCTAGAAGATTCATTTGATTATGTTGAAAAGCCAGAAGTTAAATACTTTGATCTGTACGAAGATTTTATGAGGAAAGGAGCAGAAAGCTTATACAACAGTTATCAGCCTGAAGATTCAGAGGGTGAAGGATTGATGTTGAGCTAGGATGGAACTTGTTCCATGTCTGTGTTTAATATGGGATACAATATTGAAATAAGGAATGGTAAAAAAACGACCTATTATTATAGGGAAGACCTTAAAAAAATGGGTTTTAAATTCAAAAAGACTTCTGAATATTGTTCTTGCTGGTGCGCTCATGCAACTTTGGAAGAACAAGTAGAAGCGGTAAAAAAGTATTGCAAGGATCGTAAATTGGAATTTTTCATGTATGAGGACAAATATGAACGTTCTAATAATTATCGAAAAATCTATTTTGAAAACAACAAACCAGTATTTAAAGATTATTACATTTGTGTTTACTGCGGAATGCCTATTCATGAAAAGAATGTAACAGTAGATCATATTGTTCCAGTAAAAAAAGCTAAAAAGAAAAAGATGTATCAAAAGATTCTTCAGGTTTTGAAAATAGAAGATGTGAATGATCCCAAAAATTTAGTGTGTGCGTGTTATTCATGTAATGCAAGAAAATCGTCTAAAGGTGGATTTTGGGTACTAAGAGGATTTTTAGGAAAATTTAAAATATATTGGGTACTAAACATAACTTTCTGGATTGTTTCTATTAGCTGGCTTATTTATTTTTTATGTACATCAATGATGGAACTTGTTCCATGATGCAGAAAAAGGAAGGATGATGAAAATTGATAGATAATCAAACAAAAGAAGAATTAATCAATAGGATTTTAAAGGAAAAAGACATAAAGAAATCACAAACTTATAAAATGACCTCAATAGAACCAGTAAAATCTAAAACAAATGATGAAATGAATGGCTATATTCATCAAACGGATATACTTGAATTTGATGGACAGCTTATTGAAGGTGCAAGATTAACAAAAAATAAGACTTCTATAAAAGCTCAAAACTGTAAATTCAAGAATCTTCAGTTTAGAGAATGCGTATGTAAAGATGCAGTATTCATTAATTGTGATTTTGAAGATTTTGAGATTATAACAAGTGATCTGGAAAATATTATTTTTATTGCGTGTGATTTTAAACGTTTTAATGTAAAAGGATCAGTAACTTCTAAAGTTAATCTTAAGGGGATGAAACTTGTTAGATGTACTTTTGACAGTTCATGTGATATTAAAAACACTAACTTGAACGATAGTCAATGGCTTGATACGGATATCAATAGTATTGATATTGACACAAATCCACGCTCGGTAAACTGTTGTACGATCAATGGAATGATCGGTGATGATTTACGTGACAAGAGTAAGATTAATGATGATATCAGTACAGAAATAAAAAATATTGATATTAAATCACTTGAAAAAGAAGTGATTTCAGATAAAGAGTACAGGGATGAAACTATTGATATTTCGCTTTTTGTCAATACAGATTTTTGCAACTGTAAATTTATGAACTGTACATTTATAGATGAGATATTTGAAAATAATGATCTTTATAACTATGAAATGAGAAGTGCATTTGTAAACAGCATTTTTGAAGGTTGTGTGTTTTCTTGCATGATGAAAGGAATAAGATTTGATAACTGTTCTTTTATCATATCTGAATTGAATGGCAATTTTATATCGTGTCTTTTTATAAGCACTAAATTTACTAAATGTAGTTTGACACCTCAAACAATGATGAACTACTCAATGTTTGTGAACTGTCACTTTGAAAAAACTGATCTTGATGTATTGAAAGTTCATGAATTAAGAGAATCAAGAGGAGATGTTGGTGTTGTAATTTGTGAACAGGTTGAACGAGTACAAAACATAGTTGATTTAGAAAATCACATACATGATCTTCAGGAAGAAAAGAAAGCCGCTATAACTGAAAGCAACAATCATATAGAAGAGTTAAATAAAGTTAGAAAAGCATTAAATGAATTAGGTGATGAGCTTTTTCAAAAAAACGAAGTCATTGAAAGTAATGAAGCAGAAAAAGATAAATTAGAATTACAAATTGAAGAATATGAAAAGGGAAAATTAGAAATGGATAAAGCAATGGAAATGAAAGATGAAGAAATCAAAGAATTAAGAGACAATTTAGAAATGGTAAGCAAAGAAAAAAATGATTATGAAGAAAGAATTGCTGAATTGCAAAATACAATTGAAATATTACAGGTAAAAGCAAAAGATGGAGATAGTTCACAAGAACAAGTAGAAACACTTACGCAAGAAAAGAAAAAATTAGAAGAAAATATTATTGAATTACAAAATACTATCGAGTTATTACAAGAGCAATTAAGAAATACTGATGGAACTAGTTCCATCAACAATGAAGAATTGGTAATGGATATTGTAGAACTTATTAAAGAAAAAACAGGTATTGATTTAGTAAAAGAAAAGCCTGTAGATGAAGATGCAGCAGTTCAGTTTTTAGCTGCGTTATCAGAAGACGAAAGATTGAATATTTTTTCAAAGGCAGCAGCATTAAGAATGCAAAATGCTATGATGGGTAATAAATAATGAAACATGACTATGAGTATTATAGTCGAATTGCTTTTGATCCAAGACAGCTTCAAATTATCAAGGATGGTTTGGATCTAGGACTGGATGTTGATTGGTATGCGAATACAGCATTTGACTATTTACAAATGGAACAGATATTCCTTGCGTTGAAAGCAGGAGTATCTGATCCAGATGCTCTTAATATGTTTTGTGATCCTGAAATTCCCTATAAGTCAATGGAACAGTTAAGGATTCAGACATGTAAACAGCTAGGTATTTATGAAAAGGCTGCGGAAGAAGTAAAAAAGAAAAGAATCATAAGGATTGGAATAACTTTTGTGGTTTTGGTAATTATTGTAACTGTATCGTCTGTAGCTTTTATCAATAGAAAAACGATAGGTTATTATTTTGAAAATATTCATTTGGAACTTAAAGAAGAAAAAATAAAATTAGGCATGTCTAAACCGTTTGTTGCAAGCAAATATATTAAAAAATATGATAAAGAATATAAGCTGACACTTCCGAAACAAAAGATGTTTGATAAACCAGGAACATATACCGTTACCTACAAATTATCGAATAAGGTTAAATCAGTATCAAAACATCTTATGATAGATGTGTATGATGATGTGTCACCAGTGATTGTTTTAAAAGAAAGTGCTGTTACAGTAGATAATGGTTCAAAATTAAATCTGAAAGATTATATAGAAAGTGCAACAGATAATGTGGATGGTGACCTAAAAGAAAAAGTCAAATATAACTCAATAGATACAAATAAAGCAGGAAATTATGCAGTCAATTATGAGGTGGATGATAGTGCTGGTAATCATGGAACTTGTTCCATGTCTGTATCTGTTAAAGAAAAGCCAGTAGAACAACCTACACCTTCAACATTTTCATCAAATAAAGCATCAAATAATAATGGTTCATCTTCTAATAATGCAAGTAGTAGCTCAGGTTCGAATAGTTCTTATTCATCTAAACCAAAAGGAAATGCAAGTGCTTATAACAAATTTTTTGAAGGGTATAGTATAGATTCTTATAATGCGGCATGTGACTATGCAGATGGTTTAAAAAATTCAGGTAAGATATCAGGATATTCAGTAACGCCAACAGGAGAAGGAGTACAAGTAACATGTTATTAATAAAAAAATGTTTTAATTATTTTATTAATAAAGTAAATAACATGTATAAATTATGTATTATTGACGTACAATATATTGTACGTTATAATTAAATTACAAGAGGAGTGATAACATGTTAGCAATTAATTACAGTACATTGAGAAATTCAATGAAAAAATATTTTGATATTATTACGGATTCTATTGAAACAATAGTTGTAACAAGAAAAAGCGGAAATAATATTGTCATGATGAGTGAAGAAACATACAATAATTTGATTGAAAATAGTTACCTTACACAAAACAAAAGAAATTACGACTGGTTAATGGAATCAAAAAGCCAATTGGAATCTGGAAAAACTATTTCTAAAGATATCAAGGATTTAGAATTATGAAAATAGTTTTTACCGAAAATGGCTGGAAAGATTATACTTATTGGCAAACCGAAGATAGGAAAACATTAAAACGGATCAATAAACTCATTGATGACATAGTGAGAAATGGCAATACAGGTATTGGTAAACCTGAAGGGTTAAAAGGTAATCTTTCTGGATTTTGGAGCAGAAGAATAAATGATGCTGACAGATTGATATATAAAATAGATGATGGTAATGTGTATATTTTGGCTTGTCGGTATCATTATGGAGATAATTAAAAAATTATCTCTTTTTTTTACACGAAAAAGTCAATGGAATTATAATTATAAGGTGATAAAATGATAGTATAGAATTGTAGTTGAGAGGTGGAACTTGTTCCATCTTTTTTATTTTTTATAAAAAGATTCTATGATGGGCTAAAAAAAACGGGCGAGAAACCAATAAGGAAGGTTGAGGGTTTCTCGCCTTTATGTGATGGAACGAGTTCCATCACGGAATGTCTACGAACATTCACCAGCTCGTTCTTATAAAAAGCAAGGTAGTACGGTACCCGTCTCCACCTTGCTTTTTTCACTCCCTGGTGCTTTTAGAAAGTGAGCGAGGGGGCGATAGATAAAAGAAAGGAGATGATCAGTATGAGGAAAGTATTATATGCGCTAGTAACATTTTTTGGAGGGCTATTTTTGATTGGATTTGTAAACAATGTGTTTTTAGCAGCACATGGAAGTCATATGGATAATACGTTAACAATGCTCATTCTATTCTTTGTTCTAGGTGCAATTGCAAATGCTTTAAAGAAATAAAACAATTGAATATTTAAGGATGGAACTAGTTCCATCAAAACTAAAAACTTTTGGAGGAAATTAAAAATGAAAACAATTGGAATTATTAACGAAAAAGGTGGCGTAAGTAAAACAACTACTACAATCAATTTGGCATATGGTTTTGCCCAAAAAGGTTTGAATGTTCTTATTTGTGATTTAGATCCACAAGGGAACACAACTAATAATGTATTGAGATTGAATGATCAAATTGATCAAAAAGAACTTGTAAAAATTAATGAGGATTTTAATGAATCTGATAAGACAGTCATGGATGCAACAAGGATACTGAATCACTATACTAGTGTAACAGCATTTTCAAAAGATATCAGCGATGTTCTGTTGGATCATAAGATAGTAAGAGATGCAATCATTAATGTTGCTGAATATACAAATTATGATGGAGATGATGAAGCATTTTCAAGAATAAATATTCTTCCCTCATCATTAAAGCTTGCTGAAGTTGATTTGAAACTAAAACAGTCAGGGCATTTTGTTGAACAAAAATTAAAGTTGGCTTTAGATCATGTTAGAAATGAGTTTGATGTATGTATCATTGATAATTCACCTTACACAAATTCGCTCACTTATAACACAATGAACGCTTGTTGCAAAGAAGGAGATATTATTCTTATTCCTACTAAAATTGATAACTACAGTATTGTTGGATTGTCAAAAACAGTTCATATGATGATGGAATGGCTACAAGCAATGCCATTAGGCTTTGATTTTAAAATCCTACTCACAATGGTAAATCGAAACAAAACTGAAAAGTGCATGGTTGAAACAATTCAAAATCTTTTTAGAGAAAGATGCTTAAAACAAACCATCAGACATCAATCTAAACCAGTAACGGAAGCAAACTTAAATAAGGAAATATTGTTAGCAACATCAAATTCTCCAGTTGCTGAGGATTATAAGAATGTTGTGGATGAATTATATAGAGAGGAGTTTAAGTAGGGTGGAACTAGTTCCATCCTGCCGTAAATAAATATATGGATAAAGAAGTAGAAAACCAAAAATTAAAGAAGGCATTGGATAGATTCAAAGAATGTAATCAAAAAGATACTTCCTATTTGTCATTTCTAAGTTCACTTACAAAGACAGTTGACGCAAATGTATTTTATTTAAAAACTGTCTGCAATAATGATCCAGATGTTTACTATGATCGTTATTTCAGAACAAAAAAGCCAGTGACAGCACATACGGTTGTTTATGTGGATTTTACAGTTGGATATCCTAAAGAACTTCGCTATGGACATTGGGCTTATGTCTATAAAGTATTAAATGGAAAAGCGTTGGTTATACCACTTGTTTCTATCAAGAATTATAGAAGAAATCTTAGAGAACAGGAATTAGAAGTTGTACTGGTAAATAAGGGGTTTCTTACACCTTCCATAATGAGACTTGATGAAATGAAATGGATCGATATTCAACGTATTGATATGAAAAAAGATATTCCTGAAAATATCCAAACACCTGTCGAAGTAATAAAAGAAAAAGTAAAAGAATTTCTAAAATTGTAAAGGGGCAAATAAATGTTTTGTAACATAACAAATTCGGTGGCTGATGAAGGAAAGGTAGAAATGATATATAAAATATAAGGGAGAAAAAAATGCATAAAGATAATGTGAGAAAACTACTTAATAAATGTTCTAAAAAAGAACTTATTGAACTGATATTTGAAATACAAAAGTATTCACGTTCTGAATTTGCACTTAATGAATTTATCTCTTTAAAAACAGTTGAAGTTTCAAACGAAATCCATGACTTAACTAAAAAAGTTGAAAATCTGAGAGAAGAAATATATTTGATAAATCCATTTCAAATTGAAAACACAATAAAAATTAGCAAATTGGAGAAACAGCTAAAAAAAACAGAAAGAAAGTTATCAAAATTATATGAAACTTTAAACGATATATATGACATATCAGTTTAAAAATAAGAACGAAAGGATCATGATCATGAAAAAGAAAAAAGTAGACAAATGCTTAAAAGTTACAAGAGAAATGAATGAAGAGATGAAAATGGATGAAGAACAAATCGTATTGCTATGGAATATGCTAAGTGATGAAAATAAAGCATTATTTGAAAAATGTTTCTATTGTCAAATGTATGTAGATAAGGTTCATGCAACTATAATTACTCCACCCGTAGAAGAAACTATTGATGGATGGATAAGTGAATATTATGACAGTGACGAAACTGAAAATACTTCACTGTTTGAATTTATGTGTACAAAAATAAAACAGGTGGTGTTGATTGATGGCTAGAGGAAACAGGTATGATGTCGTAAAAGATAAAGTCAGCATTGGTGATAAATCACATGGTTGGAAATGTGTGGCTCTTTATACGAGTTTTAATCTTTGGACTAAAGAAGCAAGAACCAAAGGATATATGATCAGGGAATGTTTTCCTAAAAATAGTATTCCTAATACCAATGCTAACTATGAAGTGATACTAAAATAATAAGATGGGACTTGTTCCATCTTGGAAAAGTGCTTTCTTTGAATACAGGATGTTTTATCCAATAAATATAGAACAATTAAAAGGTGAGGAGAAGATAAATGTTAGGAATGATTATAGCACATGCTGCTGCAATAATTTTAGGAGTATATGCAAATAAATTTATAGGTGGTTCATTAGTAGGAATGTTAAATATTTTATTTAGTGCGGAAATGGTTTTATACGCTACGTTTGAACTATTTGCAAGAATTAATTTTGATGATAAAAACGGGGATGGATTTTTCTATTCAGGACTTGCAATGGTTTCATTAATTGCCATGAATGTCATTAATGTTTTTTATAGATAGAAGGTAGGAAATAATAATGAAGATATTAATCAAACATCCTGAAGAAAAACCTGAAGGAATAGAAATATTAAAGTTAGACTTACAAAATTTAAGCTTTTTATTAGAATGTTGGGATATTGAAGTAATTAAAAGACCACCGTTTGATGAACAAGATATTATTATACTTGCTGATAAAAATGGGAAACTAAGAGATAAACAATATAATTTTGAAATGTGGCATGGTGGAATCAATAAAACGGTTCTTGTTGGAACGGTCTTATTCGTAGGAATCAATAAGCAAGATCAATGGATTGGTTTATCGAATGAGCAAATTAATTTTGTGAAAGAAAGTTTTAAATAGTCAGGATGGAACTTGTTCCATGATTAGAAAGGAAATAGGAATTAATTATGTATGCAATAAAAAACGAACATAGAGGTTTCTACACAGGGAATGATTACGTTTTTCAAAGTGAAAAATATGCAAATTTCACAGCATATACAGATGAAGTAAAAACATATAGATCATTGAAGATTGCAGAAAATGTAAAAAAAAGATTAGAAACTTACTCCAAGGGATTTAGAAATCTTGAAGTAGTTGCTCTTGCGAAAGGTAAATAATGAAAGGAAGAAAAATATGAAAAATAAACTTAAATCTAAAAATCTGGAATCAGCAGTTTTATTCTTGGTTGATAAAAATATAAAGTTAGGTGCTTTTGTAATTTTTCTTAGCATGCTAGGAAAGACATTAATGCTATTTAATAGAAGTGAGTCATTATTAGATGAGATTCTTAAAATAGCTATAAATATTAGTATAGTTCTGATTATTGTGTTATTAATTTGCATTTCGTATTTAGCAATATTAAATTTATCAAAATTACCATTTGATGAGGAAGAACTAACGAAACACAAAATTACGACCCCTGATGAATATTTGGAATTTATAAATGGATATTTAAGACCTTTAACTAATTATGAATCTTTTATTTTGGATGAGCAAAGAAGAAATAAAATTATTATCACATCCTATCTGAATCTCTATGATAAAGATACGGACGAAGAAAAAGAAAAAACACTTCAAAATGTCTTTTCATTTAATAAAGAAGCAATATGTGATAACAATTACGATTTTATATATGATTTCGATAATGAAATTGCTGTTAATAATGAAGATGATTTTGATAAGCTGGTTAATAAACTTTTCAATAAAGAACTATTCAACAAACTTTTTGTTCTAGAAGATCAACCACAGACAGAAAATGAAAATGAAAATTGGTATGAGGTAGCTATAATTCTATTATTTCTATTATACCTCTTAAATCATTCTATATTTTAAATAATTTAAGAAGGAGCATGAAATGAAAAACAAAAAAATAAAAACTAAAAAACGGATTTATGGAGCGTCATGGATTCGAAGCTATTGATGGTTTTTGTAAAAATGTAAAAGAACGAGCAAATGAAATGATTCTACATATAAAAGAATGTAGCAATAGCGTAGAAGATTATTTTAGTGAATAAAAAGGAGAGAAAAGATGCTAGATAATATAATCTATATAATTGCAGTGTGTATAATTTTAGGTATAATTTTCAATTTCATGTACATTATTGATAATTATACAGTAATTGCTGAAACAACAACCGAAAAAGAAATAATAAAATTAAAACACCTACTTCCATCAACAAAAAAGCTGTACATGATTGATTATTCTAATAACATAATTACCTTTGTTGATAATAAAGGTGAAGTTATAGAGCTACCTTTTGAAAAAATGTTTATAGAAATAACTCAAGACAAAGATAAAGCAAATATTTTAAAACTGGAATGTAGAGTTCAGAAATTTCCCGATGGAGAAATCGTAAAAAAAGAATGTAAAAAAGCAACGATATTTCAATGTGATAAGGAAATTGATGACTGATATTTGATTAAATAGTATAAAAATTAATTTAGGAGATAAAAAGGAATGAGATAAAAAGGAATGGCTGATAAAAATTTTGAAAAAGAAAGTAATATGAAGTTTATAGCAAAAGAAGGATGCGAACCTGAACCAGAATTATTAGAGTGGATTGAAGATAACTTTGATGAGTGCTTCAAAGATAAAACTAAAAATTTATACAAATATATATGTAGTTTAGTTGTACACTGCAATTATATTTCATCAATAGATCTCTATGATGGAGCAGATGATCTAGTATATTCAGCAAATAGCCTGAAGAACTTTATTGAAGTTTTTGGAATGGATTTTTTAAAAATCAATACAGTTAGAAAAGCTGAATACTATGATAATGACTGTCATTTAGATTTGTATGCCAATGAAATCATAGGGTAGGAAACGATTGATGAAGTTAGGGTAGATTGTTAATAGGATGAAGATGGAACACCTAAACTATATGACGGAGATTTGAGCAAATATGAGTAGTAGAAATAGATTATTTTAGTAAATAATTAATAAATTAAATTTAAAGAAAGAACAAAGGATAGAGAAAATGAAAAACAGTTTTAAGAGTATAAAAAAGAAAACATCAGTATTAGAAATGTATGGACACTATTTTGCAGTTTTGTTATTAAGTGGAGGCATAGCATGGGTAGTGTATGATATAATGACAAATCCGCTTCATAGTGAATTTTACAATAGAGCTGCTTTTGGTGGTTCAATGATACTTTTAGGAATTATAGCAATAGCAGTAGCTGTTGGTTTAGTATATGTGCTTTTTAACCTTTTACTAGGTTTTTATCATCAAACTAAGCTGCCTTTAAAAAAGGAAGAAATGGAAAAGTTGAATATTAATAATCCTGATGAATATTTAGAGTTTGTGAAAAATTATTTGCCTATTATTATACCTAGTACGAACATTCAAAATAGAATAATTTTTACATCTTATCTTTATCTATATGATAAAGATACTGATGAAGAAAAAGAAAAGATTTTACAAAATGCATTCAAATTCAGTAAAGCTCCTGTCTGCATTGATAATTATGAAGACATTTATGATTTCAGCAATAAAGTTACTGTATGTCATGACAAGTATTTTAATGAACTTACAGCAAAGCTTTTTAGCAATGAAGTTTACAGTAGTGTGTTTTATGAAGATATTGAGACTACAGGAGAAAAAGAATGTTAAGTTATATTGCAATTGGAGGCATTTTATTGGGATGCTGTGTGATTCAAGTGATAGATTTTGGTATTTATTCAGTTCAAAAGAACTTTAAGGGTAGTATCTTGTGTGTAGCTGCCTTGATATCTACCGCTGGGGCAACAGGTGCATTGTTTTATAACATTATTCATTGATCTAGAGGATGGAACTTGTTCCATTTGTTGAAAAATAATACAGAGATATTTAATAAATTTGTATTGAAAAAAATTATGAAAGAGAGGTCGATATGTAATGAAGAAAAACAATAAAGCTATTCAAAAGAAATCATCTTTATTCAAAACAGATGGAGTTGACGTCGTATTTATTATGATGTGTGCATCTATTATAGTTCTAATCTTGTTACCTGTGATGGCCATAATAGAATCATACCATAAAGAATTCCTTAGCTGGTATATGGTTGGTATTGTAGGAATAATTATTTTAATCCTGTTGATAATTTTGATAAACCTTATTTGTGAAATTAAGGTAGCTCTTTATAGAAGAAAAAGATTACCATTAAATCAATATGAAATGAAGAATCTGAATATTACAAATTTAGAGGAATATTGGGAATTTGCAAAAGGTTATATTCATTCTATTGCGATAAACAATGAAATGATTAACAGAATTGTTTTTACTGGATATCTTTACCTTTATGATAAAGATACCGACAAAGAAAAGGAAAACAATTTACATAATACTTTTAAATTCAGTAAAGCTCCTGTATGCGCTGAAAGTTATAAATATATCTATGACTACAGCAATATGGTTACAGTATGTAATGAAAAATGTTTCAATGACCTAAAGAAAAAAATGCTTGGTTGCGATATTAATGAAGATACTGAAAATGAAACGGAGGATAAATAATAATGGGTGATGAGGTTGTTTTTATCTTATTAAAATTTGGTTTCGTTTGTTTAATTATAATCACTACATTGGGACTTCTTGGTGATATTGGTGTCAATAAATAAGATGAAATGAAAGAAATTGAAACAGAGGAGGAGAAATAGAAATGAAGTTAGTTATTGCGGAAAAACCTTCTGTTGGAAAAGATATTGCTAAAGTATTGGGTGCAACTCATTCTTGTGATGGATATATGGAAGGTAATGGCTATATCTGTAGCTGGGCTTATGGTCATTTAGTAACATTATATGATTGCCAGGATTATGATGAAAAATGGAAGAGCTGGAAAGAACTTCCTGTATTGCCCAAAATATTTAAAACAAAGGTGATCAATGATACAGGAGCAAAAAAACAATTTAAAATATTAAAGGAATTGATGTTTCGAGATGATGTCGATACAATTATATGTGCTACTGACGCAGGTAGAGAAGGAGAACTTATTTTCAGACATATCTACAATCAATGTAGATGTAAAAAGCCAATCGAACGTTTATGGAATAACTCAATGGCTGATTTGAAAAGAAATTTCCAAAATCTTCAGGAAGGAAATTCTCAAAGATTTATCAATCTTTATCACAGTGCTTATGCCAGAGAAAAAGCGGACTGGCTTGTTGGTATGAATCTTACAAGGCATTTTTCAAATCTCTATTGTTCGTATGGGGATAAGCCACTTTCCATAGGAAGAGTTCAGACACCAACATTGAAAATGATTGTTGACAGAGAAAATGAGATCAAAGGTTTCAAGAAAAATTATTACTACAAGCTTCAGTTGATATATAAAGATATCGTAGCTGAAAATGATGAAAAACTTGAAAATAAAGAGGAAGCCACACAACTTGCTCAGTCATTGGATGGAACTAGTTCCATCATTGCTGATAGAAAAGTTGAATTGAAAAAGAAGAAAGCACCATTATTGCATGATATCGGTTCGCTTCAAAAGGAATGTAATAAAAGGTTGTCTCTTTCAGCAAAAGAAACATTGAACGCTGCTCAAAAATTATATGAAGCAAAATTAATAACATATCCAAGAACCGACAGTAAATATTTAAATGCATCAATGAAAAGTGATGTAGATAAACTTGTTGAAGAATTAAAGAAAGAAAAAGAATATGTGATTGCTTCAGATGTTTCAAAAGTTTTGGATGACAGCAAAGTAACAGATCACCACGCTATCATTCCTACAGCAAATGCCATTTCATCAGATATTGGTGGAACTGAAAAAGATGTATTGGATATTGTTATTGATAGAACTATCAAGGCAGTAGCACCTGATATGACATATGAACATTTAAGCTGCGTTATTAAAGCAAAGGATATTGAATTTAAAGCATCTATAAATAAAACGATAGAAAAGGGCTGGACAATTCTTGAAAAGGAAGATGGAACAAGTTCCATCCTCGATGAAGAAGCCAAGAAAAATCAGTCGCTTTATCAATATCAAACAGGTGATGTACTAAATCCAGTATCAGTGGTATCACTTGAAAAGGAAACTAAGCCAAAATCACGATACACAGATGAAACGCTTATTAATGCTATGGAAAAGGCAGGAGCTAAAGATTTTAAAGAAATTGAAGAAGTTGAACGTGTTGGTTTGGGAACTGGTGCAACAAGAGCTGATGTCATAGAAACACTTATTTCTAGAGGTTATATAGAAAGAAAGAAAAAACAGCTTATCCCAACTCAAAGGGGAATTGAACTTATAAAAGTCGTTCCTGAAAATATAACAGATGTTAAACTTACTGTTGAATGGGAAGAAATGATTGCTGATATTAAAACTGGAAAGCTTAACGAAGATCAGTTTGTTGATGGTATCAAAAAATATGTGTCTGATATTATTGGTACAACAGAAAAAAGTGATGAGTGGACTGTAAAAAATAAAAACGTTTTAGAAGAAAAATGTTCAGAGTGCGGTTCTAATCTTGTTGTAAAGAAAGGAAAATATGGTAAGTTTACCGCATGTTCAAATTACCCAGCATGTAAGTACATCAAGAAAGAAGAGAAAAAACAGCCAAAGCAGACAGGTAAGACATGTCCGAACTGTGGAAGTCCTTTGGTAAAAAGGAAAGGGAAATTTGGTGAGTTTATAGCATGTTCAAATTATCCTGAGTGTAAATACACGGAACAAACAGAAAAGAAAAAGCCAGCCAAAGAAACAAAAATGAAATGTCCAGAATGTGGGAAACCGCTTGTAGAAAGAAAGGGCAAATTTGGCAAGTTCATTGCGTGTTCGGGATATCCAGCATGTAAATACATTAAAAAATAATTTCAAAAAATTACACAAAAAAGTCAATGGAATTTAAAAATGGACGTGATAAAATGATAGTATAGAATTGTAGTTGAGAGGTGGAACTTGTTCCATCATTACAGCTAAGGAATATAATTCAGGCGTTAATTGGTATTAAAAAATATTCCCTTCCGATAGAAAGATGATAGAATTGTATCTGATTATGTAAGTCCTGATTAAAAAACATAGGCACTAATCAATATGGAATGTTATTGTCGATATTAAGTTTATTATCCTTCAGGACAAATATTTAAAACAGTAGCATTTATAATTTTCCTACATATAGATTATGTAAGTCCTATTCAT
>OLNH01000336.1_pt1 | contig 44383 bp, 59 predicted proteins | sample 1643101 | NCBI WGS metagenome assembly OLNH01 (sample SAMEA3136758, study PRJEB25190) | human gut metagenome | biome: human gut; feature: human-associated habitat; material: faeces | place: Austria | collected 2013 | reverse complement strand
CAGTTGCAGGTACATACAAAAAAGAATGTATCGAACAAGGTAAAAAATACTTCTCTGTAGCTTCTGGTGGTGGTACAGGACGTACATTACATCCAGATAACATGGCTGCAGGACCAGCTTCTTACGGAATGACAGATACTATGGGACGTATGCATAGTGATGCTCAGTTCGCAGGATCTTCTTCAGTACCAGCCCATGTAGAAATGATGGGATTAATCGGTATGGGTAACAACCCAATGGTAGGAGCTACAGTAGCAGTAGCTGTATCCATTGAAGAAGCTGCTAAAGCAGGTAAATTCTAAGAAACCGCTTAAATACGTGGTTTTTGAACGGAGTTAAAAGCGGTAAGAAGTAGTGAAAAGTGGACGATTCGTACATTATTCATACATTATTCGTACACACGACTCCTACATCAGAATAACAAAAAACAGAGCCGAGATGGTAAGTCTTGACTCTGTTTTTTGTTATGTAATATTCTATTTTATCTTTAGAATCTCTTCCATAAGCCATTCTCTTTTTCTCTTTGTATAGGTCTTTTCTGTGAGGTCGTCGATTTTATGTCCTATGATACGTTTTAGAGCATATTCATTTACTTTTGCATCTTTTGCCATTGTAGCAAATTGGATACGTCCATCGTGAGCACGATGTTCTGGATTTAATTCCAGCTTGTTAACAATCTTTTCAACTCTATGTCGATATTTATCATATGTGAGTTTTAAGCTACTTCGATGGGTTTTAGTATCAGTACAATTAATCAAGTATTTGCTTCCAAGAGATAAAGCTTCCTGGTAACGATGTTTTATTAAGCTGCGAATCTTTGGATGGACTGGAACCACACGATCTTTTCCAGCATCAGTTTTCATACCGCCAGTAATAAACCAATTTTCTAAATCAACATTCTCCATCTTTAACAAGCCTAATTCCTGTGGGCGCCATCCGCTATAACACTGGATTAGTAGCACATCTACATAGTCTACATCATATAAGTTATTCCACAATTTTTGCATTTCTTCATCTGTAAAGTCAATATGATCTTTCTTTTCTTCCTCGACATCTTTAATAATATCATCAGATAACTTAAATGTTCGAGCATAGTTCTTTTCTACAAGATCATTTTCGTTTGCATAGTCAAGCATAAGATTAAATAGAGATTTTATTTTTGTTTTTGTACTTGAAGATGCTTTTTTCTCTACACCATCAACAACATATGTACCATCTTCCATGCAGCCTTTAATGTGCCGGGGTCTTAAATCTTTAGCACGCATGTTGTAAATAGCAGAGCAGTAGTTCCAAGCAGACTTGATAGTTCGTATGCTGGATGGATTGGTTAAAGTCTTGAAGTATTCATCGGTCCATTTTTCATAAAGTTGTTCTACTGTCAGATCATCATCTAAATCATAAGGATTTTTATTGTATTCAACCAATGCAGCATAAGCATCATTGTAAGTTTTGAAGTATGCATTTGGTTTTAGAGGTTTACAGATCGGCTTGCCATAGAAGTCTTTTCCTACAGTAACCATAGCTCTGTATGGGTTTCGGAGATTGCTGTTTTTTATTTTAGTGATCTGGCCGAAACCGTTAGGGAGACGTTTTTTTCTACGAGATTTTGATTGTTGTTGTTTGGCCACTTTAGTATTAATAGGATATCCGCAGTGAGGGCAAGCAATTGCGTGATCGCTTACCTGCAGATCGCATTCTGGACATTTGATCAGTGCCATATATCATCATTCCTTTCTAAAAAAGGGTACAAAAAATACACCCTTATCAAATTGTAATTTTGCAGGATGTATGATATAATTCACTTGTTTAGGGAGAAGTAATATCATATGCTGCAAAGTAGTTGATAAGCTTCTAAGCTTCGCCTGGTTGGTAGCCAGGCGTTTTTTTATTTAAGATATTTATGCATTTCTTTGTCAAAATCTGAGACATATTCTTTATCTTGAATAACTCTGTATTTTTCATATTCGTGATACGCTAGGGCATTGGCAATTTGTCTTGTGACAGTACCAAAATTATGTAGAATATCATATTCGTTAAATTGTAGAAATGCATCTAATTTTGAAATCCAATCCTGCATAGACATTAATTTATTTCTTTTTGCTTGGTTTTCGGCATAGTCAAGATACATATTTACAATGTCATTAAGATCAGATAGCTCTGTCTGATTTAAATAGTTTTTAGAAACAATCGTATCTGATTTGAGTATCTTTCCATCAGGAGAGTTCTTCCAAGAAGTCAGACCCATATGATCTTTATGGCTGTCAGCACGAGAATGAATAATTTCAGGAGCTGTCTGACCAGTTACTGCAAACAAAAGCTTATTTTGCACATTCTTAAAAAAGTTTTTTGTGATCGCACTGTTAGGATCATAATCATAACTGCATTGTGCGTATATATCAGTGATTTTTTGATAGAAACGTCGCTCACTTGCACGAATTTCCTTGATTTTTTCTAACAGTTCATCGAAGTAATCTTTTCCAAACGGATTTCCATTTTTAAGCATATCATCATTTATGACAAAACCTTTAGTAATAAATTCTTTTAAGGTAGCAGTGGCCCATTGCCTGAATAAAGTAGCTTGTTTAGAATTAGTGCGATAACCTACAGAAATAACCATATCTAGAGAATATATTTTTATAGGTTTGTCAGAATTTGGAATTTGCAAAAAATGCAAATTGCTTTTTTCATCTAATTCATTTTCGGAAAATACATTTGAAATATGTCGTGATATTGTGGAAACGCTTTTTTGAAATAATTCAGAAATAGCTTTTTGTGTCATCCAAAAAGTATCATCTTTATATAAAACGCTGACGTTAATATCTTTATCATCCTCTTTATAAAAGAGAATTTCACCTTCAGCAATATTATCAATAGTATAATTTGCTGTATCAGGAGTTGCTTGATTTAAGATACGCTGCTTACGGACAGCAATTTCTTTTTCAAAGTCCATATATTCACATCCTTTCGTTATATATTTTATGGACCATTTGGGCGAGATCACCGAAATGGTGTTGAAAAAATTAAAAATCTTAATTATAATGTATCTGGTAATAAGTCGGCACGATGGAGCAAACCCATCCGCTCCGGCGAATGCTTAACGAAAAATGGTCGTTCTACACTTACCAGGGGCAGGACGGCTATTTTTTATGTGTATAGTTCAGAATGGCAATAATTAATAGTGCAACATTTATGATGATCATAAATTCCTCATATGTACTCATAAGGGCCTCCTTTCCGCAATGCTCGGAGCGGTGTTGGAGACTTGCCGCCTGACGACTTCCTGGGTAAGTATATTATATTTTCAAAGTTCAGTTGTTGCGATGTCGCAACTTATTATTTATTTTACTTTCCATGAGTTCCCACAATTTTGACATACTGCGAATTTTTTAAGTTTGTTTTTAGTTTTTTCTTTCCCATCATGCTTCGGAGTTAATGCCCAAAGTCCACCAGTAGCTACGATCGCACCGCCACGTGCAGCGCTTCGAACAATACTATTTTTCTTTTTCTTTGTTTTACTTCCAACTTCTTCGAATTGAATAGATATATTATCGCTACCACATTTGGGGCACGCAATGGATGGAATGCTTGCAGGAGTAACATTATTTGTTGCAGTATTATTTACAGGAGTTCCACAATTAGGGCAGAAGTTTCCGAAAAATTTTTGACCACATTTTGTACAATATCTGGTAATTGGTTCGTTAGATAATTTTTCTTTCTTTTCTGCGACGACTGCTTTTAATTCTTCTTTTTCCTCACTTATATTTTCAAGTTCTTTTTTTGCATCATCTAATGAATACCCTTTTAAGAATTTTTTCTTACTTAATTTATCATGACATTCATCACAGACAATGCCACCTTCTAGTTTAAACGTAAATAAAGGTCCTTTTTCTTTACCGCAAATATCACATTTTTTCTTATCGAATAGCCCCATACATTTCTCCTTTATTTTAATCTTAGTTTAATCAGATCTTCACTATATCCAAGCATCATTGCAATTTGTCCAGAAGTGTATTCCTGAAATTCAAGAAAAATTTCATCATCAATCAATAGCTCTGTAGCAAATTTATCAGCTTCAATCTCCATTTTGCTTACTAGGATTCCTGTTCGATTTCGTAAAAATGGAGTATTGGCATCAGGATGCATGATCGCATGACCTAATTCATGTGCACAAGTAAATAATTGATCATGATCCAATAGATCACAGTTAATATGTATCTGCTTCATACGAAGCTGTTTATTGTAGTATCCTTTGATACTTCCCAATGGTTCAAATATAACCTTTATTCCTAAATACTTAGCAATGTCAAAAGGATTATTCGTACCATATCTTTTCTTTAGTGAGTTTGTTTTTTTACGAATATCCAATGAATCACTTCCTTTATTTTCTGTATTTCTTTGGTGTGAATTTTTGCTTAGCATTTATTTTTGCGATGGTTATACTGTTTTGGAGACTCGCTTTTAATAATTCTCTTGTTTCATCATCTAAAGGTTCTCCGGAGAACATCAGTCCATCTTGATCGGATTCTAGTTGATCAAGAGTTTGTTCTAATCGTTTCGCGATATCTTTTTCATCTTTCTTAGTTAGCTCAATGGCTTGATCGGATTTTTCTTCTATTAAATCAGATTTTCCAATTCCAAAATAATCAGCGAGAGCTTGTACGCTTCCCATTCTAGGAATGGATTGTCCCGTACACCAAGTATTAAATGTTTGTGGAATAACTCCAATAGCTTTAGCCACCTCTTTTTGGCTTTTTCCTGATTTCTCTAAATAGAAAGATAGATTTTTAGAGAATATTTTCTTTTGCTTTTCATCTGACATTAAATCACCTCACTTCGTTATTAATATAGTACAATAAAAATTGATTTTTTGCAACTAAAAGTCAAAAATAAATTGATTTTAGTATTGACATCCATTTAAAATGGATTTATAATGAATACAGAAATTAAAGAAAGGCGGTGATGACGTGACAAAGATGAATGAAGGTAAAGCAGTACCATTTCAAATTTCTTTAGCTTCAGCACGAGTTAATGCAGAAATGACACAAGAAGAGGTCGCAAAACATATGCATGTTGGAAAACAAACTATCGTTAGCTGGGAAAAAGGGACTTCTGAACCGAAAATGTCGCAAGGAAGAGAACTTAGTAAATTATATGGTATTCCAATTGACTATATTTTTTTACCTAAGAAATCCAATTAAAATGGATTACTAAATAACCAGGAGGTGATAATATGGGAAAAAAACCAGATATCACAATAACTAGTGATTATTTGAATTATGTAAGAAATCAAATTCAAAAAGCAATTACAACGCTCTGCCAAAAAGATTGTCTAGTTGAAGAAGATGTAGTTGCACTCTTTCAGATGGCGGAAGCGTTGCAAAGCTTAGGGACAAAAACTGTTAAGCGACGTGTTATTCAACGTCCTCATAAATGAATTGAATAGCACTGTCCGGTAACGAATAATTACAATGTTTAGAATTCGCATCTAGCATAAAACAGATACTGGAATCATTTAGATATTCATCAAAGAGTATATCGATATAGTATTTTTCAGGAGCAAGAAAACTAGTTATGAAACGATCTTTGTCAATATCTAAAGCCCAAAGCGATGAATTTACTTGTAAATATGAATTGCAGTTATCTTTAATTAAAGATTCAATGGTGGTTGAATCGCAAGATACGGTTTCCTGATCAATGTAGAAAATGTATTTCATACGGATTTCTCCTTTCTTGAATACTCGGACATGCCAGTGCCCTGTGAATTAAGTATAGGAGATATATGAAAGAAAAACAACAGAATAATAGCAGATGGCTTAATCCTCTGTCCGATACACGCAACCCCGAAACTCCTATATAAAATTGGTTAATTATTAAAAATAGCACTCAATCGGGCAGGGAGTTAAGCCATCTGAAGAAAAGGTAGGTGAAAGACATGAGCAGAAGACAAGATCTAAGAATCTTGGCAGCATATGCAAATGCACCAGAGCAGTTTCCAGAAGGAAATGTACCGATAGCATATGCGGCAGAGAAGATGGGGAAAGATGCTTGTTTCATAAGGGCAGGCATTGAAGCCGGATGGCTTCCAATCGGATACGCATTTAGAAAAACTGGAAAGAGCAGGACGAACTATTACATCAGTCCAAAGCTGTTCTGGGAAGTCACAGGAATCTTATGGAGACCAGAGAAAGGAGCATAAATGGCAACAGCAATGGTGTTTAGCTTATATGTAACAGTCAGTATGATCATTTGTTTGATTTTATCTAAGACAAAAATCGGACAAAGAGCGATGGACTGGATGCTGGATAAATTAACAATGAAATGAAAGGAGAAAAGGATGATCGATGATTGATGAAACGCTGATTCTGAAAGAAATTGATGAGTGGACTGATATTCTGAATAGAAATATCGAGAGACGTAATCAAGTGTCAAGTAACTTGATGGAAGTTTGTTTGCTAGAAATAGAACTTGCGACATACCAGAGAGTAAAAAACCTAATAAAAGAAAAATGCACCCCTGAGGCGACAACTCCAGAAGGTGCGGATATCAATAGTTTAATACAAGTGCATTATAGCACAGAAAGCGAGAAGGAACAATGACAAAAGAATTTTTATTAGAATGTGAACGAAAATTAGCAAAATCTTATGTATGTATAGCACTTGGCCGCGACGATGACAGCATTGCTATTACAAAAGAGATAGCCAAAGATATTGCTTTTGAGGTTACAAACAGCATACATCCTATTTCTATGGAAACAGCGCCATATGTCGTAGCAGCTTTAAGAACTTTGGCAAATGGTATAGAAAAAGAGATGAATCCATTGGACAAAGAAATTGCAAGAGCATTACAAGAATTAATGGGTAGATTTCAGTTTGTTAAAGAAGAAGTAAAGGTTGATCTATGAAAGAAATTCTGATTGCACCAGGAATTAAACGGATCCAGTTTGATTCCTTTGATTCCTGGTTAAATGCCAGACATGGAATCGGTGGTTCTGATGCATCTGCAGTATTAGGACTCAATCCATATAAAACCAATACAGAACTGTATTTAGAAAAGACAGGGCAGAGAACAGCTCCAGATATTTCGGATAAGGACTATGTGAAGTACGGGCATGATGCAGAGCCATTGCTTAGATCGCTGTTCGCACTTGACCATCCAGAGTACAAGGTTGAATACTTCGGAGACAACATGATCCGGAATGAAAAGTATCCATGGGCACATGCATCCTTGGATGGAGAACTAACCGATCAGGATGGTCGCAAAGGAATCTTAGAAATCAAGACAACTAATATCTTGCAAAGCATGCAGAGAGAAAAATGGAGAGATCAGATTCCGGACAACTATTACATACAGGTGTTGCATTATCTGTTAGTTACTGAATATGAGTTTGTTGAACTGAGAGCACAACTTAAATCAGTATGGCAGGGCCAGATCAGACTGGAGACAAAAGATTATCATATTGAGCGATCAGATGTAGAAGAAGATATTGAGATATTAAAACAAGCGGAAGAAGAGTTCTGGCAGAAAGTTTTAAAAAGACAGCAACCGAACTTGATTCTTCCAGAAATTTAAAAGGGGATACATATGGAGTTTAAGATATACAATCCGCAGGAAGATGGGTTTCTGCAGAAGATTGATTGGAATTATGAAGAGTTAAAAACAGAGATTCAGAAGAAAGCAAATGATTATATGAATCTGGTCTATACAGCAGATCAGATTAAGGATGCAAAAAAGGATCGTGCTAATCTTCGAAAATTTGTAACCGCATTAGAGAACAAAAGAAAAGAAATCAAACGACAGGTCATGCAGCCATACACAGCTTTTGAAGAACAGGAAAAAGAACTGATCGGCATCGTTGATCAAGCGATTGGAAACATTGACATCCAGATCAAAGGATACGAAGAAGCAACACGGCAAGAAAAATTAGAGAAAATCAAAGGAATCTATTCAAAGACAATCGGTGATCTTGATCGCACGGTTCCATTTGAAATAATCTATAAGGATTCTTGGTTAAATGTATCAACGACATTGAAATCTATCACAACAGAGATCGCAGAGATCAGAGATAAAGTTGACAGCGATCTGAAAGTAATCAATGCAGATACAAGTCCTTATGTTTTTGAAATGAAAGAAGAATATCTAAAAGCTTTTGATCTGAACGCTGCAATGATGAAGAAACAGAAGTTAGAAGAAACCGCCAAGAAGAAAGCCTTATTTGAGGAAGAGCAGAAGCAGAAGGAAGAGCAGAGACAGCAACAGTTAAAAGAAGAAGCGCAGAAAGTGGCATCTGCTGGCGAAAGCAAAGAAGCACCAGAGATGCCAAAAGAACCGGCAGAAGTTCCAAAACCTAAACGTACGGAAGAAAGAACTGTAGCGATTACATTTCGTTGTGTTGTAAAAGAACACAACTTTGATGAAGCGAATGCGAAGATCAGTATTCTTAAGAAAACATGTGAAGAATTTAAAATCATAAGTCAGGAGGAATTATAAGATGGCAGTTGGAAACAGTTTAGCAAAGAAAAGAACAGACATGTATCAGAACGCACAGGTTGCGACATACGAGGTTGCCGGACACAAAATTGAATTAACACCAGAGATTATAAAAAATTATATGATTTCTGGAAATAAAGAACGTGTGACAATGGAAGAAGTCATTATGTTTATGAATTTGTGTAAGCATAGTGGTTTAAATCCATGGGTAAAAGAAGCGTACTGTATTAAGTACGGAAACGAACCGGCAACAATGGTAGTCGGAAAAGAAGCTTATATGAAGCGAGCAGAACAGAATGAATTTTACGATGGATTTGAAGCGGGGATCATCGTAGTTGATAGTCGAGACGGTGAGGTTATTCATAGATCTGGAAGTTTTCGTCTGCCTACAGAAGAAGTTATTGGTGGATGGGCGAAAGTCTGGAGAAAAGATAAAGCACATGCATATGAAGCAGAAGTTGCGTTTGATGAATACGCAGGCAGAAAAAAAGATGGAACATTGAATAGCCAGTGGAAATCAAGGCCGGCAACAATGATCAGAAAAGTGGCATTGGTTCAGGCATTAAGAGAAGCTTTTCCTTCAACTTTCGGTGGTATGTATATTGCAGAAGAAAGCGGTTATACAGAACCAGAAAACGGACAGCAGTATTTTGCTACAAGGGAAGATGAAAAGATTCCAATGATGCAGCAGGAAGATTTACCGGACAGTACGGTTCCTAAAGAAGAACCACAGCCAATTCCAACCGAAACAGAAAAAGAAGAACCACAGCAGTTCTTTAAATAAAAGAAAGGAGCAACACCATGAAACATATTAACTTAGAACAGTTTGCAGGAGGGAAACTTTCAGTACAGCTTAATAAGGCATTAGAAAAGATCACTGAAAATGTTCAGGACCCGAACACTGATGCACAAAAGGTCAGAAAGATCAATGTATCAATCAGCTTCCGGCCAAACGATGAAAGAAACTTTGTGGCAACTACGGTAGAAACAAAGTTAAGTCTTGCACCAGAACTTGGAGCTACAACAGCACTGAGTATGGGCAGAGATCTTCGCACTGGAGAGGTTGAAGCGGTTGAAATCTTTAACCAGATTCCTGGTCAGATGAATGTTGATGATGTGATCGACCAGGAAGAAGATGAAACACCGAAAGCTTTTGATCCGGATACTGGAGAGATCTACGAACCAAGCAACAAAGTCATTGATTTAAGAAAAGCAAAACAGGCATAGGAGGATACATAACAATGGATAATACATTTTTAAGAGAAGCAATCGAAAAGATCGAAGAACTGACAGACAGTGCAAGAGAGCCACACGTTGTAGAAATCGCAGGAAAGACTTATTGCGATAAATCTATGTCACGATATGACAGAGAAGAGTTTGCAGAACCATTGACAGCTACAAGTCTTAATTCTCTGATCGATTTTATCAGTGGAAAGAGTGAAGAGTTAAGAGAATCTATGATCATTCACGTAGAATCTCCAACAAGAGTAAGATTACTATCTGGTCTTACACAGGAAAGAAATCGAGAAGAATTATTCCGCGTAGGTACAAATCCAAATGGTTTTGATTTCGATCATTACTATGATCAGGAAGCGTTTGTAATCAACATGCAGACTGCCTTTAAACAGAGTGATGAAACAGAACTGATTCTTTCAGTTGCTGGAAATGTAGAAAATAAAACAGTGGCCAACTATGGAGATGATGGAGTCAGCCAGAAAGCTACGATCAGTAAAGGCATTGCAGGAAAAGAAGATGTGATCGTGCCGAATCCGGTAACGCTTCGTCCATATCGTACATTTTTGGAAGTAGAACAGCCAGAAAGCAAATTCATCTTCCAAATCAGTGAAGGTTCTAACGGAGAACCATTATTCAAACTTGTTGAAGCTGATGGTGGTCTCTGGAAGTATGAAGCTGTAGATGCTATCAAGAAATATTTAACAGTGAGTTTACCGGAAGAACTGTTAAAAGTGATCACGATCATCGGGTAATAGTTATGGAGACAGTTAGATTTACAGTCCCTGGTGCACCGAAAGGAAAAGCCAGGGCGAGAACTGTCCGTAGTAAAAAAGGTGGAACATTCTCATATACGCCAGAAGGTACTATGTTATACGAGAATTTGATCAAGTGCTGTTACAGGCAGGAATCAAACAACATCATTTTTAATGACGGACAGCCTTTAAAAGTAACGATCATAGCTTATTATCCGATCGTCAAGAGTACAAGCAAGAAAAAGAAACAGCAGATGTTGGAAGATCTTATGTTTCCAACGAAGAAACCAGACATTGATAACATTGCAAAAAGCATTCTGGATGCGCTGAATAAATTAGCATACAGAGATGATACGCAGGTGGTAACGCTGCATATGGAAAAGCATTATGCAGAGGACCCACGAGTTGAAGTAGAGATAGAAGAAATCAAAAATGGATGATTTGAATTTTTCAAAATGGAATCCTAGATGGCAAACAATCAGAAATATCAATTCAGATAATCTGAAAATCCGATATAAAGCATTGAGAAACGCATCTTCTAATTTTATCGCTAGGAAAGATGTAAAAGAGTATATCAAAGCAAAGTATCAGAATAAATGCTGTATATGTGGCAGCAGAGAGCATTTACAAATAGATCATGTTGTATCTGTTCTTCAGTTTGCACAAAAGAGACTTCCATACAAAGATTTAAACAAAGAAGATAATTTAGCATTGTTATGTAGAAGCTGCAATGCAGCGAAAGAACCATAAACGGAAGGTGGTGTTCTTAAAGTGGGCCGTAAACCCAAAACAGGACTAGATTACTTTCCTAAAGATGTCGATTATTACGACGATTTTAACATCATGGATCTGATGAACGAATATGGTCCATTAGGACAGACCATCTATGATGTTGTTCTATGCATGATTTATCATGAAGGATATTACCTGGAAGTGCCTAAAATGGAGCAGTTAGCGGTAAAAATAATCAAAACCATTGGTAACCGCTGGGTAAAGAAAAAAGACTTTGTGTTACAAGTAATTCATTATTGTGCGGAGATAGGTCTTTTCGATCAAGACCTCCTGAATCAAAATGTTATTACCTCTGTTGGAGTTCAGCGACGCTATAAAGAAGTGACTGTTAGGAACAAAGTCGATAGAAGTAAATATTGGTTGATTGATGAAAACGGTCAACCTTTATTAAATGCACCACAAAATAGCATTTCTGCAACAGAAAAAGATATTTCTGCAACAGAAAAAGATATTTCTGCAACAGAAAAACGACAAAAGGAAAGTAAAGTAAATAAAAATATATATTATAGCAATCCAGATCTGAACAGAGAGTTCTGTCTTTATCTTGATATGAGGAATCATACTGGCCCAACATTATCTGCAGAACAGATCAATGCCTTGAAAGAAGAACTAGATTCTCTGGCTGAGAATGATTCTGATAAGTTGGGCATTGTAAGAAAAGCATTTGGTGGAGGATATAAGAGTTTCTTCCCTACGTCAAAGAAACGGAAGAAATCAACACCGAAACCAAAGAAAGAAGAAACTATACACAATTTTACACAGCGAGAAGTCAAAGATTGTGATTACGAGAATCTGGAGAAGCAGTTGTTAAAGAAACAGTTAGGAGATGACATAGTGTATGGATAGGATTGAACAGACAATCAGTAGTGTTGAAGTTGCTGAGATGGTAGGTAAAGCACATAACAAACTGATGAGAGACATAAGAGAATACATTGATCAATTAGCACAGTCCAATCTTGGACACGACGAATTTTTCAATGAATCAACATATGTAGATAATAACAATCGAACTCGACCATGTTACCAGATCACAAAGAAAGGATGCGAATTTATTGCTCACAAGCTTACAGGTGTAAAAGGGACAGAGTTTACAGCAAAGTATATTGATAGATTTCACACGATGGAGCAAATCATTGCAGATCATATCCCACAAGGAAAGGAATTGCTAGCGTTAGCAGTATTAGAAGCTCAAAAGACAATAAATGATCTACAGAGTAATAATGCTGCATTGTTAGAAGATAACAAGAGAATGAAACCAAAGGAAGCGTTTGCCGATGCTGTGTCCACGAGTGATACATCTATCTTGATTGGAGAGTTAGCTAAGATTCTTCGGCAAAACGGAGTGCACACAGGTCAGAATAGATTGTTCGCATACCTGAGAAATAATGGATACCTGATCAAAGGTGGATCAAGCAAAAATATGCCAACGCAGAAATCCATGGAAGCAGGGTTGTTTGAAATCAAGGAAAGAACGATCACAAATCCAGACGAGAGCATAAGAATAACAAGAACAACAATGGTTACTGGTAAAGGGCAGCAGTACTTTATTAATAAGTTATTGGCAGTAATGTAAAGTAGAAAGGAGTACCATCACAGACAACTTAATTCTTTACCTGATTAAGATTTCTCAAGTAACTATTAACAAATCATACGATGTAAACATATTTTTTCAAGTTTCTGTTTATTTTCATGATCTAGATTCAGTATTACAATTATCATTTTGCAAACCACAAACAAGGAATCTCAATGAATTATACAATCAGGCAAAAAGTAATAGGACAGTGATAGGGATAATTCATTGTTTCAGGTAAAGAATTAAGTTATCTGTGATCATACGAGTAAGAGGAAATAACGATGGAAAAATTAGATAAAGAGCAGGAAGCAAGAATGGCAGGAATGGCATATGCGTTAGGCATTGCAGAAAAAAAGGGAATTGATGGATTAAGAAAAGAGCTTCAGATGCGAGGAACATTGAGAGTTGGACTTCTGATTGACAACGACAGATTAGATAAAGCTTTTGAAATCCTAGCAACGACACTCTATGGAAACATCATGACAACAGCATTATCAGCACTGGCAGATAGCGAAGGCTTTGGAGAAAAGAGGCTTCGAAGATTCAAAGAAGCATATGATCATAAATCCATGTGCCTGGTATCTCTGGATCAGTACGCAGAACATTTTGTAACATTTGAAGACATGGCAATTGATTTAAAGAAACGTTATAACATCGACATGAATGCAGAAATGATTGCATCAAACCAGGAAGTGATCGATAAAGGGCGAAGAGTGTTACCGAATGTAATCAAGTTATTGGAGCATGAGAATCAACACGAGGCAGCAGACGTATTAAGAGAGCATTTACATGAGGCGGTGGCAGTATGGTAAACAAGAAAGAATTTAAAGGCTACATCTGTGAGATCACAGGCAAGAGAATCAATGAGATGAAATTGTGTCCGGACAAGCAGCAGAAGTTAAAGGTTCGGATCAAGTGTGATAAGGGATGCGTCTGGTGTGAAAAGGAAAGGAGATAGTGGAGATCTATGTTAATACAAGTCGAAGATAAAACGATTGTGAATATGCAATATGTCAGAAGTATATGGATATATGAGCATCAGTACAAAGAAGGGGAAAAGGAATACCTTGTTAAATGTGAGATGACAGAAGAAACAGATGAAACTGTTAGGACTTGCAAGACAAGGGAAGAAGCAGAAAACATATTAGAACAGATACTTAATCAGTACGACAGAGGACAGAGAGTCATTAAGATCAAGTAATTGTTAAAGAAAGTTAAGGAACAACTAATATATCAATTAATACATCAACTAATAGAACAATACAACAGTTGATGTATTAACCAAGAGATTAAGGAGAAGAGAATATGAATGAACAGATCATAATACATTTAGACAATTTGACTGAAGAAGAAAGAGAACAGTTTACAAAACTGTTAGAAAAAGCAAACAAGGAAAATCGTGTGTGGAAACCTAAAAAAATAGACCAATATTATTACATAAACGATTTTACCGATGTATGTACAGATACTTGGCAAGAAGCCGGTGCTGATTATAAAAGATTTAAAATTGGGAATGTATATAAAACGAGAGAGGAAGTGTGCTTTGCATTAGAAAGAGCAAAGGTAAAAGCAGAACTGAAAAGATACGCATTAGAGCACAATGATCCCGAAAAGGAAGCATGGAATAATGACAACGGTCATTATATGATTGCGTTTAATCATAGAGTAAATGATCTTTTTATAACACGGGGATATTACATAGAAGAAGAATCAGCTACATGTTTTACATCAGCTCCTATTGCTCGTGACGCAATTGAAGCAGTTGGGCGAGAAAGAATTTTAAAATACATTTTCGGTGTAGAGGTAGAAGAATAATGGGCAAAGTAAGACAAAGATTAGGAAAAGCCTATATCCACACAAAAGAAGAATCCATCCAGAGTATCATCATCGATGCTCTGGTGGGTTCCGGATATGACGTGGATGTTGAGGTTACAGATAACGGAACAGGTAACGAAGTAGTATCATGTGAGATTTACGATGTGGGGGGGGCAGTAAGAAATGATAACAACAAAAGATGCTGTAAAAGTATTAAGTTTAACACTAACAATCGCATGTTATGGAATTTATTTTTATTCCGACCGAAAAAAAAGATTGCTATCAAGCTATTAAATTTTTGATACTGGGATCAATCATGCAGAATGTAACATTCCACTTGGAATAAAGGAGCGTTAAGAATATGGGAAAGACAATAGAGAAAATAGAAAGAGTGGCGAAAATGCTAAATGGACGACACATGCCGAAAGCATATGAAGTATACAAACACTTTAAAGGAAGTTTGTACGTTGTTATTACAGTGGCTCGTCATACAGAAACAAATGAATTATTTGTAATATATTCAGATATAAGAGAGATGCAGAGAATGTATGCTAGGCCATTAGAGATGTTCATGAGCGAAGTGGATCATGAAAAATATCCAGATGCAAAACAAAAATACAGATTTGAAAATATGATGGAGAGATAATTTATGATCATTGGATTTTTGAGCGGATTATTTATTGGATCAGTTGCAGGAGTGGCAGTAATGTCACTCTGTAGTGCAGCGAAAGAGAGGGATGAGTTATGACAATAACAGAGAATCTTACAGGTGTCGTGAAAGAGGATCATAAGAGAGTGAAGACAGTAACAGACATTCTGGAAGAAGTTAGAACTGAGATGTGCGATGGTTATTGCGTATATCCAAGAATAACGCCGAATGATTATGAAAAATATAAAAGGATATGCGATGAAGAATGTCCACTGAACAAATTATAAGGAGTGATACATAATGGCATATAGAGATTGTCCGTGCCTAAATTGTAAAGATAGATCACACGGATCAAAGAGAGTTGCTTGTCAGACAGGATGTGAGAAGTATCTGTCCTGGAAGGCAAAGGAACAGGAATTAAGAAGAAGAGAGAAAGAATCACGGCCTTATTACTCAAATGCAAGAAAAGCGATTATAAGAAACTGCCAGATGAAAAGAAAGAGCGTAGGCAGATATGATTGATCCATGCAAAGCGTGTGCAGAGATAATCTGCATGGGCATTTGTGCCGATCGGGTAAACTATAACGAATACTTAGACGGAATTAGGCAGCAGTTAATTGATTTATGTGAGAGGACAAGAAATGACAGAGAAAGAAAAGAACGAGAAGAAAAAAGAGTACCTGAATCGATATAAAAATGCGGTTAGAAAGTATGAGTCTCTCCAGGAACAGGAACAACAGCTCCGATTAGAGATGGATAGACCACGAGCGATTGAATATTCAGATATGCCGAAAGCACATAACCAATCAGATTTATCCGATTACATTGTTCGACTTGATAAGATCTTAAGCAAGATCATAAACAAGAAGAGAGACATGCAAGAAATCAGATTAGACATCGAGAGCAAAATCGCAGATGTGGCGGATGGAACACAGAGCAGAGTATTATATCTGAGGTATATTCGATTCATGAAATGGAAAGATATTTGCGTGGAAATTGGTTATGGATGGAAACAGATCCACAGAATCCATTCAAAAGCATTAGCTAATTTTCAGATTCCGCAAGATGACATAGAATGACACACTAAAAAAATGATATAGTTATTCTAGAACGAATAGATAATAAATCAATTTGTTCTCCGTATAATCTTTTAGGACATCGCAGTAATGCGGTGTCCTTTTTATGTCGCAACATGTAGAATGTATCAGAAACTTATGGTATAATTTGTTGTAAAAGATTTAGGAGGACATATGGATAGTAAAATTAATGAAAACAAAATTTTGAATGCTATATTGAATTTCGAAATAAAAGAAATTGATTCAGAAACTAGATTCTGGATGATTAGAACCAAAAAAGGATATTTTTATGATGAGTTTATTGCTAATAGATTTGTAGCGGTAGCTTGGAATATCATAACAAAGGATACTGTTATTTCAGAGCAAACTAAAGGAACAATTGCAAATAGAATACTAACAGATTACCCAGGCATAAAAAGGCCGACAACAGCAATTAATAAGTGTGTGTCTTTCATAAATGAGATTAAAGAAAATGACATTATAGTTATACCAAGTGAAGGAAGTCGATATATTACTTTTGCAAGAGCAGGAGAGTATTATGAGGAAAAAGAAAATACTGTAGAAGTTGAAAAAACTGTAATTGATAGTATTGAAAATAACACTGTACTAATAAATGAGATTGCGTGCCCTTATTTAAAAAGGCGGCATATCGATATTATAATGACTGTAAAAAGTGAGGATTTGAATCCGAACTTATTCCGTGCGATATCTAATCATCATGGAATAAGTAATTTAGATGGATACGCAAAGAATATACTAAGTACAATATACAATGTATATACATATAAAAATGATATAAATATAGTATTTAATGTTAGAAAAACAGGACCAATTAGTCCTAGGTTATTATCTGGAATTTTATATGGAGTTTCTGACTACCTCAGCAAGCTTGAAATAGAAGACGAAAAGATTTCAACACAAATCAATATCAACTCACCAGGACCAATCGATTTTAATATAATAGGAATTTTTAATACTGTTAAAGATGCGTTTCCTTATTTATTTGTGTTGCTAGTAATGGTCGGAGGCGGCAGTGCGTTTGCATTTAAGGTACCAGGAGTGGTAGATATCATAAAAGAAATTTTGCTTTTACCAGAAGAAAAAAGAAAAATGCAAGCGGAGGCTGAAGGGATTGAATTGGATAATTTAAAAAAGAAAGTTGAAATTTATAATGAAATTAAATCTTTAGGGATTCAACCAGAGAATTTAGTAGGGAGCATTGATACTATTGCTCAAAATGCAGAGCTATTAGATGTTCAACCTCTTGAAAATAATAATCATCCCGTTACTGCACCTATTCCAGAAACTTCCGTTGAAGATCAGCCAGAAGATGAACCAGAAGACGAGTAGGCAGTACGGATAAAATAATAGAAAATAGAATGATTGTATAAGTTAAAGGATGTTTGTTTAAAATAATGTCATAAATAGGAGTTAGATAAATCAAGTTAAAAACAAGTGATAAAACAGTCATAAAACTTAAAAAATACATAAAAATACAAAATATTCTATTAAGTAATTTGATTTTTTTTCGCATATCCAATCCTCCTTTGCTTTATTATACTATTTTCTATTGACAAAATCGACAATAATATTAAACATTTGAAAAGAATCAAGCACCTTCGGGTGCTTTTTTCGTGCATAAATTTAAGGACCTCTAGCTCAGCAGGTCAGAGCAGTCGGCTCATAACCGATCGGTCCAGGGTTCGAGTCCCCGGAGGTCCATTTAAGAAATAAGAAAGAAGGTGGTAATGTTTGAATGAAGAAAAAAACTACATATTGGCAGAGTCTGATTACGTAGCCGGAATGAAGTATAAAGACATTGCTGCCAAGTATGGAGTCTCGATGAACACTGTGAAATCGTGGAAGAAACGATACGCATGGTCGAGGAACAAAAAGACAGGATGCATCCAAAAGGGGTGCACACAAAATAAAAAGGGTGCACACAAAAAAGAAGCCGTTGCAGAGGATGTAAGTCAAGTTGTAATTAACGATGAACTTACCGATCAGCAGCAGCTTTTTTGTTTGTATCAATCTAGGATGTTTAATTATACGAAAGCATACATGAAAGCTTATCCTGGCTGTACTTATGCATCTGCTGCCGTTTTGGGAAGCAGACTTATGAAGAATCAACTGATCAGAGAAACGATTGAGCAGTTAAAGCAGAATCATATGAACAGAGAGATGCTTAAGCAGGAAGATATCTTTCAGAAGTATATGGATATTGCATTTGCAGATATGAATGATTTTATGTCGTTCGGTCAAGAAGAAATAGAAACTGATTATGGTCCAAGGATGGTCAACAGTGTCCGGCTAAAAGAGTCAGATCAAGTTGACGGGACTCTGATCACAGAAGTGAAGCAGGGCCGTGATGGCGTGAGTGTAAAGCTCGCAGATCGTATGAAGGCAATAGATTGGCTTGCAGATCATATGGATATTGCTACAGCTGAACAGAAAGCTAAGATTGAGCAGATCAGAGCTAAGACAGAACAGATCAGAAATAATGACAATGATGATGGAGAGGATGGTGTTGTAATTGTCAACGATGCACCTAAAGATATCGGATATAGTGATACCGAAATATCTTCCGATATTCAACAACAAAACAATTAAACATATCATTCTTACATCTGGCCGTGCAGGTACCAAATCAAGTTATGCGGCAATTAAAGCAGATTATCAGATTGTATCAGATAAACACGGATCGGTTGTAGTACTTCGAAAGCATCATAACAAATTACGTAAGACAGTATACAAGGAAATGCTTCGAGGCATTAATCGATTACAGATTCCAAAAAAGAAGTTTGCGATTACGAAATCTCCAATGGAAATAACATACAAAAAGTATGGAACAACAATTTACTTTGCAGGTTCTGACGGAATTGATGATACAAAAGGTATTATTGACGAAGATCAGCCAATCAAGTTAGTTATTCTTGATGAGTTAACAGAGTTCTTTGACGATGGAGAAGGAGAAGATGAACTTAGCAATATCGAAGCTACTTTTGTTCGTGGAAATACTGGTGGATTCCAAATGATCTATCTTTATAATCCTCCCAAAAATCCAAATGCAGCGATAAATAAATGGTGCAAAAAGATGGAGAAGAGAAAAGATTGTATACATATCCATACAGATTACAGAGACGTTCCGATAGAATGGCTAGGACAAGATCTGGTAGACAGTGCAAAAGAAATGGAAGAGTCTGATCCTAAAATGTATCGATGGGTATGGTTAGGAGAATCTGTTGGTGTAGATGAACTTATTTATTATATGTATGGAAACCGCCATCGATCGCGACCAGATAAAGACAGGAAATATGATCGTATTTATATTGGTGGGGACTATGGGCAGCAAAACGCAACGACATTTCAGGCATTTGGATTAGATACATACCAAAGAAAGTTTCCTGGTTTGGCAGAATACTATCACAGTGGTAGAGATAGTGGATATCAAAAGAGTCCATCCGAATACGCAAAAGATCTTGTTGAGCTTTTGGATGAATTGCATGAAGAATATGAAAACAGAGTATTCTATATTTTTTTGGACCCATCTGCAAAAGGTTTAGCAGAAGAAATTCGAAGAGCAACTAGGAATTTACAGTATTCGGTATTGATGAGAGATGCGGAAAATGATGTTGCACTTGGAATCAGCAGAGTGCAGAAATCGTTAATCTTTGATGTGTTAAGTATTTCACCAGATCAGAAATATGCAGATGAGGAATTTGGCACTTATGAATATGATAAAAAATCAATCGAAAAAGGAAAAGAAGTTCCAGTAAAACTTTCAGATCATTGCATGGATGCAATCCGTTATGCTGTTATGGGAGCATGGGATAAAATAAAATACTGGCTTCCAAGAGATCCAGGAGAGGAGAAACAGAAGATTGAATATATTTAATTATTTCAAAAGAAAAGGAATTGATACGATCGATGCATCGTTTTATCGGAAGATTCAAGAATGGGTTAGCTGGTATAAAGGTAATGTCCGAAACTTTTCTTTTTATAAGATTTATACAGGACGCGGAACATACAAAAGATGTGAACGCAAAAGTATGGGTATGGCAAAAAAGCTTTCAGAAGACATTGCAGATCTGTTACTGAATGAAAGGGTAACGATTACTTTAGATGACGAATATACAAATAATTATGTACACAAAATTTTAAAGAATAATCAATTTATGGTTCAAGGCAACGATTACCAGGAACGTAAAGCATATACTGGTACAGTGGCGTATATCCCTTATCTTGATTCGGCAGATGTGACAGAAGATGGAGTCATTCGATCAGGAATTATAAAAATCAATTATGTTGATGGCCCCAATATATTTCCAGTAAGTTGGGATAACGGAAAGGTTCAGGAGTGTATTTTTACTTTTCCACATACGGTCAATCGAAAAAAATACATCCAGATACAGTCACATTTGATTCGGAATGATGAATATGTGATAGAAAATACGGTTTTAAAGAGTATGAGTGGAAGCCAGGAAGGTACAGAACTAAAGGAAGAAGAATGGAGACAATTAAAACCGTTTAAGAATCTTGCCAAAAGAACAAACACAGGAAGTTTAGAACCGCAATTTGTAATTGATCGCCTAAACATAACAAATAATGCAGATGCGAACAATCCGATGGGAATTGCTATATTTGCAAATGCAATTGACGTATTGAAAAAATTAGATACAGAATATGATTCTTATTATAACGAGTTTTTACTTGGTAGAAAAAGAATATTTGTTGCTCCAGAATTGTTATATAACATTGACGGAACACCGGCTTTTGATCCGGATGATGGAATATTTTACAGCTTGCCGGAAGATTATGATAAGAGTCAAGAAGGATTGATCAAGGACGTTGATATGAATCTTAGGACAGAGGAACACAGCAAAGCTATTAACGATGATCTGAATTATTTGTCGTTAAAATGTGGGTTTGGACCTAAAAGATATAAGTTTGATTCATCTGGAGTAAAAACAGCAACTGAGATCATATCTGAAAACTCCGATATGTATCGAATGATTAAAAAACATGAGATTATCTTGGAAGATGCATTGAAAGAACTGATCAGGATTATTATCCGGTTGGGTATTGTAATTGGAGAACAGTTGAATCCGGATTCTGATATTACGATTGATTTTGATGATTCGATTATTGAAGATAAGGAAACTGAGCGCAAACAAGATATGCAGGATGTGAGTGCTGGAATCATGCGGCCAGAGGAATATAGAGCAAAATGGTATGGTGAAACAATCGATCAGGCAAAAAACAATCTTCCAGAGCAAAATCAGGTGATGGAGTAAAATGAAAAATGAATATAAAAATCGGATGGCAAATAAGATTGCAGCCCATTATGTTGAACTCGAGGAAAGGATTATTCAGGATATTGTCAGGAGAATTGTAAAAACTGGAGAGGTTACAAGTACCGCAGATTGGCAGATCAATAGATTGAAGATCATAGGATATTCATCAGAAGACATTGAGAAGATGTTGAAAACAACATTGAATAAAAGCTATCCGGAAATGTTTGAACTATATGACAAAGTGATCAACTGGGAATATGTTCGAAACAAAGATCTGTATGAACAGGTAAATGCAGAGTACATACCATTTGAAAAAAATAAGCATCTAAATCAAGCGATTAATGGGATAGCGCAACAGTCGTTGGAAGATCTTGAAAATATAACTAGGTCGCTTGGATTTTATTTAGATATCAATGGAAAAAAGACTATGACTCCGTTATCACAGGTATATACAGAACATCTTGATCGTGCATGTTTCGATATTGTTTCTGGAGCGTTCGATTATAACAGTGTTTTGAGAAGAACTGTAACACAATTGACCAACAGTGGATTAAGAACAATAGACTATGTATCAGGTTGGCATAATAGAGTAGATGTTGCAGCAAGACGTGCAGTTATGACAGGGCTGAGTCAGATTACAGGAAAGATCACAGATTATAATGCAAAGAAGCTAGGAACAGAATATTTTGAGGTCGCATGGCACGCAGGAGCACGTCCTACACATGCAGTATGGCAGGGGCAGGTCTGGACAAAAGAACAACTTGTATCAGTTTGTGGACTTGGAACAGTTACAGGGCTGCTAGGTGCGAATTGCTACCATGAGTATTATCCGTTTTTCCCAGGAATATCAGAACGCAACTGGACCGATCAGTGGTTGGAAGAGAAGAATCAGGAAGAAAACAAACCGAAAGAATTTCAAGGAAAAGAATACACGGTTTATGAAGCAAAACAGCGGCAAAGACAAATGGAGACAGCTATGAGAGCTCAACGCGAGAAGGTAAGAGCACTTCAAAAAGGGAAAGCAGATCAAGATGAGATTCTGGCACATAAGATGAAATATCAGGGACAATTAAATGAATATGCGAGATTTTCGAAAAAAATGGGACTTAGACAAGAACGAGAGCGTATTTATCTAGATATGAAAGGAAGAGTAGCGCCTGATCTTAGAAAATTTATTGCAAAGAGCACAGGGAATGATATAATAAAATCAGGAGCGATAAATGGGGCACTTACAGATAAAAATGACCCATTATATACCAGAAGGGACGCACACGCTAACCGATATTATGAATCAATGCGTAATAGTCGGAAGAGTAATATCATTGATCACATTGCAAATAATACCGGAATCTCTAAAAAGAGCATAAATAAGATATATGATCATGTTTTTATAAATGAATATGAATTAAGTGGTGGAAAAAGAAGATTTGATCCAGATTATTATATGGCTGAATCATTTAGAAGATTGAGAGAGGGAAAAAATATTCAGAAGCACGATTTGATAATGTTAAAGCATGAACGTTTAGAGTACGAATTAATGAAAAAATTACATTTGAAATACGATGAAGCCCATAAAATTACAGAAAGAAAGTATAATTATCAAAAGGCGTTAAATAAATTTTTGAAAGAATATAATTTATAGGAGGTGGAAGAAATGTTGAGACTTGAGTTGTTGGAAATCACAGAAATATCAGTAAAATATAAGTACTATCCGGAAAGTTCAAAGGAATATGGAATCATTGCTGTAGATAGAATATCAAGAGAACGAAGCATTGAAAAGCTTTTGCCTGAATACGGAAGTAATTATCCGGCCCATGCATTTAGAAGAATCGAAGAATATTTGACAAATAATAAATTTCAAGAAGAAGATCTTGTCGCTTGGTATTAATACCGCTAGTTATTTTTATGGCTAGTGGTATTTTTATACCCATTTTTAAGAAAGGAGAAAGGACAATGATTGTAAGCACAGTAACCTATTACATTATTCATTAGGAGGTGATCCAAGGAATCTCCCACCGGCAGGGAACGACCGGACAGAAAAGGAAGTGATGTTGTGATAATTATAAGCATAAGACAGAATGGAATAGAAATGAAAGGTCATGCTTGTAGAAGAGAGAATGATGGAATTGATCGGGCGTGTACAGCGATATCAGCATTGACATGCAATTTGATTAATTCACTGAACGATCTAACAGATGATAAGATTGAATCAGAAGCAGATAGCGGTCTTACTATGATCAAATGGCAAGAATTATCTGACAAAGGAAAATTATTAGTAGATTCGTGGTTCTTGGGACTTTCTGATATCAATCAAAAATACAACTGCATACAATTTATTTAAGCATCCGAAAGGGTGTTTTTATTATGTCCAAAACATGAAGACATAAAAAGCATTGGTAATAACACTCATATATGGAGGGAAAACATGAGAAAAAGAATGTATTTACAGCTCTTTGAGGACGGCACAGGAGTTGGCTCTAATGGACAGGGTGGAAATAATGCCGGGAATGGTAACGGTAACCAGGGAAACGCCGGAGAAACAGGGAATCAGGCAACATTTAGTTATGCACAGGCAGAAGAGATTGCACAAGCGAGAGCGGAGCGTGCAGAAAGATCGGCTTTAAAATCATATTTTCAGCAGCAAGGTATGTCAGAGGATCAGGTTACACAGGCAATTGCTGATTATAAAGCGCAGCAGAAAAAGAATCAGCCAAACGTAACTCAAATGCAGCAGGATCTTGCAGATGCAAGGAACGAAGTGCAGCAGATGAAAAATGAGAAGCTTTTAGCTTCAAAAGGAGTAAAAACAGATGATCTTGACTATGTGTTATACAAAGTTTCTAAAATGACAGATGAAAAAACAAGTTTTGAAAAGGCAGCAGATAAGTACTTGAAAGAGAATCCAAGATTCACATCAGGATCAGGGTATCGAGTTTCAACATCAACAGGGAATGCATCGAACGGATCCGTGGAAAATGTAAATGCTACGATCAATGATGCAATTCGATCTGCAGCAAGAAGATAATGGAGGTATGAAATGTTTAAGGAACGAATGAACTTAAGATTATTCGATATAGATGCAAATGTGATCGATCGCAGTGGAGCAGAGTCTTTGATTCCAACGCAGGAAACAAATGAGATTATTCAGGGAACGATCACACAGTCAGCAGTGCTTTCAAGAGGGCGCAAATTAGCTAATATGACAAGTAGACAGTACAAAATGCCAGTACTGGATATGTTACCAATTGCTTATTTTGTAAATGGTGACACTGGGCAGAAGAAAACTACTAAACAGGCATGGGATAAGAAATTTATTACAGCAGAAGAAATTGCGGTGATCGTGCCTATTCCAGAAGCTGTATTAGATGATGCAGAGTATGATATCTGGGCAGAAGTTAAGCCAAGAGTTACAGAAGCTTTTGGTAAAGTAATTGATGGTGCAATCTTGTTCGATGTGGACAAGCCATCGACATGGAGAGATGGAGTAGTTACAACAGCAACAAAAGCGCAATCTGTTGTAACACTTGGAGCAAGCGACAATCTGTATGATAAGATCATGGCAGAAGAAGGTGTGATCGCCAAAGTTGAAGACAGTGGATATTTTGTAAACGGTCATATGGCGGATATCTCTATGAGAGCAAAATTAAGAGGGTTAAAAGATGCGGATGGAAATCCGATTTTTAAATCAGATATGCAGGGAGCAACATCTTATAGTTTAGATGGATCTCCGATGAATTTCCCAAACAATGGAGCTTTTGATAAATCGAAGGCATTAATGATCTCTGGAGATTTTAGTCAGTTGGTTTATTCAATTCGTCAGGATATCACGTTCAAACTCTTCACAGAAGGTGTTGTACAGAACACAGATGGAACAATTGCATATAACTTAATGCAGAATGACATGGTTGCACTTCGTGCAGTCATGAGACTTGGATGGGAAATTCCAAATCCGATCAATGCTCTGAAAACTGATAAAACAAAGAGATGTCCATTCTCAATTCTGAAAGTAGGAGAATAAAGGAAAGAAGGTGTGATCTATGTATGTAACTTATCAATATTACAAAGAAGAGTATGCAGGATCACTTCCAGAAGAAGAATTTATCAAAGCGGAACGATGGTCAGAAGCGTATATTCGTAATCTGACCTACATCCGTGGAGATATCTTTGCATCAGATCTTGATATGATAAAAGATGCTGTATGTGCAGGTGCAGAGGTATATGCATCTTACAGAAAGAAACAGGAATCTAATGGTATGCAGATTAAATCTGAATCAACCGATGGTTATAGTGTTACCTATGTGAATGAACAGACAGATGGTCAGACATTAGAGGAATTGATGCAGAAAAAAGCATATGAAGCAGTAAAAATGTATTTATTGCCAACAGGATGGCTGTCGAGAGAAGTGAGGTTTTGCAATGGTAACAAACAGTGCTGTAACAGTCTATAGCCGTCAATATGACAGTGAAAAGCGATTAGATATCTGGAAAAGAACATATGTCAAGGATGCATGGTGGCATGAATCAGAATCGTCTGCAATCACATCCGAAGGACTGAAAAGAGCAGATACGTTTGTGATCAGAATACCTGATACAACGATCAGCATAAAAAAAGATGATTATCTTGTAAAAGGAATATGTGATATTGATATGACAACAGCTAAGGACCTGAAAGGAACAGAATGCTGTAAAGTCACATCTGCAAATTACAACGCATTTGGTGCAAATCCACACATAAAGGTAGGTGGTGTGTAAATGGCACAAAAAAGAAATATTGTGATCAAAACACCAAGAGGCAGTATTTACACAGCAAAAACAGCAAACGGATCCGTGACAGCTAAGATGGAATGGAATCATGGATTTTCTGGACAAAAGAGTGCAAGCTTTGGAAAAGCCCAGGAGTTTGTCGATTCAGAATGTATCAGAAGGATGAATCCGGAGACACCAAGGCTGTCAGGAGCTTTGATCAAGTCTGCGACACTGGGAACAGTGATCGGATCAGGAGAGATCAACCAGATCACGCCATATGCGCGCAGGCAGTATTACGAGCACAAAGAAAAGTCACGTTGGTTCGAACGTATGAAGAATAGGCATAGAGACAGCATTCTGAAAGGAGCACAAAAATATGCAGGAAGCTAATATCATTGATTCCATCCGATCGTTCATATTAACCTGTCCGTTTCTGGATAACTACAGAGTAAACGTGGATCACTTGTCAGAAGATATGAGTTATTCTGTTGATCCGCTTCCGTGCGATCCGGTACTGCAAAAATACGTTGATGGCGGAAAAAAGAAACAGTTTCAATTTGCTTTTACCAGCAAGGAGCAGTATGACGAAGATGCAAGGATCAATATTGAAAACAGTGGATTCTATCAGGCGTTTGAGGAATGGATGGAGCAGCAGACGGATAAAGGAGAGATGCCGGAACTAAAAAATGAGAAACAGCATCCATATGAATTACAAACACTAAACAGCGGCTATCTGTATGATGCAGAGGGTGAACATGCCCAGTATCGTATAGAATGCCGCCTTCTTTATATACAGGAGGTATAAGACAAATGGAAAAGGCTAAATTAGTAAGACGTAGCCAGAGGGTTGCGTTCTATGGTGTTCCAGTGAGTGATGGAGGAGTAAACACATATAACAGAATGGAACATTTTACAACACTGACAGACGGAAAGAACCCGATCACATATGAACGACATTATGTTGACAAAGATAGTCAGGATTCTGACGTAACAGGATACGGAACAACTTTAGAATATGGATTCGATCATCATAAAAATGATCCAGTTCTTGCGGATCTTGCAAAAGTTCAGGATGATGAACTGACCGGAGAAACGAGAGATATCGTTGTGGTTGATTTGTTCGATAAGGGAGAAACAACTAAAGATGATGAGTTTGTAGCACGAAAGAGAACATATTCCATTCTTCCAGACAGTTCTGGAGATGGAACGGATGCATTACAGTATTCAGGAAGCTTTTCTGTGAAGGATGATATCGTAAAGGGATATGCGAAAGTATCTGCAGACGGAAAGACTTGTACATTCAGCGAGACAGCTACACCCTAATGTAGCTGTCGTTGAACAGGCAGCAGAAGTAGAAGATGAAGACAAAAAGGAGATTGAGCCATGAGCCAGAATGATAAGAACGAAAGAATTTGGAAGATCAATGGTCTTGAATTAGAGTTAGATCTTGAAGATGCAGACGTGTTTGAAAAAACGATGAAAGCATTTGAACAGATGGATGAAGATGGAAGAAACATTGATAAAACAGGAAAAATGCCAGAATTTATCAAGAGATACTGCGAGATTTATTACAATGCATTTGATCGTATTTTCGGAGAAGGTACAGGAGAAAAAATCTTTAGTGGAAAGAAAAATATGAGAAACTGTGACGAAGTTTGGGATTCATTCCTTGAATTTATGCAGGTAGCAGTTAAAAAAGCAAATGCAAGAAGATTACAGTTAAGTGGTAAATATATGCCAAACAGAGATCAGAACAGGGAGCAGGGAAGGAAGAAAAGGAAAAAGAATTTTAACACATATAACGGTGGTAAAAACCGATGAATCCTTTATACGAGCCGTTTCCTGATTATGTGATTGTAAATGAAAAGAAGGTCAGAATTGTAACAGATTTTCGTGAGTATATAAAACTCATGGATCTGCTGAAGGATGAAGATGTTGGGGAAGTAGAGAAGAAGCAATTGCTTGCATGTTGGTTTCTTGATGATCCCGGTCCTGACTTTGAGGAATGTTTACAAGCACTGACGGATTTTGTAATAAATTACAAGGAAACGAAAGCATCAGAGGGAGAGGAAGATAACAACGAAGAAGATACAAAACATAACCAAGTAATCTCATACAATCAGGACGCACCATATATCATATCCGGATTTTTGGAGTGTTATGGTATCGATCTGACAGAAATACCATATATGCACTGGTGGAAGTTCCAGATGCTGATCGATGGCATGAATGAGGAATGTGAGCTAAAGAAAAGAATGGGTTATAGAAGTATTGATCTTAACCAGATAAAAGATAAAGAAGAAAGAGAAAGGATCAGGAAGATTCAAAAGCAGATAGCGATCATTGACTATGAGGTCACAAGTGAGGAGATCGGAGATGCTTTTGGAAATATGATGTTTTAATGGATTATGAAGATAAAAGAGATCCCATTTGAAAGAAAATGGTACTCATGCCCACATTGCGGTGCACATCTGCTGATCTATGACAACACAGCTCAAAGCAATAATGTGTTCTTAAAATGTAAAAAATGTGGGAACGAGGTAGAAATAAAAATTAAAAATTAGTGCATAAGTGAGCCATTGAGCCGTGCATATTCGAAAGGAGAATATACATGGGTTACGATGGCTCTTTGAAATTTGATACAAAAATTGATGAATCCGGATTTAATGCCGGAGTGTCCAAGATAAGCAGTGCTGCAAAGAAAGGTCTTGCTATAACAGCAGGAGCAGTTGCTGGTGTGGGTGCTGCCTTGGGTGCTATGACAAAACAATCATTAGATTCTGTATCAAAACTAGAACAGAATGTTGGTGGTGTTGAGACTTTATTTAAGAAAAGTTCTAAAACAGTCATAGCTAATGCAAACAAAGCTTATAAGACTGCTGGAATGTCCGCAAATGAGTATATGCAGAATGTAACAAGTTTCTCTGCATCGTTATTACAGAGCTGTGCAAAGAATACTGATAAAGCGGCAAAAGTAGCTGATATGGCTATGATTGATATGTCTGATAATGCGAATAAGATGGGAACCAATATGGTGGATATCCAAAACGCTTATCAGGGATTTGCGAAGCAGAACTATACAATGTTGGATAACTTAAAACTTGGATATGGCGGAACCAAGACAGAAATGGAAAGATTGCTTGCGGATGCATCCAAGATATCAGGTGTTAAGTATGATATCAACAATCTTGCAGATGTATATAATGCGATCCATATCATTCAAAAAGAGTTAGGTATTACAGGAACGACATCTAAGGAAGCAGCAACAACGATTGAGGGATCAATGAACAGTGCAAAGGCTGCATATGATAATTTCTTAAATGGTTCAGGATCAGCGGAAGAACTTGCAGATTCCATAGCAGTAATGATGGAGAACATCGGAAAGAATCTTGGAGAGATCATTCCACGTTTGGCAGCTACAATCCCGGAACTTTTTAGTACATTATGGGATGATATGAAAAGTGAGATGCAACAAGGTGGTCAGGTTATTATGTCGTTGGCAGGTTCAATAAGCTCTGCATCACCTCGACTTATTACTGCAGCAGGAACGGCGATACTTGCACTTGGGTCTGGAATCATGCAGGCATTGCCACAGATGATCAGTTATGGAGTGCAGATCATAACGCAGATAGGAAACGCAATATCACAAGCAGCACCAGAACTTATACCTAAAGCAATAGAAGCCTTAGCTCAATTTGCCCTTGGCTTAATTTCTGCATTGCCACAGTTGATCACTGTTGGAATCCAGATGATCACATCATTAGCACAAGGTCTGATTAATTCGATCCCTTTATTGATTGAGTATGTGCCACAGATCATAAATTCATTTTGTGCAGCGATAGACACAGGATTACTTCAATTGATTGCCGCAGGTGTAAAAATCATTGCAAATCTTGTTATTGGAATTGTTCAGGCTATTCCGCAGTTGATTGCTGCTTTACCGCAGATCGTACTTGCTATTTACAATGTATTTATGCATATTAACTTGCTTAGTGCAGGAGCTAATATCATAAAAACGTTAGCAAGTGGCTTAAAAAGTTCAGGTGGCAGTGTAATATCAGTTGTACAGAACATAGTTAAGTTTATCTGGAATCAGTTGGTAAAAACCGATTGGGTAAATCTTGGCAAAATGCTGATTCAGAAGTTAGTTTCTGGAATTAGAGGAATGGGCGGAAGTGCAGGAAGTGTTGCACGATCAATCGGACAGAAGATTTTTACAACAATATCTAATGTAAATTGGATAAGCTTAGGAAAGACTGTTATATCAAAACTTATATCCGGACTACTTAGTTTATTAGGCAGAATGGGAAGTGCTGCTAAGAGTCTGGGAACAAAAGCCGTAAGTGCATTCAAAGGAATTAACTGGGGAAGCGTTGGATCAAACATCGTAAAAGGTATCATTGGCGGTGTTGGTGCGATGGCTGGATCTTTGTTAAGCAAAATGCAAGGACTTGCAAGTAGTGCCTTAAAGGCGGCTAAGAAAGCATTAGGAATCAAATCGCCTTCTAGAGTATTCAAAAAAGAAGTTGGAAAACATATTGTAACTGGTATTATAGCCGGAATTGATACAGAGCAAAAGAATCTTAAAAAGACGATGGAAAGCTTGTGTAACACAGCGGTATCATCTGCAAAGAATGCAAGCAAAAAAGGAAACTTTGAAGATATTGGAAAGACATTTACAGACGGTTTGTCATCCGCAATAGATGCTCAAGTTTCAAAAGCAACAACATCTGGAAAGAATCTGATTAACAAGGAGATCAAATCTGGAAAGAATAAGGACACGGATCAATATGATAAAAAAATAAAAGATCTAAACAAAAAGATTAAGAAAGCTAAAAAAGAGAAAAAAAGCACAAAATCTTTAGAAAAGCAGTTAAAACAAGTTAAAGATAAGAAAAAAGCAGTTGCAGATACGTATTCACAGCTTGGAAAATCTATGATCACAGCTTATAGTAATGCAGTTAAGCAACAGGGGCAGCAGATCATTTTGCAAGCAGAAAAAGAGATAGAAGAGTTATCTGCAGCTTATCAGGAAAAATACAACTCATTGATCCAGCAAAGAAGTGACATGATCTCAAAACTGAGAAGTACCGGATCATTATACGATCTGGATGGAGATTTAGAAGCAATCAAAAATTATCAAAATCGTATCAAAGCATTAAAAGGTAAAATCCCAGATACTCTTATGCAGCAGATCCTTGGGATGGATGTTGCAAGCGCAAATGACTATATGGAATATCTGCAGTCTCTTGATTCAAGTAAATATCAGGACTATATAAATAAGTGGAATGAGATTTACAACGGATCAGAATCTTTTGGAAATAATTTCTTTCAAAGTGATCTTAATGATTTGGAGAACACTTATGAGACTGAACTGACAGGAAGATTAAATGATCTGAGTAAAAAAATAAATCAGATTGGTCAGAATACGATGAAAGGGTTCATTTCAGGAATGCAATCCCAGACAAAAGGAATGACCAAAGCTGTAAATTCTATGTGTGATCAGCTTGTAAAAAGCATGAAAAAGAAATTAAAGATTAAATCTCCATCAAGAGTCGTTAGAGATAAGATTGGTAAATATATGCCTTTAGGACTTGCAGCAGCATTTACTAAGTACATGCCAGAAGCAACAACAAAAATGGGAAAGGATATAGATGTATCATTGGCAACAATGCGTAAAAAAGTAGAATCCGTAGAATATCCAAAGCCGGATACACCAAATTATAACGGACCAGGAGGAAACAAACCTGTTGTGATCGTGCAGGATAATAAACCAGTTGAAGTGAACGCAGAGATTCATACAACGGTTGATCTTGACGGAAAGACTGTTGGAAAGCAAATAACACCATACGTGAACAGAAATCTCGGAGAAGAACAGACAAGAGCAGAAAGGAGAAATTGATAATGTTCGATGTAAAAATAGGCGATTACAGTATGTATGAAGATTTTGGATTGCAGGCGTTATCAATTGATCCAGGATCTGCCGAAGTAGATGAGAAATTTAAGGAAATACCAGGGCGTAACGGAGACTTAGATCTTACGGATGCCCTCACAGGGTTTCCGGTGTATAAAAATGCAAGCATGAAACTGACATTTGATTTTAAAGATGGCAGTTATGATCTATGGTTAGCACGTGCAAGTGAGTTGCAAAATAAGCTGCATGGCAAACGTATGAAAGTGGTGCTTGGAAATGATTCATTTTATTATGAAGGTAGAATTTCTGTTAGTACAGAAAAGATAAATAAGCACTACAGTAGCGTTGAGATTACAATAAATCGTGATCCTTATAAGTTAGAACTAAAATCATCATTAGAGGACTGGTTATGGGATGAATTTGATTTTGAAACAGGGATCATAAGAGAATATGGAAATCTACAGGTAAAAGGAACATTAGAACTTGTTATACCAGGAAGAGCAATGAGAGTGATACCGGTCTTTGAGTGCAGCGAGGAAATGACAGTAAGTTATAATGGCACAACGTATAATCTGCCAAAAGGAAAAAGTCAGTCTCCAGATCTGCTATTAGGAGAAGGAGATAACGTTCTTGTATTCAAAGGAAATGGAACAGTTTCAGTAGATTATCGTGGAGGTAGCTTGTAGTATGTATAAGGTTAAAATCGGAGATAAGTATTTGTATCATCCATGGGATAAAACACGGCAGATTGCTGATCCTAAACTTGATACAGAGCTAAATAAAAATGGATCATTCTCATTTGTAATCTATTCAGATAATCAGTTTTATGATTCATTTAGAAAATTAAAAACAGTGATAAAAATAATAGATTTTGATGCACAAGGGAATGAGAAAGAGATATTTTGTTCTCGAGTGTTAAATGAAGAGATTGATTTTGAAGGAGAGAAAACAATAACCTGTGAAGGAAATATGGCATATCTACTCGATTCTGTCCAACGACCATATAAAGGAGAATATACACCAGAGGAACTATTTAGGCTATATATTGAAAACCACAATGGACAGGTGGAAGAGGAAAAGCGATTTAAAGTTGGAAACATAACAGTAACCGGAGAAAAAACAAAATATGATGAAAGTGATTATAAAGATACAAGAACAGCGATCGCCGAAAAATTAATAAATGTATATGCCGGATATATCAGAACAAGAAAAGAAGAAGATGGATATTACATAGATTATTTACAAGAATATGATGATGCTGAAGGGCAGCCTGTTTCGTTTGGCAAAAACATATTAGACATTACACAATATATAAAAGCGGATGATATAAAAACATGTATTATCCCACTTGGAGCTACAAACAGTGCAACAGGAAAGCCAATAACGATTGCAAGTGTAAACAATGATGTAGATTTTATTTATGATCAGGTAGCAGTTGAAAATTTTGGAAAAATCTTTGGAACAGTGTCATATTCAGATTTGGAAAGCCCATTGCAGTTATTGGAAAAGGCAAAAGAAGATATAAAGGATCTGATTAATTTGTCGATCACAATAGAATTAACAGCCATAGATTTAAAAGATCTGGGATACGATGTTAAGAAAATAGATATAGGAGACAAGATTCCAGTTATATCGAAGCCACATGGAATAAATTCATACATGCAGGTAAGTAAGATAAGTAAGAATTTAAAGGTTGTGGATGATTGCAAGGTAACATTAGGATCAACGTTGAAAACGTTAGTAGAAAATCAAAACACGTACAATAGTGGGATAAAAAATGTCGAAGCGACAGCAAACGGAGTAGTAGCAAAGGCAGCAGTTGCAGAGAAAAACGCAACAGCTGCAGCTGATGCAGCAAAAAATGCAACAAAAACAGCAGAAGAAATAAAAGAAAGTATTGGGAACAGAACAGTAGGTAATAAGTATGGAAACGTCCCTTACATATCGAATGAGGGAACAATGCAAGTAGGGAAAACAATAGAATTTCATTCTACAGATAATTATCCAGAATCAGACGGAAAATTATATGTCGAGGATGGAGTTCTTTATTTTTGTGATAAAACAGGAACAGTTAAAACAATTCAAATGATCTAGGAGGAAAACAATGAAGATACAGGAATTACTGGATAATTTGTTACACAAGAAGCTCGGGCGAGATGTAAGGCAAAGCATCCACGACAGCATTGAGCAATGTTATAAAGATGCGACTGGGCATCCTGACTCGGTTGCTGCGGTTATAAAAGAAAACAAAGAAATGCAAGAGCACTTGGATAATACGCCATATATGACTGTAGAAGAAGGGGAGTCAGCAGATCTCCCAGTGCATACGATAAATGACGATGAGATTGGCGTGGCCTCAACATGGAGTAGTGAAAAGATCAATGGAAAAATTCAGGAGGTTTTTCAAAGTGCCAGTAACGGAAAAAGCAAACTTGCCGCCGCTATTGGCAACGGAGCAACGGCAGATATGACATGGGATCAGTTGGCAGGTAAGGTATTACAGTTCAATTATCAGCATAAGTCGGGTGAGGGAATGGTGTATTTTGATAAAGCTTTTAATAATGTAGTAGTTTGGATTATCGCTGGAGGAAACTATGGAGAAGATTGGACAGGATTTTGTGCAATAAAGCATATGGAAGGTGCAACTAAAGATGAATATGAAATAAAAGCTGGAACTGATGACGTATCATCTTATGGAATTAAAAGTGATGGAAGCCAGGCATATGCAAAAACATATCCAGCAAATCAAACACATAATACATGCTATTATGATTGCTATCAGATTGGATACAACTAAGGAAGGAGAAAATCAATGGGAAAAAATATGATATTAAAAAATAAAGAAGGAGAACAGGTTTTTCCAGCAACAACTGCGGATCAAGTTTCCTGGGATAAGAATACCAATCTGAAGCAGGCAATGGCAAAGCAGGATGCAAGAATTTCTAATCTTGCAAAGCTTAAAGATGGAAGTACGACAGGAGATGCAGAACTGCAAGATATTCGAGTTGGAGCGAATGGTATTGTTTATGATAATGCTGGAGAAGCAATTAGGGAACAAGTTGTAGATTTACAATTGAATATAGAAGGAAATGGAACTCGCAATATAGAGCCTCTTAATAAATCCATATTTGGGGATAGAGAATCATCTGTTGCAATGCCTATTAATTCTGATTGGAATGGCTATGCAGATGCCAATGGAAAACTTTGCAAGAAGACAGCGACAGATAGATTTCACAAAATATATGAACTTTGTGATGAGGATAAAACTATTATGGTAAAGGATTATGCAGGAGGGAATGTTTTGCACTGTATTTTTCTTGATCCTTTAAAAAATGTAACAGGAACTACTGTTGGTGGATGGACATCGAAAATGATAGAAGTACCGGTACCCAATGGGTCAAGATATGTCATTGTCAATGCTACAGATGACGCTGATAACATTATTTGCTATACGCGTATATTTGACAAAAATTACAATGTAAAAGAACAATTATTTAATGCAAATAAGAATATTCAGGAGGTGCAAGATGTTATTGACACGCATAATACACAGTTGAAAACTATATCAAATTCACTATTCTCAACTAAGAAGTATATTTCACTAGATGTTGCAGGGGAAACAACAAAAATAAATTATACCGGAAAGATAGAAAAGGAAGGAAAATCGAAATTTTACATTATAAATACATATATCGGTCAGACGATAAAAGCAAAAGGATATGCTGGCGGAAACGTTCCATTAATTTTGTTTTATGATAAAAATGGAACTCTTTTATCTTATGTAAATCCTGATAATGCATGGAATAATAACGTGTATCAAGATATAGTTGTGCCCGAAAGGGCGTACAAAGCTTATGTAAACGATAATGATGGGGATCAAACTATTGATTTACAAGGATTACAGTTTGAAAAATACAACATAAAAGAAGAATTGAAAAGATTGGAAGGATTAATTCCCGATGAATCAACAATTAGTTATGATTTAAAACAAGCTCAATTGCAGATTGCCAAAATGCAACGGATGAATGATTTTGCTTATTCGGCATTTGACAAGGCATATTTCGTTTTAACCATCGATGATGCTAATAAATATCTTCCAGATGTCTATGATTTATGTCATGAATTAAATATTCCGTTTTGCCCAGCGATTATCACAGGAAATTTGAATACAGATTACAAAAACGATGGACGTACAATTAAAGACATCTGTGATCTTGTTGTTGCAGATGGTGGCGAAATCTTAGCACACAGTGGTAAATATATCACAGCAGATAGTACGGAAGAAGATTATGCAGATGTGTTCCGAGAGCCAAAGATTGAACTTGAAAATCTTGGCTATACAGTGCGAGGAATCATAACAGCTGGTGGTGCTAATTATCTTTCGAACGATATCCGATTAGATAATTGGTCACGTAAATATTACGATTATTCAGATCAAAACGGACTATCATCATCGAAAGCATATTATCATCCTAGATGGTGGTATCATGATTACACAATGGACGGAGCGAAAAGTTATGTGGACAATGCAATTAAGAATAAATCTTTTATTGTTGTAGCTATGCATGGGAGTGACAGTACGAGCGACTTAGAACATATTAATAATTTGCGAGAATTATTAGAATATATGATTGCAAAAGGAACAGACAATCTTGAAATCACAACGTGGGCTAAGGTATATGATAAATTTGAGTCTACAAAGCTTGAAGAGCGAATTAAAGCACTTGAAGAAAAAGTATCTGGTTGATTAAGAACAGAAATTATAATAAGTAGCACCCGTCCACACAATGAGTAACAAGTGAGGAACAAGGATAGGCCGTATTTCATTCAACTGGATCTGTTCTCCTTTCCCCGCCATTGACAAAATTTTATAGAATTTATATTAAGAATCATTTAGGTGCTTTAATAATTCAACGACCTTGCGAGCAATGTCGGTAATAATCTTATTATAAATAAACTTTGCCAAGGGGTAGATTGTACAAGCACCAAGTACAATCTTAATTAACATATCAAACCAATCAAAAAACATAAGCGCATCCTCCTTTAAAAGGGGTGCTACTCTCTATATATAATTATAGCATGCAGTAAAAGAAAATGATACAAAATATCATTGCTTATTTATATATTGTAGGATAGAATGATAAAAAATATATAAATTATAAAAGGGGACATGATGTATGGAAGAATTTAATAAGAAACATAAAAATAAAATCATTATACCAATCCGGGTATCGCTGGCTGTATTAGTATTAGCTATTGTAATAACGATAAGAGTAAAAGCAACAGATTTTACAGGCTGGCTTGGATTTTTAGGATCGTTTCTTGGAGCTATAATAGGTGGTGTGATTACAATTTCTGGAGTTGCAATTACATTACAAGATTCTGATGATAATAGGAAAAAAGATAAAATAGATGAAATCAGACCATTTTTAGTATTAGAGGCTACACATATTGGCTCGTTAGAAGGAGATAAAATAAAAGCTGAAAACAGGAAAAAACCACAGGATTCTAGATGTGTTGATGAACAACGGCTAGGAGTTACCATCAAAAATGTCGGATTGGACAGTGCAGTAAATATAAAATGCAATGGAGAATATTTGACAGCAGCAATTGAAAAAGGAGAAAAACTAGAAAGGGGTATAAATTACACTTATAATAAAGGGGAACAGGATAACAACGAAATTTATTTACGTTTTACATTTAATGATCTAAGAGAAAATCAATATGAACAGGAAATGATTTTTGAATTAGAGAAAAATGAACGTAGTGAATTTAATGAAAAAGGTGTACAAAAAAGTCCCGAATTAATACAGAGATAAGGCGTTCGAGAGAACGTCTTTTTTGATACTTGAAAATATTGACATACAATGAAATCAATTTAAAGAAAAAGGTAGGAAAAAATGAAAAATTTTATAGAAATCAGAGCAGGACCTGCAGAGGCCTTATTTTTATACCAAAATTTAATAAAAAGAAAGGAAAATTAAAATGATGAGAGAATTTATTATGTTACTCAGCAATAATATGTTCTTCCGGATTGTGATGATTGAAGTATGTTTAGATACAATCTTAGGATCATGCAGAGCAATCAAAGAACATAAATTTAACAGCTGTGTTGGAATTGACGGAGCAATCAGAAAGGCAGCAATGCTGATTTCGATCTGCTTCTTAATGGGAATTGATATGATCGCACACATTAATGTATTGAGTCTTGTACCTCAACAATATGTACAGTTCCTGGGAGTGGAAAAGTTAGGGTTGTCAGAATTTTTTGCACTTATGGACGGATTATATGAGGCGGTCAGTATTTTAAAGAACGCAGCATTGTGTGGCTTACCAGTACCGGTAAGAGTTAGAAATTACATACAGAAGTTTTTAGAGGATATGACAGAAGAATTACCAGATTAGGAGGAAAAATAAAATGGCAAAAGCAAGTACAATTATTAAAAAGGCAGTAAGTTATCTCGGAACAAAAGAAAATCCAGCAAACAGTAACAAAGTCAAATTCAATAACGATTATTATGGAAGAGTGGTATCTGGATCAAGCTATCCTTGGTGCTGTACATTTGTATGGGATATTTTTAAGATGTGTGATGCATCAGATTTGTTCTTTGGCGGTAAAAAGACAGCATACTGCCCAGACGTAGAAAACTATTATAAAAAACATGATCGTTGGCACTCCACTGGACGGGCAGGAGATCTTTGTCTGATGGATTTTGGAAAAGGTAGAGCATCTCACATTGGTATTGTTGAAAAAGCAAATTCAGACGGTACATATACAACGATTGAAGGAAATACATCAAGGAGTAGCGACGATAATGGTGGAGTAGTCATGAGAAGAACAAGGAGCAAGAGTGTGATCCGTGGATTTGCAAGACCAGATTATGACCCGGAAAAGTACACTGCAGTAAAGAAGACATCCGACAAAGGAGCAATCAAGTGGATGCAGAAGAAACTAAATTCACTGACTTCTGGAACTAACATTGAAGTGGATGGAATCTGGGGAAGAATGACCACAGCACAACTCAAGAGATATTGGAAGCAATTAGGATGGAGAACAACAGGAACATACTGTGGCAAAAAAACTTGTGCAGCCTTATATTCTAACAGAAAGAATTAATAAAGGATTGCTTTCAGGTATGATGTAAGTTATTATAAAAATATAGAATGACTTTTGATAAACTTGAAAACCAAAAATAAACGTTGTAGGAATTAAACTATTTCTACATTATTACTATAAGCACACCAAACAAACCGCATAAACCCGTACTTTTAAGCTTACATTGAAGAAGCTGCTAAAGCAGGTAAATTCTAAGGAATTGCACAAAAATTCATAGAAACGCATGATAAAAATTAGGCATTTTGCATAAAAGTGCCTAATTTTTATTTTTTTGAAAATAAGCCTAAAAATAGCCGTGCCCACGTCATGCCCACGGAAATTTTCTCGCGTGGGCATGACTTTTATAAAAATGACGATAAATTGGATTATTCAGACGATAAATTGGATTATTCAGACGGTGATATTTGATGCATATATGACTGTATAGTGTTTGCTCGAAAAGTATATATAATGAATGCGTGTATTTAACTTGCATATTTAGCAAATAAGTTTCATAATAGAATGTGTCGAACAAAATCAACTTGAAAAATTAGGGGGTTTCTGTCGACCCATGATAGTGCAAAAAATATAGGGGATCGACAGAAGGCGAAAACGCCTAAAATAGGAGGTGTTGCAGAAATATATGATTAGGGACAAGAAAGAAATGTTGAATTTTGAAGAGGTCGACAAAATAGAGACGTTTTTTGGCTTAAATAAGGGGATGATTTTGGGACGGGAATTAATAGAATCATAATGGAATTTAAATTTTCATCAAGAAGATCATACTTCTCCTGAAGCTCCTGAATTAATAGAATCATAATGGAATTTAAATAGTGTTGGGATTACAACTTGTTTTTTTGTTCCAGAAGGAATTAATAGAATCATAATGGAATTTAAATTAAATGACATTGAGCTTGTAGCTGCTGCATTTCCATCGAATTAATAGAATCATAATGGAATTTAAATATAATTATCATCGTTCCCGATGCTTACTTCGTATATGAATTAATAGAATCATAATGGAATTTAAATGTACAAGGTATTTGCACCGCCAATTCGTGATCAGAGGAATTAATAGAATCATAATGGAATTTAAATAGAGTCTTATGCTGATGAAGGCTGTGAATATGAGGATAGGAATTAATAGAATCATAATGGAATTTAAATTGTTTTTTCTCGTCCGTAATCGATCACAGCGTTCGGAATTAATAGAATCATAATGGAATTTAAATTTGGTTTTAAATGTCTTGAAAGAAGATATGAGTAAGAATTAATAGAATCATAATGGAATTTAAATTTCAATTCGGCATATTGAGTTACAAGTGCATCTTTTGAATTAATAGAATCATAATGGAATTTAAATTTTGCATAGGTAGTAGGCAACTACGCTAGCCAATACGAATTAATAGAATCATAATGGAATTTAAATTTCTCGTAGCCGTATTTCTTCATCAGCTCGCTCATAGAATTAATAGAATCATAATGGAATTTAAATTATGTAAATATAGTCACTCAACGTTTACTCCTTTTTTGAATTAATAGAATCATAATGGAATTTAAATTCATAATTACAGATGCGATACTGGCTGCTAATCCGGAATTAATAGAATCATAATGGAATTTAAATGACCTTGATACGCATTCCAATCACCGTTGCAAGCTGAATTAATAGAATCATAATGGAATTTAAATTCGTTTAAGTCCTCCTTCATTTCTAATTCTTTCATTGAATTAATAGAATCATAATGGAATTTAAATAGCGCAGATAGATTGATACTCCGCCCGATCATCATGAATTAATAGAATCATAATGGAATTTAAATTCGTCTAACTCTGTCGTATGATTAATCTTATCTTCTGAATTAATAGAATCATAATGGAATTTAAATTCTATACACTGTTTTTTTGCTTCTTCTGCTATTTTTGAATTAATAGAATCATAATGGAATTTAAATTGGAAAGTCACATAAGACTGACAGGGAACAAGAACTATGAATTAATAGAATCATAATGGAATTTAAATTGGAAAGTCACATAAGACTGACAGGGAACAAGAACTATGAATTAATAGAATCATAATGGAATTTAAATTTTATTGATCCAATTAAGAAGAAAGCAGAGCCGGAGAATTAATAGAATCATAATGGAATTTAAATTAGTCCGTTATGATCGTAAATTTGATATGTAATTTATGAATTAATAGAATCATAATGGAATTTAAATGTACTATCTTCCTCTCCATATTCAAAAGATTCAATCGAATTAATAGAATCATAATGGAATTTAAATGACCTTGATACGCATTCCAATCACCGTTGCAAGCTGAATTAATAGAATCATAATGGAATTTAAATATTGGTATCGTAACATTAAATATACCCTCAAACTGTGCGAATTAATAGAATCATAATGGAATTTAAATGTAGACGCTAACGAATTGATAGCATTTTGAATCTCGAATTAATAGAATCATAATGGAATTTAAATTGCTGCTGACATTTATTTTTCCTCCTTTTCTTCATCTGAATTAATAGAATCATAATGGAATTTAAATGAAACATAATTGTTAGATGTTGCGATACAAAAATCGAATTAATAGAATCATAATGGAATTTAAATTTCTGTTTCCTTTCTCCATACTGGTTTAAGCTTTCTAGAATTAATAGAATCATAATGGAATTTAAATTTTCTTTTAGCTCTTCAACACTCGTTCCGAGTAACGGAATTAATAGAATCATAATGGAATTTAAATAACATACGCGTTCCCGTAATGATTTCGGTTACATTCAGAATTAATAGAATCATAATGGAATTTAAATATGATTGGAATAAAGCGAAATAAAGTGGCATACGTGGAATTAATAGAATCATAATGGAATTTAAATTATCCTGACTTGCATCGAATGTCTCCGATCGCAGTCGAATTAATAGAATCATAATGGAATTTAAATTCGTCCAGAAGGTCCTTAACTCCATCGAACCATAGCGAATTAATAGAATCATAATGGAATTTAAATCTCAAAGGTGTTAGGGGATTCTATCAATACTTCCAAGAATTAATAGAATCATAATGGAATTTAAATTCTTTAATAAACCCAGTACAACGCACATAATCAATCTGAATTAATAGAATCATAATGGAATTTAAATAGATATGGCGAAATGTCGTATCCTTTTCTAATTAGGAATTAATAGAATCATAATGGAATTTAAATAGCTTTCCTGCTTCCCAATCAATTACTTTTACTTCGGAATTAATAGAATCATAATGGAATTTAAATAATTTTAATATTTTGTAAAAAGGAAAGGTGATTAGGAATTAATAGAATCATAATGGAATTTAAATGAAGAATATAGAGAAATTTTAAAATACACTTTAGGGAATTAATAGAATCATAATGGAATTTAAATATTGCTATATTACCCTCATTTGAAAAGGTTATCTGCGAATTAATAGAATCATAATGGAATTTAAATAGATGTGTGATCGAAGCTCTTGAATCTTATAAAGCTGAATTAATAGAATCATAATGGAATTTAAATCTTAATGAGAGTCCTTATATGCAACGATTGATCCGAATTAATAGAATCATAATGGAATTTAAATACGGATAAAAAGGAGTGATTTCATGGCGTACATTGAGAATTAATAGAATCATAATGGAATTTAAATACTTATGTCCGGCTTTCTAGTCAGTCTTCCCATTAGTGAATTAATAGAATCATAATGGAATTTAAATTACTTCTGATCCATTTGAACTTATTGACTATCTTGAATTAATAGAATCATAATGGAATTTAAATATTATATCAGAAGAAATGTTCAAAGCAGCAAACAACGAATTAATAGAATCATAATGGAATTTAAATCATTTTGAAGTAATGGCTAAGTAGGTGGTTATATGGCGAATTAATAGAATCATTATAATGGAACTTAAAGATGGATTTCAATGTAACAGGTTGGAAATCTTAAGGCACTTGGGACCAAATGAGTCAACTGGAACCTTAAGAATATAGATTAGAAGGAAAAATCTGATAATTAAAATAAGCGTTTAATCCAGAAATGAGATGTGATAAAGAAAAGAATAAAGAGCTGGTTTTAATTGTAAAATTTATGGGGAACTAACATCAGCTTATTGACATGAATTTAAAAATAAGTATAATAATAGTTGAGTAATTGTTCAACTATTATTATTTGGAGGTGAATATATGCCAAAAACGTCTTATATTTGTAATTGCGATGTAATTCATGAGGATATTGTGAATGATGTGAAATCCAAGATGCAGCCAAAAGATGATTATATCCAGTTGGCTTCTTTGTTTAAGCTATTTGGAGATGGAACTAGAGTACAAATCTTACACGCTCTAGAACAGAGTGAGATGTGTGTATGTGATCTTGCAGTGCTACTGGGGGTAACAAAATCTGCAATTTCGCATCAGTTAAAGGCATTACGCCTTGCGAATCTGGTAAAATTCCGTAAAGAAGCACAGATAGTTTACTACTCGCTGGCAGATGATCATGTGAAAGAGATTATTGACAAGGGATTTGAGCATCTTTGGCAGAAATAATATTTTTTAACATTATAGTTGAGTAATTGAACAATTAAACAAATTATAAGGAGATTAGCATGAAACGCATATTTCTATTAAAAGGGTTGGACTGTCCAAATTGTTCCGCAAAAATTGAAAAAGAAGTCGGAGAGTTGGATGGAGTGCAATCCTCAGTGGTAAATCTGATGAAGCAGACGCTTACAATCAATGTTACTCAGACAGCCGCAGATACGATAGCCAGTCAGATTGAAACGATTGTTTATAGTCATGAGCCAGATGTGGAAGTTCAGGAAGAAACCGTTATGAATGTTACAAAGAGTTATTCGTTAAAAGGGTTGGACTGTCCGAATTGTTCCGCAAAAATTGAAAAAGAAGTCGGAGAGTTGGATGGAGTGCAATCCT
>OLNH01000332.1_pt1 | contig 44643 bp, 43 predicted proteins | sample 1643101 | NCBI WGS metagenome assembly OLNH01 (sample SAMEA3136758, study PRJEB25190) | human gut metagenome | biome: human gut; feature: human-associated habitat; material: faeces | place: Austria | collected 2013 | reverse complement strand
ATAATAAGACGTTAGCGGCTCAGTTATACGGAGAGTTCAAGGAGATGTTCCCCGAGAACGCAGTGGAATATTTTGTCTCCTACTACGACTACTACCAGCCCGAAGCCTATGTCCCCTCCACGGATACTTACATTGCCAAGGACTCCGCCATTAACGAGGAAATTGATAGACTCCGGCTTTCAGCTACCGCGGCACTTTCTGAACGGAAAGATGTTATCATCGTGTCAAGTGTATCCTGTATCTATGGAATCGGCAGTCCGAAGGACTATCAGAACATGATGATCTCACTGCGACCGGGGATGGAGAAGGATCGGGATGAGGTGTTGCGGAGTCTGATTGACATGCAGTATGACCGAAACGATATGGATTTTCACCGTGGAACCTTCCGGGTGCGAGGGGATGTGGTGGAGATTATTCCGGCGTATGAATCGGATGTGGCGATCCGGGTGGAATTCTTCGGAGATGAGATTGACCGGATCACGGAAGTGGATGTGCTGACCGGGGAGATCCGGAGAGAACTGAATCATATCGCCTTATATCCGGCGTCTCATTATGTTGTGCCGATGGAACGTATCCTGGAGGCCTCCAAGGCCATTGAAAAAGAAATGGAAGAACAGGTGGCGTATTTTAAAAGCGAAGACAAACTTCTCGAGGCACAGAGAATCAGCGAACGGACCAATTTTGATCTGGAAATGATGAAAGAGACAGGTTTTTGTTCCGGTATCGAGAACTATTCCCGGCATCTGGCAGGACTGAAACCGGGAGAGCCGCCGTATACACTGATGGATTACTTCGGGGATGACTATCTGATCATGATTGATGAGTCACATATTACGGTACCACAGGTGCGCGGTATGTATTTTGGTGACCAGTCAAGAAAATCGACGCTGGTGGACTATGGATTCCGTCTTCCGTCAGCAAAAGATAACCGACCGCTGAATTTTGAGGAATTTGAAGAACGGATCGATCAGGTGCTTTTCGTGTCGGCAACGCCGGGACAATATGAAAAGGATCATGAACTTCTTCGTGCAGAGCAGATTATCCGACCGACCGGACTTCTGGATCCTTATGTGGAAGTGCGTCCGGTGGAGGGACAGATTGACGATCTGGTAGGAGAAGTCAACAAAGAAGTGGAAAAACATAATAAGATTCTGGTGACAACGCTTACAAAACGAATGGCAGAGGAACTGACCGATTATATGAAAGATCTGGGTATCCGTGTCAAATACCTGCATTCCGATATCGATACGCTGGAACGATCGGAAATCATCCGCGATATGCGTCTGGATGTATTTGATGTGCTGGTGGGTATCAACCTGCTTCGAGAGGGTCTGGATATCCCGGAGATCTCACTGGTGGCGATCCTGGATGCGGACAAGGAAGGATTCCTGCGATCGGAAACTTCTCTGATCCAGACAATCGGCCGTGCAGCAAGAAATGCGGAGGGACATGTCATCATGTATGCAGATGTGATCACAGATTCCATGCGCCGCGCCATCGATGAGACACTTCGAAGAAGAGAATTGCAGGAAACATATAATAAGGAACACGGAATTACACCGAAGACGATCAAAAAGGCAGTCAGAGATCTGATCAGCATATCCAAAGAGGTGGCGAAAACGCAGAAGAAACTGGAAAAAGATATGGAATCCATGAGCCGAGAGGAACTCGAAGAACTGATCGGAAAAATACAGAAACAGATGAAAGCGGCAGCAGCCGACCTGAACTTCGAGATGGCCGCCGAGCTGCGCGACCAGATGATCGAACTGAAGAAGAATCTGGAAGAACTGGACAGGTAGGAATACGACTCAAAAAATCTGTATATTATATAAAGAAAGAATTTTCTGAAAAAATGTTCCCGAAATGTGTGAGCGGATATTTACAGCAGAAGATTCTTTCTTTTTATGTACAGGGTAGCATTCCGCGAGGTGCTTTTGTATGTTTTTTGCCAAAATCCAGAGACATACAAGTCAAAATGCCTTACTAAAGGTGATTAGAAATCCAAGACGAAGAAAAAAACAAAAAATTTCAAAATACCCATTGACAAATAAAAGAGGCAGTGCTATCTTTAAACCATAGATGTTAGCACTCCACTTAAATGAGTGCTAACACAACAAAAAAGACAAAGAAGGAGGCAGAGAAGATGCAGGATTTGGATGAAAGAAAACGCAAGATTTTAAAAGCGATTATCCAGACCTATCTGGAAACTGGTGAGCCGGTTGGTTCGAGAACCATTTCCAAGTACACAGATTTGAATCTGAGTTCTGCCACCATTCGAAATGAGATGTCGGATCTGGAAGATCTGGGATACATTGTACAGCCTCACACCTCAGCGGGCAGGATTCCATCGGATCTCGGTTATCGATTATATGTCGATGAACTGATGAAAGAAAAAGATCAGGAAGTTTCCGAGATGAAGGAAATGATGATCGAGAAAACAGATCGGATGGAACGGGTGCTCAAACAGGTGGTCAAGGTGCTTGCATCCAATACGAATTATGCGACACTCATTACCGGTCCTACCTATCATCACAACAAAGTAAAATTCATTCAGTTATCCAAGCTGAACGAAGAACAGCTTCTGGCAGTGATCGTTGTGGAAGGCAACCTGGTAAAGAACCAGATCGTAAATCTGGATGAGACGATCGATGATGAACAGATCCTGAAACTGAACCTGTTATTGAATACACAGCTGAATGGTCTGACGATCGAAGAGATCAGTCTTGGCATGATCACGAAGCTGAAAGAACAGGCAGGTGTCCACAGTGGTGTGGTGAGTACCGTATTAGACGCGGTGGCAGATGCCATTGCAGTGGACGATGAGGAAGTTCCGGTGTATACAAGCGGAGCGACCAACATTTTCAAATATCCGGAACTGGCAGACAGCAGTAAGGCCAGTGAACTGATATCCGCATTTGAGGATAAACAGGAACTGGTTGAGATGATCAAGGATACCGTTTCTGATTCCGGAGAGAATACAGGGATTCAGGTATATATAGGAAATGAAAGCCCGATACAGACCATGAAAGATTGTAGTGTAGTAACCGCATCGTATGATCTGGGAGAGGGAATGAAAGGAACGATAGGAATTATCGGACCGAAGAGAATGGATTATGAAAATGTAGTAGATAATCTGAAAACATTGAAAGTCCAGTTGGACAACATATTCAAAAAGCCGTAGAAAGGTGGAATGTGAGAGATGGCAGAAGAAAATAAAACAACTGCTGAGGAGACAGCTGAGAAAGTAAAAGAAACCGAAGCAGCCGAAAGCGAAGTCACCGAAGCAACTCCTGAAACTCAGGCAGGAAGCGAAGAAGTGGAAGAAGCCAAAGAAAAGAAACTTTTTGGAAAAAAGAAAAAAGATAAAAAAGATGAAAAAATTGAAGAACTGACTGATCGGGTAAAACGCCAGATGGCCGAGTTTGAAAATTTCAGAAAACGTACCGAAAAAGAAAAAGCAGGTATGTATGCTGTGGGAGCAAAAGATGTGATCGAAAAGATCCTTCCGGTAGTAGATAATTTTGAAAGAGGTCTGGATGTCGCAGAAGACAAAGAAGATCCTTTCGTACAGGGAATGGAAAAAATCTACAAGCAGTTCCTTAGCGCACTGGATGGCATGGGAGTAAAAGCCATTGAAGCTGTAGGAAATGAATTCAATCCTGATTTCCATAATGCAGTGATGCATGTGGAAGATGAAACAGTCGGAGAGAACATCATAGTAGAAGAGTTCCAGAAGGGTTACATGTATAAAGACAGTGTAATCCGCCACAGTATGGTAAAAGTAGCCAATTAACAATTATCAGAATATAGATTATAATTCATGAGGAGGAAATAGTCATGGGAAAAATCATTGGTATTGACTTAGGAACAACAAACAGTTGCGTAGCTGTTATGGAAGGTGGTAAACCAACCGTTATCACAAATGCAGAAGGAGCAAGAACAACACCATCTGTAGTAGCATTTACAAAAACAGGAGAAAGACTGGTAGGTGAACCTGCAAAACGTCAGGCAGTAACCAACGCAGATAAAACAGTTTCTTCTATTAAAAGACATATGGGTACTGACTACAAAGTAACCATCGATGACAAAAAATATTCTCCACAGGAGATTTCTGCTATGATTCTGCAGAAGATGAAATCTGATGCAGAAAACTACCTGGGTGAAAAAGTAACAGAAGCAGTTATCACTGTTCCGGCTTACTTTAACGATGCACAGCGTCAGGCAACCAAAGATGCAGGTAAGATTGCAGGTCTGGATGTAAAACGTATCATCAACGAGCCTACAGCAGCAGCTCTTGCCTATGGTCTGGATAACGAACAGGAACAGAAGATCATGGTATACGACTTAGGTGGTGGTACATTTGATGTATCTATCATCGAGATCGGTGATGGTGTTATCGAAGTTCTGTCTACCGCAGGTAACAACCGTCTGGGTGGTGATGACTTCGACCAGAAAGTAGCAGATTACATGCTGGCAGAGTTCAAGAGAACCGAAGGCGTAGACCTGTCTCAGGATAAGATGGCTCTGCAGAGAATCAAAGAAGCAGCAGAGAAAGCGAAAAAAGAACTTTCTTCTTCTACAACAACCAACATCAACCTGCCATTCATCACAGCTACAGCAGAAGGTCCGAAACATTTCGATATGAACCTGACAAAAGCAAAATTTGATGAACTGACACATGATCTGGTAGAACTGACAGCAGAACCTGTAAGAAGAGCACTGTCTGATGCAGGACTGACAGCTTCTGAACTGAGCAAAGTCCTTCTGGTTGGTGGTTCTACACGTATCCCGGCTGTACAAGATAAAGTAAAACAGCTGACAGGACATGAACCAAGCAAGAGCCTGAACCCGGATGAGTGCGTAGCTCTGGGAGCTTCCGTACAGGGTGGTAAACTGGCAGGCGATGCCGGTGCCGGCGATATCCTGCTTCTGGATGTAACTCCACTGTCACTGTCTATCGAGACAATGGGTGGTATCGCAACAAGACTGATCGAGAGAAATACAACAATCCCGACCAAGAAGAGCCAGATCTTCTCTACAGCAGCAGATAACCAGACAGCAGTAGATATCAACGTAGTACAGGGTGAGAGACAGTTCGCGAAAGACAACAAATCTCTTGGTCAGTTCCGTCTGGATGGAATCCCGCCAGCAAGAAGAGGTGTTCCGCAGATCGAAGTAACTTTTGATATTGATGCCAACGGTATTGTAAATGTATCTGCAAAAGACCTGGGAACAGGAAAAGAACAGCATATTACCATTACAGCCGGTTCCAATATGTCTGATTCCGATATCGACAAAGCAGTAAAAGAAGCTGCTGAGTACGAAGCACAGGATAAGAAGAGAAAAGAAGCCATCGATACAAGAAACGATGCAGACGCTATGGTATTCCAGACAGAGAAAGCTATCGAAGAGGTAGGCGACAAACTGGATGCCAACGATAAGACAGCAGTAGAAGCTGATCTGGCAGCTCTGAAAGATCTGATCGCAAAAGCTCCTGTAGATAACATGACAGATGAGCAGGTTGCAGAGATCAAAGCTGCAAAAGAAAAACTGATGGAAAGCGCACAGAAACTGTTTGCAAAAGTATATGAACAGGCACAGGGAGCAGCAGGTGCTCAGGGTGCAGGTCCGGACATGAGTGGAGCAGCAGGCAGTGCTTCTCAGGGATCCAGTGAAGCAGGATACGGCGACGATGTAGTAGACGCTGACTACAAAGAAGTTTAATACGAATAAAGAATAAATCATACTTACCAGATGGTTATACAAGTCGTGTAAGTAAATGCAGGGGACGGGGATACCGGAAGGGTCACCGTCCCCATAATGTGATGATGCCCGGGCTTCAGGATCGGAAATCTGACATAAGCCTGCTTGCAGGAAGATTTCTGAACTTTTGATCCTGACATCATATGAGTAGATAATTCCGCAGTTGTATCCCCCAGGGGTACGAGGCGTTTCGATAAGGTGAAAGAAAATGGCAGAGAAAAGAGATTATTATGAGGTTCTGGGTGTAGAGCGCGGAGCTGATGATGCGACCTTGAAAAAAGCATACCGGAAACTGGCAAAAAAGTATCATCCGGATATGAACCCAGGGGATAAAGAAGCAGAAGCAAAATTTAAAGAGGCGACAGAGGCGTACACTGTACTGAGTGATCCGGAAAAGAGAAGAACATATGACCAGTACGGTCATGCAGCATTTGAAAATGGCGGAGCCGGACAGGGTGGCGGTTTCGGTGGATTCGACTTTAACGGCGCAGATATGGGCGATATCTTCGGCGATATTTTCGGGGATCTGTTCGGTGGCGGAAGAAGCCGCAGAGCGAACAATGGTCCGATGCGCGGAGCAAATCTGCGTGCAGTGGTTCACATTACCTTCCAGGAAGCAGTTTTCGGCTGTGAGAAAGAACTGGAACTGACACTGAAGGATACCTGTACCAAGTGTAACGGAACCGGTGCAAAACCGGGCACTTCTCCGGAGACCTGCAGCAAATGTCATGGAACCGGTCAGGTAACATATACCCAGCAGTCCATGTTTGGTATGGTGCGAAACGTACAGACCTGTCCGGACTGTGGTGGAACCGGTAAGATCATCAAAGACAAATGCCCGGATTGCCGGGGAACCGGATTTACCGCAAGCAGAAAGAAGATTCAGGTATCTATTCCGGCTGGTATTGATGATGGACAGAGTATCCGTATCCGTGAAAAAGGAGAACCCGGAACTAATGGTGGACCGAGAGGAGACCTGCTGGTAGAAGTACAGGTGGCTCGCCATCCGATTTTCCAGAGACAGGATATGAATATCTTCTCCACGGCACCGATCACTTATGCACAGGCTGCACTGGGTGGCAAGATCCGCATCAGCACGGTAGACGGTGAAGTAGAATACGAAGTAAAACCGGGAACACAGACCGATACCAAGATCCGTCTGCGTGGAAAAGGTGTACCGTCACTGAGAAACAAAAATGTTCGCGGTGATCAATATGTTACACTGGTTGTTCAGGTACCGACCAAACTTTCCGAGGAAGCAAAAGATGCGCTTCGTGCATTCGATGCGGCATGTCAGGGAAAACCGGCGCCGGAAAAAGAAAAGAAAAAACGTTTTATGGATAAATTGAAAGAAACGTTTGAAGATTAAAGACCACAGCTACAGAAAAAAGGGACTGTCCGGAAAACAGAAATGTTTTCCGGACAATCTCTTTTGTTGCTTTTTTGAACAGAATCTAGTATAGTTATCATAGCTATGCACTTGTGTACTTGTACAGAAAGGTAAGAAAGTTTATGAAATGGAAAAAATTTAAAATAAAAACAGTGACAGATGCAGAAGATATTATCATCAGTACATTATATGATATCGGGCTGGAAGGCGCACAGATTGAAGACAAAGTACCTTTGACTGCAATGGAAAAGGAGCAGATGTTTGTGGATATTCTGCCGGATGGACCGGAAGACGATGGAATCGCTTATCTGAGTTTTTTTGTGGAAGAGACAGAAGACGGAACCCTTACGGTAAATGGAGAAGAAAAGACCGAAGAAGAGATTCTTTCCCAGGTGAAAGAAGAACTGGAATCTCTGCGGATGTTCTGCCAGATCGGAGAAGGAAGTATCACAGTTGACGAGACGGAAGACATTGACTGGATCAATAACTGGAAAAAATATTTCAAACAGTTTTATGTGGATGATATCCTGATCATCCCTTCCTGGGAAGAAGTAAAAGAAGAAGACAAAGATAAAATGATTATACATATCGATCCGGGCACTGCCTTCGGAACCGGTATGCATGAGACTACACAGTTGTGTATCCGTCAGCTGAAAAAATATGTAACATCGGAGACAGAACTTCTCGATGTGGGAACCGGAAGTGGTATCCTTTCTATCATTGCACTGAAAATGGGGGCAAAACATGCAGTCGGAACTGATCTGGATCCATGCGCAGTACCGGCAGTAGAAGAAAATAAAGAAGTAAACGGAATCGCACCGGAAAGCTTTGATATGATGATCGGAAATATCATCGATGACAAAGAAGTACAGGATAAAGTAGGCTATGAATGTTACGACATCGTAGTGGCAAATATTCTGGCAGATGTTCTGGTGCCGCTGACCCCGGTCATTGTCAACCAGATGAAACCGGGTGCTGTATACATTACCTCCGGTATCATTGATGACAAAGAGCAGACCGTAGTTGATGCCGTAAAGGCAGCCGGTCTGGAGATTCTGGAAGTAACATATCAGGGTGAGTGGGTATCCGTAACCGCAAGAAAGCAGGCGTAAGATGTATCGTTTTTTTGTAAAACAAGAACAGATTGATATGGAAGAAAAAAAGATACATATCACAGGCAGTGATGTGAACCATATTAAAAATGTGCTTCGGATGCGTCAGGGAGAGACGATCCTGATCAGTGCAGGTGACAATCTGGAATACACCTGTCTGGTGAGCGAGATGGAAGCAGAAGAAGTAATTGCAGATATCAGTTATGTGCAGGAAGTGGGCATGGAGCTGCCGTCAAAGATTTATCTGTTTCAGGGACTTCCAAAGAGCGACAAGATGGAGATGATCATTCAGAAAGCTGTGGAACTTGGTGTCTATGAAGTGATTCCGGTGAGCACGGCCCGGGCGGTAGTAAAACTGGATGCGAAAAAAGAAGCTTCCAAACAGAAACGGTGGCAGACAATCGCAGAAAGTGCTGCCAAACAGTCCAAACGAATGGTGATTCCAGAGATTCATTCTGTTATGAAGTTTTCAGAGGCAGTAAACTATGCCGAAGAGCTGGATATCCGGTTTATTCCGTATGAACTTGCTGAAAATATGGCACACACGAAAAAACTGTTTGAACAGATCGAACCGGGGCAGTCTATCGGTATCTTTATTGGACCGGAAGGTGGATTCACACCGGAAGAGATCGAACTGGCGATGAATCATCAGGTACAGCCGATCACACTGGGAAAACGGATTTTAAGAACAGAGACAGCAGGAATGACAGTGCTCTCGATTCTGATGTTCTTACTGGAAGGAAAGGAATAACAAGTGGAAGCATATTTAGATAATTCGGCCACTACCCGTTGCTATGAAGAAGTGAAGGATATCGTCGTGAAAACCATGATGGACGACTATGGCAATCCTTCTGCCATGCACCAGAAGGGTGTGGAGAGTGAACGATACGTGAAAGAAGCTGCCGGACAGATTGCAGCTACATTAAAAGTACAAGAAAAAGAGATTTATTTTACCTCCGGTGGAACTGAGTCCAACAACTGGGCGCTAATCGGAACTGCTCTGGCGAACAGACGCCAGGGGAACCATATTATCATCAGTAGTATTGAACATCCGGCCGTATCTGCTCCTGCAGAATTTCTGGAGAGCCAGGGATTTGAAGTGACGAGACTGGGTGTGAATGCACAGGGACAGATTTCTCCGGAAGAACTGAAAGAAGCGATTCGCCCAGAGACGATTCTGGTATCGATAATGTTTGTAAATAACGAAATCGGAGCGGTGGAACCGATTGCAGAGATCGGAGAGCTGATCAAGCAGGTAAATCCGAAAACGTATTTTCATGTGGATGCGATTCAGGCCTACGGAAAGTTCCGGATCCTTCCGAAAAAGATGCATATCGATATGCTTTCCGCGAGCGGACATAAGATTCACGGACCGAAGGGAACCGGATTCTTATATATCAGTGAAAAAATGAAGATCGTTCCGATCATTTACGGTGGTGGACAGCAGAAAGGCATGCGTTCCGGTACGGACAATGTGCCGGGAATTGCAGGACTGGGATTGGCTTCCAAAATGGTTTATGATCATCTGGAAGAAAATGATAAGCATATGCGTGGACTTCGTACGTATTTCGTCAGAGAACTTGCAAAGATGGATCAGGTCGTGGTACACGGTCCACAGGGAGAAGAAGCGGCACCGCAGATCGTAAGTGCTGCCTTCGTGGGCGTGAGAAGCGAAGTCTTATTACATACCCTGGAAGAAAGAGGTATCTACGTATCCGCCGGAAGTGCCTGCTCTACGCACAAAAGAAGTGGAAGTCCTACACTGACAGCTATTGGACTGCCGAAGAATCAGATGGAAGCAACCGTTCGGTTCAGCTTCTGTGAGACAACCACAAGGGAAGAACTGGATTATACGTTACAGGTGTTAAATGAAGTCATACCGATGCTGCGTCGATATGCGAGACATTAATCACAGCAAGTAGCAGAAGGAGAAAAGAGATGTTTAAAGCATTTTTAGTAAAATATGCGGAAATCGGCATCAAAGGAAAGAACAGATATCTGTTTGAAGATGCACTGATCCGTCAGATGGAATATGTATTGAAACCGGTAGAAGGAACCTTTCATGTAACCAAAGAGCAGGGGAGAATCTATGTGCTGACTGAGGGTGATTTTGATTATGAAGAAGCTCTGGAAGCATTAAAACGGGTATTTGGAATCGCGTATATCTGTCCGGTTGTGATTAAGGAAGATCAGGGTTACGAACAATTGGAAAAAGATGTGGTAGCTTATGTGGATCATGTATATCCGGATAAAAATAAATCATTCAAAATGCATGTCCGTCGTGCAAAGAAGACCTATCCCGGAACATCTATGGAACTGAATGCAGATCTTGGAGGAGCGATTCTGGACGCTTTTCCGGAGATGAAAGTGGATGTCCATAATCCGCAGCTGCTGATCACCGTTGAGATCCGCGAAAAAATCTATATTTACTCCGAGTCTATTCCGGGACCGGGTGGTATGCCGATCGGAACCAACGGAAAAGCGATGCTTCTGTTATCCGGTGGTATTGACTCTCCGGTAGCCGGATACATGATCGCGAAACGTGGTGTAAAGATCGATGCGGTTTATTTCCATGCACCGCCATATACTAGTGAGCGTGCGAAACAGAAAGTCGTGGATCTGGCAAAACTGGTGGCAAGATACAGTGGACCGATCAATCTGTATGTGGTTAACTTTACGGATATTCAGCTGTATATCTATGATCAGTGCCCACACGATGAGCTGACGATCATTATGCGCCGTTATATGATGAAGATTGCGGAACGCATCGGAAAAGAACAGGGCTGCCTGGGTCTGATCACAGGAGAGAGCATTGGACAGGTAGCAAGCCAGACAGTGCAGAGCCTTGCTGCAACAAATGAAGTATGTACGATGCCGGTATTCCGTCCGGTGATCGGATTCGACAAACAGGAAATCGTGGACATTTCTCTGAAAATCAATACGTATGAGACATCCATACAGCCATACGAAGACTGCTGTACGATTTTCGTGGCAAAACATCCGGTAACAAAACCGAATATTCAGATGATCAAAAAATCAGAGAAAAAACTGGAAGAGAAGATTGATGAGATGATGGATCAGGCAGTCAATACTGCAGAACGCATTTACATTGAAGCATAGAATCTGACGAAACGCAGAAGTACAGCACGGGTGCTGAACAGTTACGAACAGGAAATATAAAAAGGGAGTCTGTTACAAACAGACTCCCGATTTAAAAATTCAGACTCAGTCAATGATATATGGAGCAAGTACTTTTAATACTTCATCCAGGTTGTTTCCTTCTGCGTGAACGTTCAGATTGATCGGTTTGGAAAGATCCAGACTGAAGATACCCATGATGGATTTTGCATCAATGACATATCTTCCGGAAACCAGATCAAAATCGAAATCATATTTGGAAATATCGTTTACAAATGCTTTTACTTTGTCAATGGAATTAAGTGAAATACTAACAGTTTTCATGATAACTTCCTCCCGAAAATTCAGATTATTTTTTGGCTGTGCCGGAGGTAAATCTGTCAATAACAGTTCTCAGCAGCACATTTCAGCTAAATTTATCTTACCGTTTTGGATGCTAAAAGTCAAGGTGAAAGCATACAAAGATTCAAAGAAAACGAAAGAATAATTCGGCAGAAAAGAAAGAAGGTAGACAATGAAAGGAAAAGTTGCACTGCATAATCTGGGATGTAAAGTGAATGCATACGAGACAGAAGCAATGCAGCAGATGTTAGAGGCGGCAGGATATGAAATCGTGCCCTTTGAACCGGGGGCAGACATCTATGTGATCAATACCTGTACTGTGACCAACATCGCTGACCGTAAATCGAGACAGATGCTTCACAAGGCCAAAAAGATGAATCCGAATGCCATTGTGGTGGCAGCCGGATGTTATGTCCAGGCGGATACAAAAAAAGCAGAAGCAGATGCGTCTATAGATATCATAATCGGGAATAATAAAAAACAGGAACTGATTTCCATACTGGAAAACTATCGATCAGGCCAGCAAAAAGCCACAGAATGTGTGGATATCAATCATACAAAAGAATATGAAAAACTGGAGATCGACCGTACCGAAGAACATACAAGAGCATACCTGAAAGTCCAGGACGGCTGCAATCAGTTCTGTACGTATTGTATGATTCCGTATGCAAGGGGAAGAATCCGCAGTAGAAAGACAGAGGATGTTGTAGGGGAAGTGAAACGGCTTGCGGCATCCGGTTGTCAGGAAGTGGTACTGACAGGGATCCATCTGAGTTCTTATGGAAAAGAACGTCCGGAAGAACAGGAGAACCTGCTGACACTGATTCAGGCAGTGCATGAGGTAGAAGGTATCGAGAGGATTCGACTTGGATCTCTCGAACCGGGGATTATTACGAAAGAATTCGCAGAAGCGATCAGCAGTCTGCCGAAAGTGTGTCCGCATTTCCATCTGTCCCTGCAAAGTGGATGTACTGCTACACTGAAGCGAATGAATCGACGGTATACAGCACAGGAATACCGGGAAAAATGCGAAATTCTGAGAAAATATTATCCGGCACCGGCACTGACTACCGATGTGATTACAGGATTTCCGGGAGAAACAGAAGAAGAATTTGAGGAAAGCCGCAGTTTTGTGGACAGTATTCACTTTTATGAGACACATATTTTCCCATATTCGAAAAGAGAAGGAACAAAAGCAGCAGCCATGCCGGATCAGCTTCCGGAACAGGTGAAAAAGGAAAGAAGCAGAATTTTGATCGCTCTCGGACAAGAACGCCAGAGAGAATATATGGAGCAGTTTTTGGGAAAGAAAAAAGAAGTTTTGTTTGAAGAACAACAGAAGATCCAGGGGCAGACCTATTGGACGGGGCATACGATGGAATACCTGAAAGTTGCGGTAATATCAGAAGAAAACCTGGAAAATAAACGTGTTATGGTACAGCTGCAAAAAATCATCGGTCAGGATCTCATTCTTGCAAAACAGCAAAATCATATGGAACAAATCGGTGATCCGGCAGAAAAACAGTAATCGGCAGAATGTTACAAAACTGATAAATAGCAATGGAAAGTTTAAAAAAACTGTAAACTTGATTGAATTTTTGCATCTTCTGTATTAGAATAGAATAGATATCAAGTATAGTCGAGGACGTGAAAAAATGGCAAATTTAAGCAATACACAGTATTTTAAAGTGAAAACAGAGCCGGAAGTACAGGTGAAAGAAGTCCTGGATGTGGTATATACAGCGATGGAAGAGAAGGGTTATAACCCGGTTAACCAGATTGTAGGTTATATTATGTCTGGAGATCCTACGTATATCACCAGTTACAAAGGTGCCAGAAGCATGATCATGAAAGTGGAACGTGATGAACTGGTAGAAGAACTTCTGAAAGAGTATATTAAAAACAGATCCTGGGAGAATCGCTGATGAGAATTCTTGGACTTGATTACGGCTCAAAGACAGTGGGAGTCGCAGTAAGCGACCCCCTTGGTTTTACTGCCCAGGGTGTGGAAATCATCCGCAGAAAATCAGAAAACAAGATGCGCCAGACACTGGCAAGAATTGAAGAACTGATCGCACAGTATCAGGTAGAAGAAATCGTACTTGGTTTACCGAAGAATATGAATAATACACTGGGAGACAGGGCTGAGAAATCTCTGGAGCTGAAAGAAACGCTGGAGAGACGAACAGGTCTGCCTGTTGTGATGTGGGATGAACGGCTGACAACTGTATCTGCCAACCGTGTATTGATGGAGACGGGAGTACGCCGGGAAAACCGGAAAGAACATGTGGATGAAATCGCTGCGGTATTTATTCTGCAGGGGTATCTGGATTATCTTGCGAATAAGAAAGAAGAAACAGGACGGTAGAATCATTATGGATAAAATCAAATTTGTGACAGATGAAGGCGAAACAGTGGAATTCTATGTAGAGGAGCAGACCAGAGTGAACGGTACAGATTATCTGCTGGTAACAGACTCCATGGATGATGAAGCCAACGCCTACATCCTGAAAGATTCTTCTGATGAGACGGATCCGGAAGCGGATTATGTGATGGTGGAAGATGATGTGGAACTGGAAGCCATGTCAAAAGTGTTCAGTCAGATGATGGACGATGTGGATATTGAGATGTAAGTAGTGACGGAGGTGCTATTTGAAAAAAAGTAACGGTGGAAAATTGAAAATCATTCCTCTGGGCGGACTGGAACAGATCGGAATGAACATTACTGCCTTCGAATACGAAGACAGTATTATTGTGGTGGACTGCGGTCTGGCGTTCCCGGAGGACGATATGCTGGGAATCGACCTGGTCATCCCTGATATTACCTATTTGAAAGACAATTATGAAAAAGTGAAGGGTTTTGTGATCACTCACGGACATGAGGATCATATTGGAGCTCTTCCTTATGTTTTGAGAGAGATTAATGCACCGATCTACGCAACCAAGCTGACGATCGGTCTGATAGAAAATAAATTAAAAGAACACAACTTACTTCGTACCACAAAAAGAAAAACCATCAAACACGGACAATCGATCAATCTGGGATGCTTCCGGATTGAATTCATTAAGACAAATCACAGTATTCAGGATGCTTCTGCACTTGCTATTTATTCTCCGGCCGGAATCGTTGTGCATACCGGCGACTTTAAAGTAGATTATACACCGGTATTTGGCGATGCCATTGATCTGCAGCGTTTTGCAGAGATCGGGAAAAAAGGTGTTCTTGCATTGATGTGTGACAGTACCAATGCAGAGAGAAAAGGATTTACCATGTCAGAACGTACCGTGGGAAAGACTTTTGATAATCTGTTTGCAGAGCATAAAAATACAAGAATCATCATTGCGACTTTCGCATCCAACGTAGACCGTGTACAGCAGATTATCAACTCTGCTTACAAATACGGAAGAAAAGTAGTTGTGGAAGGTCGAAGTATGGTCAATGTCATTGGGACAGCGTCTGAACTTGGCTATTTGAATGTGCCGGACAATACACTGATTGATATCGATGAAATGAAAAACTATCCGGATGAGCAGATGGTTCTGATCACAACCGGAAGCCAGGGAGAATCTATGGCGGCTCTGTCTCGTATGGCAGCAAATATTCATAAAAAAGTTTCTATTAAACCAGGTGATACCATTATTTTCAGTTCCAATCCAATTCCGGGTAATGAAAAAGCGGTATCTCGTGTCATCAATGAACTGTCAGCCAAAGGTGCAGATGTTATTTTCCAAGATGTACATGTATCAGGACATGCCTGCCAGGAAGAGATCAAATTGATTTATTCTCTGGTAAAACCGAAATATTCGATTCCGGTTCATGGAGAATTCCGTCATCTGAAAGCACAGGCAGGTATAGCAGAGAGCCTGGGTATTCCGAAAGAAAATATTTTTATCATGCACTCCGGTGATGTGATGGAATTAAATGATGAATCCGCAGAAATTACCGGTAAAGTGCATACCGGAGCGATCCTGGTAGACGGACTTGGTGTCGGTGATGTGGGAAATATCGTACTTCGTGACCGTCAGCATCTGGCAGAAGACGGTATCATGATCGTGGTACTGACACTGGAAAAATACAGTAACCAGCTTCTGGCAGGTCCGGATATTGTATCCCGTGGGTTTGTCTATGTGAGAGAGTCCGAAGATCTGATGGGACAGGCAAAGAGTGTTGTAGAAGATGCTATTGATTCCTGCCTGGATCGAAGAATTTCTGACTGGGGAAAAATGAAAGGCGTGATCAAAGATTCTCTGGGTGACTTTTTATGGAAGAGAACCAAGAGAAAACCGATGATTCTGCCAATTATAATGGAGGCGTAAGATACATGAACAAGATACAGGAATGCGTGGAAAAACTGCTGGAAGTGATCAGAGAGGATTCCGCATATCAAAGGTACCTTGCATGTGAGGAGATGCTGAAATCCAATCCGGAGCTGAAAAAACAGATTGATGAATTCCGTGTAGCTGTCTTTCATATGAACAATGACGATACACAGGGAGATTTGTACGATATTACAGATGAAGTAGAAAACAGATATGAAAAGCTTCGGAAAGTTCCGGAGGTGAATGCATATCTGGAGGCGGAGCTGGATGTCTGTCGGATGCTTCAGCAGGTACAGACACAGTTTCGAAACGGGATTGATCTGAATATCCCGAATGTATGATCACACTGCCGGACATCCCCGCGTTATATGCGGGAAGGATAAGCAAGGAGTATAGATGGGTAGTAAGAAAAAGAAAAAAGATGCAACGTATCAGGCTGCCGTAAGCGGGGCCAAGGGAGCGATTCGGATTCTGCTCTATGTTTTGCTGATCTGTGTCCTGATTTTTGTGGGAAAAACGGCATACAGTTTCGGGTATCTGATTTTCTATCAGGAACCGGAAGCTCATACACAGGCAGATGGTCAGGATGTAACGGTGATTGTTCATGAAGACGATTCTGTCTATGATGTGGGTGAGACTCTGCAGGAAAAAGGATTGATTGAACGACCGGTTATCTTCTGGGCACAGGAAAAGCTCTCCGATTATCGAGGTAAGATCAAGCCTGGTACCTATCTTTTGAATACGCATGAGACGGTTGATGAGATGCTTGCCATCCTGTCAGGAAAAAATACAGAGGGACAGCCGTCTCAGGAAGAAGAAAGCAGTAGTAGTTCCGATGCGGAAGATTCAGAGTCCGGAGAGGAGAGTGCCTCATGATTGTAGACGAACGTATGGTGACTTTTATTAACTCTCTGGATGAAGGACATACAGAATTTCTGGAACAGCTGGAAAAAGAAGCTAGGGAAGATGCGGTTCCTATTGTAAGAAGGGAAATGCAGAGCTTTTTAAAGTTTCTGATGGCAGCTGCCAGACCGAAACGGATTCTGGAGGTGGGAACTGCAGTTGGGTTTTCTGCTCTTTTGATGTGTGAATATAATCCGGAACCCTGTCAGATCATAACCATCGAAAATTACGAAAAGAGGATCCCGATTGCCCGGGATAATTTTAAAAAAGCGGGTAAAGAGGAGCAGATCGAACTTCTGGAGGGAGATGCAGCAGAGATTCTTCCCACGCTCACCGAACCCTTTGATTTTATTTTTATGGATGCAGCCAAAGGACAGTATCTTCATTTTTTACCGGAAGTGTTGCGACTTTTAAAGAGCGGCGGCCTTTTAGTGTCGGATAATATCCTACAGGAAGGTGATCTGATTGAGTCACGGTTTGCGGTAGAACGAAGAAACCGGACCATTTATAAACGGATGCGTGAGTATCTGTACGAATTGAAACACAATGACGAGCTGGTAACTTCCCTGCTTCCACTTGGAGATGGGGTTGCGATCAGCACGAAACGATAGGAGAAAGAATCATGAGAATTCCGGAATTACTTGTTCCGGCCAGCAGCCTGGAAGTACTGCAGGTTGCGGTTATATTTGGGGCGGATGCAGTCTATATCGGAGGCGAGGCTTTCGGTCTGCGGGCAAAAGCAAAAAACTTTTCAAAAGAAGATATGGCAGAAGGTGTACGGTTTGCCCATGAACATGGTGTAAAAGTATACGTCACAGCTAATATTCTGGCACATAATCAGGATCTTGAGGATGTCCGGAAGTATTTTGAAGAACTCCGGGAAATCGGACCGGATGCACTGATCATTTCGGATCCGGGAGTCTATCAGATCGCAAAAGAAGTATGTCCGGAGATTGAACGTCACATTAGTACCCAGGCAAATAATACCAATTATGGTACATACCAGTTCTGGTATCAGATGGGAGCCAAGCGAGTGGTGACAGCAAGAGAATTGTCGCTGGAAGAGATTCGCGAGATTCGAAGCAGGATTCCTGAAGATATGGAAATCGAGACTTTTATTCATGGAGCGATGTGTATCTCATATTCCGGAAGATGTCTGTTAAGCAATTATCTGACAGGAAGAGATTCCAATCAGGGAGCATGTACTCATCCGTGTCGATGGAAGTACTCTGTTATGGAAGAAAGTCGTCCGGGAGAGTATTTTCCGGTCTATGAAAATGAGAGAGGAACTTTTATTTTCAATTCTAAGGATTTGTGCATGATCGAACATATTCCGGATCTGATCCATGCCGGAATCGACAGCTTTAAGATTGAAGGGCGTATGAAGACTGCGTTGTATGTGGCAACAGTTGCCCGGACCTATCGGAAAGCCATCGATGACTATCTGAAAGATCCGGCACTGTATGAGAAAAATATGCCATGGTATCAGGAACAGATTTCCAACTGTACTTACCGGCAATTTACTACTGGATTTTTTTACGGAAAACCAACTCAGGAAGCACAGATTTATGATAATAATACGTATATTAAAGAATATACTTACCTGGGTATTGTGGGAGAGACAAATGAAGAAGGAAAATATTGTATCTCCCAGAGAAACAAGTTCTCTGTAGGAGAACAGATCGAAGTTATGAAGCCAAATGGCGATAACATCGAAGTGACAGTAAAAAGTATTCAGGATGAAGAAGGCAACCAGATGGAGAGTGCACCACATCCGAAGCAGATTCTTTATATTGATCTGGGAATTAAACTGGATCGATATGATATTTTACGTAGAAAAGAACCGGTCACGGAGCTTTAATACAGCATTTTTTTCAATGCGGGAGACATAGGAACGGCTGATTCCCAGCCGTTTTCCAAGTGCCCGCTGTGTCAATTCTTTTTCACCGAAAAGCCCATAGCGGTATTTAATTACTTCATATTCTAACGGTGAAAGAACTTCCCTCAAACAACCATACAATTGAAGAATTCGTTCCTTATGGATACACTGATCAGTGATATCCTGTTCATTGGCTTCCACAATATCCAGAAGATGAATCTCGTTCCCTTCTTTGTCTGTACCAATGGGTTCGTACAGAGAAACTTCTCTGGAAAATTTTTTTCGGCTGCGAAGCATCATCAACAATTCATTATCAATACATCGGGCAGCGTAAGTAGCAAGTCTGCTGCCTTTTTCCATATCATAGGTGGACACGGCCTTGATCAGACCGATCGTTCCTATGGAGATCAAATCATCCAGATCTTCATCAACCCCCTGGTATTTTTTTACAATATGCGCAACCAGTCGCAGATTACGTTCAATCAACACATCTCGAGCAGCCTTATCACCCTGTCGGCATTTACGAAGATAGAAAGTTTCTTCTTGTGTGGTGAGGGGTTTCAGAAAGGTCTTCACATACACACCTCAAAGGGCTTTCTTTCTAATTTATGCCCTGGCGGAAGAATATGTGCTTTTCCCAAAATGTAGAATCAGAGCATATCAAAATATATAATCCCAAAACATACAGAAAATAAAGACAACTATACAGTAACCACTGCCCCGCGAGGTATTTTGCCCCGTAGCTGTGAAGGGGCTGAACAGTTACCAATAAAAAACAAGACGGTGATGGCAGTGCTAACCGTTATTACAGTGATATAACGCAGAGAAAGGAGAGAATATTTTATGTATACAAGTATATTATCGGCAACGATGCAGGGAATCAGGGCGATTCCGGTACAGGTGGAGGTGGATGTGAGTCCCGGGCTTCCCGGATTTTCCATGGTAGGGACAGTGAACAGTCAGGTTCGGGAGGCACAGGATCGGGTCAGAACAGCATTACATAATCTGGAGATACCGGTTCCGCCAAGAAGAATTACCATCAATCTTTCTCCGGCAGATGTACCAAAGGCCGGAACCGGTTTTGATCTTCCGATTACTGCGGCAATCCTGGAATCTCTGGGGCAGCTTCCGAAAGGGGGACTTGAGAGTGTCATGGTAACCGGCGAAGTGGGGTTGGACGGACAGATTAAAAAAGTGAGAGGAGTTCTTGCGATGGTTGAGGAGGCGAGGAAATCAGGATGTCAGGGGTGTATTGTTCCATGGGAAAACCGGAGAGAGGCACAGATGATCCAGGGGATTCGAAGCGTAGGAGTCAGGAATCTGGGAGAGTTTATGCGGACAGTGAGAGAACGGACATGGGAACATCCGGAGAAAGAAAGGGAAAAGATGGAGATTGCACCGGAAATAACAGCAGATTTCAGAGAAATCAAAGGACAGACTGCTGCAAAAAGGGGGGCACTTCTTGCAGCCGCCGGTTTTCATAATATATTACTGATGGGGCCTCCGGGTTCAGGAAAAACAATGGTGGCAAAAAGAATTCCCGGTTTGCTTCCGGCACTGAGTCATGAGGAGGCAATGGAAATTACTTCTATTTATAGTGTGGCAGGATTATTATCTTCAAAAGTCCCCTGGGTATCAAACAGGCCGTTCCGTTCTCCGCATCATACCATATCACCGCAGGCGCTTGCGGGAGGAGGAAAGATACCGATGCCAGGAGAAATCACATTGGCACACAAAGGTGTCTTATTTTTGGATGAACTTCCGGAGATGAAGAGGGAGACACTGGAGATTCTCCGACAGCCGCTTGAGGACGGAGAGATTCATATTGCGCGGGTGGGGGGAAGGTATAGTTTCCCGGCAGAATTTCTTCTGGTGGGTGCGATGAATCCCTGCCCCTGTGGCTACTATCCGGACAGAAACCGCTGCGATTGTGGAGAACATGAGATTAAAAGATATCAGCAGCGGATCAGTCAGGCTTTTCTTGACCGGATGGATATCTGTGTGACTACCAATGCGGCAACTTATGGTGAATTCAGGGGAGAGATACCCGACAGTGACAGTATACAGTGGAGTACAGAAAATATGCGAAAAGAAGTAGAGAGAGCCCGGTTAATACAAAAAGAACGTTTAAAAGAATCCGGAATCTGTTATAACAGCCAGATTCCGCCGGGTGAGATCAGTACATATTGCAAAACAAGTGAAGAAGCAGAAAAAATGTTACAGGGAGCTTTTGAAAAGTTACATCTAAGTGGACGGGCCTGTAACCGGATCCTTCGCGTGGCAAGGACAGCAGCGGATCTGGCAGGAAAAGAACAGATCGAAGAAGAAGAGATTGCAGAAGCAATCGGATATCGAAGTTTTGACAAACATTCATGGAAATAGGGGGATAAATGATGAGCGAGAACATAAAAATATATAAGAAAACAGAAGAAGGCTACCCGAAAACTTTATTACAGCTTCCGGATGCACCGTCACGGTTATATGTACTGGGAGAATTACCGGATCCTATGCGACCGGCGATTGCCATTGTCGGAGCAAGAAACTGTAGTTCTTATGGGAAAAATATGGCATATGAATATGCCAGAGTTCTGACAAAAAAAGGAATTCAGGTGATCAGCGGACTGGCCAGAGGTGTGGATGCAGCAGCTCATGCGGGAGCTCTGGCAGCGGGGGGAAAAACGTATGGTGTGATGGGATGCGGAGTGGATTTTTGCTATCCGACATCCAGCAGGAAGCTATACCATGTCATGCAGCAGCAGGGTGGTATTTTGTCTGAATTCTCTCCTGGGACACCACCTCTTTCCTATCATTTTCCCCTGCGAAACCGAATCATCAGCGGTCTCTCAGAGGCGATACTTGTGGTTGAGGCAAAAGAGAAAAGTGGTTCTCTGATTACTGCTGATGCTGCACTGGAACAGGGACGCACAGTTTTTGCTCTTCCGGGGCGTGCGGGTGATCTTTTAAGTGAAGGATGTAACCGGTTAATCTACCAGGGAGCCATCCCGGCATGGAAGCCGGAGATCATTCTGGAAGAGATGGAATGGACGGGAAAGAAGGAAATAATACAGGAGGATTTTACACAGGAGAAAAAAATAGTGCTTGCAAGGGAAGATGATTTGGTGTATAGTTGTCTCGATTTAAACCCAAAAGCCGTGTCACAGTTACAGGACGAGACAGGACTGCCATCCGGAAGTCTGTTGAAGAGTCTATACTATCTGACAGCAAAAGATCTGGCCCGCGAAGTCTGGCAGAATTATTATATTCGCACAGAAAAGAGGTGGGCATAAAAGCACGGCAATACATGTGCTTTTGAAGCACATAATAAAAAATCAGGAGGAAGACATTGGCTAAATATTTAGTGATTGTGGAGTCACCTGCGAAGGTAAAGACGGTAAAAAAGTTCCTTGGGAGCAATTATGAAGTGGCAGCTTCCAACGGACATGTCCGGGATTTGCCGAAAAGTCAGTTGGGCATCGACATAGAGAATGATTATGAACCGAAATATATTACGATTCGGGGAAAGGGAGAATTGCTGGCAAGTCTGAGAAAAGAAGCAAAAAAGGCAGATAAAGTATATCTCGCAACTGACCCGGACCGTGAGGGAGAAGCGATTTCCTGGCATCTGGCAACAGCATTGAAGCTGGATGAAAAAAAGATGCGGAGAATCACTTTTAATGAGATCACCAAAAGCGCAGTGAAAGAGTCGATCAAACATGCCAGAGACATAGATATGAATCTGGTGGATGAACAGCAGACAAGACGAATCCTGGACCGTATGGTTGGTTATAGGATCAGTCCGGTGCTGTGGAAAAAGATCAAACGTGGACTGAGTGCCGGTCGGGTACAGTCTGTTGCGCTGCGGATCATAGCGGACAGAGAGGAAGAAATCAATGCATTTATTCCGGAAGAATACTGGTCACTGGATGCTGTATTTAAAATTCCGGGAGAAAAGAAACCGCTGGTTGCAAAGTTCTACGGAAAAGAAAAAGAGAAGATGACGATTTCCTCCAGAGAAGAAACAGATCGCATCATGGAAGAACTGAAAGGTGTATCTTATCAGGTCAGTGAAGTAAAAAAGGGAGAGAGAGGTAAAAAAGCTCCGCTTCCATTTACTACCAGCACTTTGCAGCAGGAAGCTTCCAAGGCACTGAACTTTTCTACTCAGAAAACAATGCGTCTGGCTCAGCAGCTGTATGAAGGAGTAGATATCAAAGGACAGGGTACCGTTGCTCTGATTTCCTACCTGCGTACCGATTCCACCCGTATCTCGGAAGAAGCAGATGCAATGGCAAGAAGCTTTATCGGCGAACATTACGGAGAATCCTATGTGGCAGTGCGGGAGAGTAAACAAAAAGAAGGAAAGAACATTCAGGATGCACACGAAGCAATCCGTCCGACGGATGTTTCCCGTATGCCGGCTCTTGTAAAAGAATCTCTTTCCAGAGACCAGTTCCGTCTCTATCAGCTGATCTGGAAACGATTTGTGGCAAGCCGTATGCAGCCGGCTATATACGAAACAACATCTGTAAAGATTTCCGGTGGAGAATACCTGTTTACGGTTGCCGCATCCAAGATCAAGTTCGATGGTTTCATGTCCGTTTATGTGCAGGAAGATGAGGAGAAAGCGCAGAACAATACATTGGTACGAAGCATTGACAAAGATACGGTTCTGAATTTTCAGGAATTTGATGAACAGCAGCATTTTACCCAGCCGCCGGCACATTATACGGAGGCTTCCCTGGTAAAAACTATGGAAGAACTGGGAATCGGTCGTCCAAGTACTTATGCACCGACCATCACCACAATTATTGCAAGAAGATATGTGGCAAAAGAGAATAAGAACCTGTATATGACAGAACTGGGTGAGGTGGTCAATCAGATGATGAAAGAAGCCTTTCCAAGTATTGTGGATGTCAACTTTACTGCTACGATGGAAGATCTGCTGGATAAAGTGGGTGACGGAACCGTAGACTGGAAAGTGGTAGTTCGGAACTTCTATCCGGATCTTGATGAATCTGTGAAAGAAGCAGAGAAAAATCTCGAGGAAGTTAAACTGGAAGATGAAGTCACTGATGTAATCTGTGAAAACTGCGGAAGAAACATGGTAATCAAATATGGCCCGCATGGAAGATTCCTGGCATGTCCCGGATTTCCGGATTGCAGAAATACCAAGCCGTATCTGGAAAAGATCGGTGTCAAATGTCCGAAGTGTGGAAAAGAAGTAGTTCTTCGCAAGACCAAGAAAGGCCGGAAATATTACGGCTGCGAGGATAATCCGGAATGTGATTTCATGTCCTGGGCAAAACCGATCAATGAAAAATGTCCGAAATGCGGCGGTTACATGGTAGAAAAGGGAAACAAAAAAGTCTGCGCGGACGAGCAGTGCGGGTATGTGGAAGTAAAAGAAAAATAGTAACTATTCAGTAGCCATTATCCCGCGAGGTGTTTGGCATAAATATGCCAAAATCCCGAGACATACAAGCAAAAATGCCATCACCGAAGGTGATTTTAAATGCATTTTTGCTCGTAACTGTGAAGGTACTGAACAGTTACGAAAAATAAATCTTACTGTGCAACGGAAAATTAAAAGATACAGATTTCGGCAAAGAATCTGTATCTTTTAATTTTCCGTTGCAGTGCATATCAATAATTGGTCCGGTGGACCAATTTTAGTTTTCATGGTTTTGATTAGGCAGATAAAACAGTCACAATAAATGAAAAAATTGAAATATTCAGAAAATATTATTGTTATTTAAAGAATATCATGGTACAATATTATAAAAGTATAAAAAAAACAAAAAATCCAGAAAGGAGTAGAAGATGAGCGTACAGTTATTGGACAAAACCAGAAAAATCAATAAATTACTGCACAATAATAATTCTACAAAAGTAGTGTTCAATGATATCTGCAAAGTAATGATGGAAACATTGGATTCCAATATTCTTGTGATCAGTAAGAAAGGAAAAGTTCTTGGCGTCAGTTTATGCCCGGGAGTAGAAGAAATCACAGAATTGATTGAGGATAAAGTCGGAAGTCATGTAGATCCGCTTCTGAATGACCGGTTTTTAAGCGTCTTGTCCACAAAGGAAAATGTGAATCTTCAGACTCTGGGATTTGAGAGGGATGATATCCAGCAATATTGTGCGATTATCAACCCGATTGATATTGCAGGAGAACGTCTTGGAACTGTATTTATGTACCGGAAAGAACGCCAGTACGATATTGAGGATATTATTGTCAGTGAGTATGGAACGACAGTAGTAGGGTTGGAAATGATGCGCTCCGTAAATGAAGAAAATGCAGAGGAAGCCAGAAAGGTTCACGTTGTAAAAGCAGCGTTCAGCACACTCTCGTTTTCGGAACTGGAAGCGATTATTCATATTTTCGATGAATTGGACGGAGATGAAGGAATCCTTGTGGCAAGTAAGATTGCTGACCGTGTGGGAATTACACGTTCGGTTATTGTAAATGCTCTCAGAAAATTCGAGAGTGCCGGTGTGATCGAATCCAGATCCAGTGGTATGAAGGGAACGTACATCAAAGTGTTGAATGATGTGATCTTTGATGAACTTGAAGAACTGAAAGCGAGAAAAAATCTGAAAGTGACAGAAAAGGACGACTGATACAACAACAGCTGAAAAGAAAAGGACAGAAGAAAGAAGAAAAGGAGAACCTCCTGGTCTTCTTTCTTTTTTGTTGCTTTGCATCTGAGAAAAAATGACAAAATGGAAAAAATATAGAAAAGTGAGAAAATAAGAGAAAAAATGAGTATATATTTAAAAATAATAGAATATATTAAAAATACCAGCGAAAAGTGAAGTTGCGAAAACAGGGCAAAATTACTAATATAAGACCATCGGTAGCACTCGATACAAACGAGTGCTAATAAAACAGATTATACGCTTAAAGGAGGCAAATAGATATGAAATTAGTACCATTGGGAGACAGAGTTGTATTAAAACAGTTAGTTGCAGAAGAAACCACAAAGTCCGGTATTGTATTACCGGGACAGGCACAGGAAAAACCGCAGCAGGCAGAAGTCGTGGCTGTAGGACCTGGCGGAATGGTTGATGGAAAAGAAGTAAAGATGGAAGTTGCGGTTGGAGACCAGGTTATCTATTCCAAATATGCAGGAACTGAAGTAAAGCTGGACGGAGAAGAATATATCATTGTAAAACAGAATGATATTCTTGCCGTTGTAAAATAATCGATTTTCAGAAAGAAAAAGAGAGATAGAATCAGGAGGAAAAAATCATGGCAAAAGAGATTAAATTTGGAGCAGAAGCCAGAGCAGCTCTGGAGAGAGGTGTAAATCAGCTGGCTGATACAGTAAGAGTTACGCTTGGACCGAAAGGAAGAAATGTTGTACTGGCAAAACCATATGGTGCTCCATTGATTACAAATGATGGTGTTACGATTGCAAAAGAGATCGAACTGGAAGATGGATTTGAAAACATGGGCGCACAGCTGATCCGTGAAGTTGCATCCAAGACCAATGATGTAGCAGGTGATGGTACTACAACAGCAACTGTACTGGCACAGGCTATGGTAAATGCAGGTATGAAGAACCTGGCAGCAGGTGCAAACCCGATTGTTCTGCGAAAAGGCATGAAAAAAGCCACCGATAAAGCGGTAGAAGCAATTGCTTCCATGAGCAAACCGGTAGAAGGAAAAGAACAGATTGCAAAAGTTGCAGCAGTATCTTCCGGAGATGAAGAAGTTGGTAAACTGGTAGCTGATGCGATGGAAAAAGTTTCCAAAGACGGTGTTATCACCATTGAAGAATCCAAGACAATGAAAACAGAACTGGATCTGGTAGAAGGTATGCAGTTTGACCGTGGATATATTTCCGCATATATGGCAACAGATATGGATAAGATGGAGGCAACTCTGGATAATCCGTATATCCTGATCACAGATAAAAAGATCTCCAATATTCAGGAACTGCTGCCACTGTTAGAGCAGATTGTACAGTCCGGTTCCAAACTGCTGATCATCGCAGAGGATATCGAAGGTGAAGCTCTGACAACTCTGATCGTAAACAAACTGAGAGGAACTTTCTCTGTAGCAGCTGTAAAAGCACCTGGTTATGGTGACAGAAGAAAAGAAATGCTGCAGGATATCGCTATTCTGACAGGTGGTCAGGTGATCTCTGACGAACTGGGACTGGATCTGAAAGAAGCAACTCTGGAACAGCTTGGTCGTGCGAAATCTGTAAAAGTTCAGAAAGAAAGCACTGTTATTGTTGATGGTGAAGGCGATAAAGAAGCTATCAAAGCAAGAGTGAACCAGATCAAAGGACAGATCGAAGAGACAACATCTGAATTTGACCGTGAAAAACTGCAGGAAAGACTGGCAAAACTGGCAGGTGGTGTAGCAGTTGTACGTGTTGGTGCAGCTACTGAGACAGAAATGAAAGAAGCAAAACTGCGTATGGAAGATGCTCTGGCAGCTACCAAAGCAGCTGTAGAAGAAGGTATCATCGCAGGTGGTGGTTCTGCTTACATCCATACGACAAAAGTTCTGCAGGGACTGGTTGATACTCTGGAAGGAGACGAGAAGACAGGTGCTCAGATCATCATGAAAGCCCTGGAAGCTCCTCTGTTCCATATTGCTGCCAATGCAGGTCTGGAAGGATCCGTAATCATCAACAAAGTAAAAGAATCCGAAGTTGGCATTGGATTTGATGCATACAAAGAAGAATATGTAGATATGGTAAAAGCAGGTATTCTGGATCCGGCAAAAGTAACAAGAAGTGCACTGCAGAATGCTACCAGTGTTGCATCTACTCTGCTGACAACAGAATCTGTAGTATCTATTATCCCGGAAGAAGCACCGGCAGCACCGGCAGGTAACCCGGGAATGGGAATGATGTAATTTACGAAGGTAAGATAAGAATTGTATAACTGTTCGGTGTCTGCTGAATAGTCACCGAAGTTCATAAAGATTTAAGAAAAGCAGGAGCTGACCAGATAGACGGCGGCTCCTGTTTGTGTTAAAATGAAAATGGATCTGACTGGGTATCACAGCGGGCAGGGGGAAAGAAAAGTAAGGCGTCAGAAAGGAACAGGGATGGAACAGAAACGATACGAAAGCGACATGACCCCGAAAGAAAAAAGGGAACTGGAACGAAAAAAACTGAAACAGATGACAGCCGGGCAGAAACTGGAATATATCTGGGCTTACTATAAGCCACATATGGCAGTGGCGCTGGGAATTATTCTGCTTATTGTTTTTATCGGACAGATGATTTATCGGAGTCAGTTCGATACAGTTTTTTATGCAGCTATCATTAACGGAACAGCCGGAGACGGAGAGGCGCTTGCAGAAGATTTTAAAAATTATACCGGTGACACAGATAAATATCATGAATATACTATTGATAATTCCATGTATCTGATGAAAGATCAGGAAGACTATCAGATGGTTATGAAGTTGTCCACGATCATCGGTGCACAGCAGGTAGATGTATTGATTGCACCTGAATACAAATTTCAGGAGTATGTAGAACAGGATGGTTTTTATCCGATGTCGGAACTTCTTACGGATAAACAGCAGGAAGCATATAAAGATGATTTGACAGAGTACGGACTGCATGTGGGAGACAGCAAAGTACTTCAGTCTTTTGGAGTGGATGAAGATTCATATATGGGAGTACTTGTCTATTCGGATCATCTCGATGAAGCCAAATCATTTATTACATATATTATGGGTGATGGAAACACGCCTGATGAAAACGAAGGAGGACAAAAATGAGTGATTTGTATTTGGAAGAACTGGTAAAAAGAAGGAAAACAGGAACAGATCAGGCACTGCGGTATGTACTGATGGCACTCACTGCCATCGGGGTTGTTCTGTCGCTTCTTACCTGGAACCTGATCATTATTGCGGTTTCTATCGCGATCTGCGTGGCGGACATCTTTATTTTTCCGAGATTTCAGACAGAATGGGAATATCAGTATGTCAACGGGGAACTGGATGTGGATCGTATCATAAACAAGGCAAAGAGAAAACGAATGGCATCTTATGATATCTCAAAAGCAGAACTGATCGCGCCGGCAGCATCTCACAGGTTTGATTATTATAATAATAACCAGAAATTAAAGGTATGCGACTATTCATCCTGTAATCCGGAGAGAGAAAAACTGGTTTATGCCATGGTGATTCCGGAAAAAGAAGGACTGCTGAAAGTACTTTTTGAGCCATCGGAACATATGGTCAAAGATTTTCGGTTGAAAGCTCCACGGAAAGTGTTCTTTGATTAACATTGACACCACGGTTGTTTTTTGCTAAACTAATTCTCAACAATGTAAAGCATACGAAAGGAGAAAAAAATGGGTACAATTATTGGTGACGGAATTACTTTTGATGATGTGTTACTGGTTCCTCAGTATTCAGAAGTAACTCCCAACATGGTAGATTTATCTACACATTTAACAAAAAAAGTTAAACTAAACATCCCGATGATGAGTGCAGGAATGGACACAGTTACTGAACATCGTATGGCGATTGCCATGGCAAGACAGGGAGGTATTGGTATCATTCATAAAAACATGTCTATCGAGGCGCAGGCTGATGAGGTGGACAAGGTAAAGCGTTCAGAGAACGGAGTCATCACAGACCCATTTTTCCTTTCACCGGAACATACACTGGAAGATGCCAATAATCTGATGGCAAAATTCAGAATTTCCGGCGTACCGATTACGGAAGGCAGAAAACTGGTTGGTATCATCACTAACCGTGATCTGAAATTTGAAGAAGATTTTACAAAGAAAATCAAAGACTGTATGACATCCGAAGGACTGATCACAGCAAAAGAGGGTATCACTCTGGAAGAAGCCAAGAAGATTCTTGCACAGGCAAGAAAAGAAAAATTGCCGATCGTAGATGATGACTTCAATCTGAAAGGTCTGATCACCATCAAAGATATTGAGAAGCAGATCAAATATCCGTTGTCTGCAAAAGATGAAAATGGTCGTCTGCTCTGTGGTGCTGCCGTTGGAATCACAGCAAATGTTCTGGAGCGTGTGGATGCTCTGGTAAAAGCGAAAGTCGATGTTATTGTTATTGACTCTGCTCACGGACATTCCGCAAATATCTTTAAAACACTGCGTCAGATCAAAGCAAAATATCCGGATCTGCAGGTGATTGCAGGTAACGTTGCAACAGGCGCAGCAACCAGAGATCTGATCGAAGCCGGAGCCGATGCGGTAAAAGTAGGTATCGGACCTGGATCCATCTGTACAACCCGTGTGGTTGCAGGAATCGGTGTTCCGCAGATCACAGCCGTTATGGACTGTTATAATGCAGCAAAAGAATATGGTGTACCGATCATCGCAGATGGTGGTATCAAGTATTCCGGAGATATGACGAAAGCGATTGCAGCCGGAGCGAATGTATGTATGATGGGCAGCATGTTTGCCGGATGCGATGAGAGTCCGGGAAGCTTTGAACTGTATCAGGGTAGAAAATATAAAGTATACCGTGGTATGGGATCTATTGCAGCGATGGAGAACGGAAGTAAAGACCGTTATTTTCAGACCGATGCGAAGAAACTGGTACCGGAGGGTGTCGAAGGTCGTGTCGCATACAAAGGTCACCTGGAAGACACGGTATTCCAGTTAATCGGAGGACTTCGTTCCGGTATGGGATATTGCGGAGCAAAAGATATTGAGACATTAAAAGAAACCGGAAAATTTGTAAAGATTTCCTCAGCATCTTTAAAAGAATCTCATCCGCATGATATTCATATTACAAAAGAAGCACCAAACTATAGCATTGATGAGTAGTAACTATTCAGTGGAGAATCATCCGTAAGGTACTGAACCGTTACGAGGAATAAATAAAGCAGGCGGTCTCAGGGGTGGAGGCCGCCTTTTTGGGTATACAGGAGAAGTGTTATGAGTGGGAGAAGAACTGGGGGGAGAAACCGACAGGGGAGCAGAACAGTTCACAGAAGACGGATGACGAGACAGCGAAGAAGACAGCAATTGATCCGACGATCGATGATTGTACTGTGTATTGCTTTTTTATGTATTATTGGTCTGATATTTTTATGCAAAAAATTATTTTTTTCACAGACGGGAAAAAATATGGTACAGGAGACTGGACAGATTGACTGGACAGGCGCTCCGGAACTGGATGTGGAACTGCTGGATGTCAACGAATATTCCAGACCGGGAGCCACACTGAAACAGGTAAATGGAATTGTGATTCACTATACTGCGAATCCGGGAAGCAGCGCCATGGCAAACAGGGATTATTTTGAGGGACTTAAAGATGCACATACCACAAAAGCCAGCAGTCATTTTATTGTAGGGCTGGAGGGGGAAGTTGTGCAATGTATACCAACTACGGAAATTGCATATGCTTCTAATGATCGAAATGGGGATACCATATCCATCGAATGCTGTCACCCGGATGATACAGGCGCTTTTAACACAGTGACTTATCAGTCGATGGTACAGCTGACAGCCTGGCTGTGTAACAGATTCGGACTTACAAGTCAGGATGTGATCCGCCATTATGATGTGACAGGAAAAATCTGTCCGAAATATTTTGTGGAACACGAAGATGCCTGGGAACAGTTTAGGGCAGATGTGCAGCAACAGATTGGGGTTCTTGCATCTTAAGACAGGGGAAACAAATAAAAAACGCATAAAAAAGTACCGGAAGCGGTTGCAAAACAGAAAAAACATGTTACAATAGTGTTACGAAAAAATTAAAGGTGATAACATGAACTTATTTGAAGCAATTTTTGTCCGGAAATCCGTCCGGAGTTATACAAATGAAGGGATCAGCCCGAAAGTTCTGGAAGACATTCTGAAACAATTTGATGAAATTAACGGGCTGTTTGGAGGAGTAGAGACGGAACTGGCGATTTTTGACAATCGACAGAATGATTATAAGATGCTCAGTATTCTTGGAATCAAGGCACCATATTATCTGGTGTTGTATTCGGAAGAAAAAGACCGTGCGATGATGAACGCAGGGTATCTGATGGAGCAGCTTTCGTTATATATGTACACCAGAGGAATCGGAAGCTGTTTTATCGGCAATCCGATCATTAAGAAAAAATATCAATATCGCGATAAAAAGCGGATGATGGTGGTGATGGCATTCGGAAAGCCAAAGGGAAGCTGTTATCGGAAACAGGCGGAAGCGAAGAGGTTGAGTTTGGATGACCTGTGTGTATATAAAGAAACACCGAGACAGTGGATGAAACAGTTACTGGATGCAGCAAGGATGGCACCTTCAAGTATGAACAGCCAGCCGTGGCGTTTCGTAGTTTTTGACAGCCGAATCCATATTTTCTCCAAGAAACATCCAAGTGATAAACTGGGAAAATGGGATGAGGTAAATTTTGGTATTATGTTTGCCAATATGATGACGGCTGCAGAAGAAATGTGGTTGGATGTGGATCTGATTCGTCTGGATGAACTGAGCCAGAAAAATTTTCAGAACAATCAGTATGTGCTGAGTGCAATTTTGCGCCCTTAAAACAGTAAATAGATTGATTTGAAGAAAAAACACAAAAAATTACAACAATTTAGTTGACAGGTGTCGGAATTTATAGTATGATATCTTTGTTCGAAAGAACAAGGATATGCACGAGTGGCTCAGTGGTGGAGTATCGCCTTGCCAAGGCGAGGGTCGCGGGTTCGAATCCCGTCTCGTGCTTAGAACAAGGGCTTTGTCAGTGATGACGAAGCCTTTTTTACATTACAGGAAATTGATTTCCTGTAATGTAAAAAACGCTCCGCGAGGATGCGTACTGCGGCATATAAGGTAGATGTCGCAAGTTGAGAGTATATAAAAAGTCAGGAGGAATGCTATGGAATACACAAAGATATCAAAGAAGATGAAATCTCCGGTTGACGGACTGGAACTGGATTTGCTGATACTGGTTCCGGAAGAAGCACCGAAAGCAATCCTGCAGATTCATCACGGTATGGCAGAGTATAAAGAACGCTATCTTCCATTTATGAAGTATTTTGCAGAAGCCGGATATGTTGCGGCGATCCATGACTGCCGTGGACATGGAAAAAGTGTACGGACGAAAAAAGATCTGGGTTATATGTATGGTGCCGGTATGGATGCGTTGATCGAGGATACGGCTGAAGTAACCAGAATGTTGAAAGAAGAATGGCAGGGAGTACCGTTGATCTTACTGGGGCACAGCATGGGTTCTATGGTGGTTCGCTGTTTTACAAAAAAATACGATGATCTCCTGAATATGTTGGTGGTCTGTGGATCGCCATCAAAGAATCCGGGAGCAAAAATAGGGATTGCACTGGCTGCTGTACAGGAAAAAATCAGTGGGGCACACCATGTCAGCCGTTTTCTGGAACTGCTTTCTCTGGGAAGCTATTCCGGGAAGTTTGCAGGTGAGGGAAGCCGCTTTGCCTGGTGCTGTTCGGATGAACAGGTTGTGCGTGCTTATGAAGCCTCGGAACTTTGCGGATTTACTTTTACCGTGGATGCGGATCAGGTACTGTTTCAACTGATGGATGAGACGTATCGGGAAACAGGGTGGAAACTTTTCAATCCGGATCTGCCGGTGTTGTTTATCGGAGGATATGAAGACCCATGTATTGGCGGAGCAAGAAAATTTGCCCAGGCAGTACAGACGATGCGGCGAGTCGGATATATGGATACAAAAGGAAAATTGTATCCGGGTATGCGTCATGAGATTCTGAATGAGCGTGAAAAAGAAAAAGTATATCATGATGTAAAAAAATATATTGAAAAAAAATTGAATATTTGAGCTATACGGGTGAATAACGGGAACAGCAGAAAAAGGAAAAATGAATTCCTTCTCACTTTACATAGATTTAACAAAAGACTGTGAACAGATTTAACAGGGATTTAATACAATAGTGCCATCAAAAGAAAAACATTGGGAGGACAATAATGGACATATTCAGTGTATTAACGATGGTAGGAGGACTGGCTCTGTTTCTGTACGGTATGCAGGTTATGGGGGATGGGCTGGCAAAAGTATCCGGTGGAAAGCTGGAGAGGATTCTGGAAAATCTGACATCTAACCCGATCAAAGCAGTATTGCTTGGTGCCGGTGTGACGGCTGTGATTCAGTCGTCATCGGCGACGACCGTTATGGTTGTCGGATTTGTTAATTCGGGTATTATGAAGTTGAATCAGGCAGTGGGAATTATCATGGGTGCCAACATTGGTACGACCGTAACTTCCTGGATTCTCAGTTTATCCGGGTTGCAGGGAGATAACGTCTTTGTAAAATTATGTAAACCTAGTTCCTTTTCACCGCTCCTTGCAGTGATCGGTGTGATTTTTCTGCTCTTTATTAAAGATGAAAAGAAAAAGGATATCGGAGCAATCATGGTTGGGTTTGCTGTGCTGATGTTTGGTATGGAAACCATGAGCGATGCGGTTAAACCGCTGGCAAATGTACCGGAATTTACCGGTATTTTGACAGCGTTTTCCAATCCGGTCCTCGGTATGATAGCCGGAGCAGTGCTGACGGCGATCATACAGAGTTCTTCTGCTTCTGTCGGTATCCTGCAGGCACTTTGCGTGACCGGAGCGGTAAGTTATGGGGTCGCGATCCCGATCATTATGGGACAAAATATCGGTACCTGCGTGACGGCACTGTTATCAAGTATCGGAGCAACTAAAAACGCAAAGCGTGCTGCCATGGTACACCTGTATTTTAATATTATCGGAACGGTTGTTTTCATGGTGCTCTTTTACACGGTCAATGCAGTCGTTGGATTTTCCTTTCTTGGCACGGCAACAAATGCAGCAGAAATTGCTGTGATACACAGTCTGTTTAATGTATTTGCTACGATGCTGTTACTTCCGTTCGGCAAAGGACTGGAAAAACTTGCATGTCTTACCATCCGTGATGATGTACAGCCGGCGGAAGTAGAAGAAGAAAGAAAAGAATTACAGCTTCTGGATTCCAGATTTCTGGAAAAACCGGCGTTTGCCATGGAACAGAGTGTTCATGTGGCAAACAAAATGGCGGAAGAATCCAAGCGAACCTTATTCACTGCTATGGATCTCCTGTGGAATTATACGGAGGATGGAGCAAAAAAGGTAGGTGAGCTGGAAAATCTGGTAGATCAGTATGAAGATGAACTGGGAACGTATCTGGTAAAACTTTCCAGACAGAATCTCAGTGTCCACGATAGTCATACGCTGTCTATCGTGCTGCATTGTATCGGGGATTTTGAACGAATCTCAGACCATGCGATCAACATCATGGAGGCAGCACAGGAGATGCATGATAAAAAGCTGATATTTTCTCCGAAGGCAGAAGAAGAGTTGAAAGTTTTCAGCAGAGCGGTGCAGGATATTGTAGAGAAAGCTTATGCGGTATTCCGTGATCAGGATGAGAAACTGGCACAGAAAGTAGAACCGTTGGAGGCAGTAGTGGATGAGCTGAACCAGGAAGTGAAAAAGCGTCATATCCGCAGACTGAGAGAGGGAAAATGTACGATTGAACTTGGATTTATTCTTTCGGATATTACGACCAGTCTCGAGCGAGTGGCAGATCATTGTTCCAATATTGCGGTGTGCGTGACACAGGTAAGAGAAGATACTTATGATACACATGGATATCTGAACAGCGTAAAAAATGAAGACAGTGAGATATTCCGCGGACTGGTATTAGAAGAAGAAGAAAAGTATTTTCTGCCATAAAAATAGGAGAGACATATGATTTACTGTGTTGAGGATGAAAGAAACATTCGGGAACTGCTGGTGTATACCCTGCATTCCACGGGATTTGAGGCTAAGGGGCTGGAAAATGGTACACAGTTATTTGAAGAATTGGGTAATCTGATTCCGGATCTGATACTGCTGGATATCATGCTTCCGGGAGACGATGGTTATACGATTTTGGAAAAAATCCGTCAGATGCCGGAAGTACGTGATGTCCCGGTGATTATGGTTACTGCAAAAGGTGCGGAATTTGATAAAGTAAAAGGTCTGGATCTTGGTGCGGATGATTATATTACTAAACCATTCGGCATGATGGAATTTATCTCCCGCGTGAAGGCGGTACTTCGAAGAGGGGGAAGCCGGACGGAGGAGACATTGGTTCATGGTCCGATCCAGATTCGAATTCAGCGCCATGAAGTGCTGGTGCACGGACAGAAGGTAGAACTGACTCTGAAAGAATTTGAATTGTTAAAATATCTGGTGGAAAACAGAGGAATTGTCCTGACACGTGACCAGTTGCTTACCAGAATCTGGGGATACGATTTTGATGGGGAGACCAGAACTGTGGATGTCCATGTACGTACTCTGCGTCAGAAACTCGGCGAAGCAGGTGCATGTATTGAAACTGTCCGTGGTGTAGGTTATCGTATGGGAGACGAAGCATGAGACAGAAAATTTTAAAGCAGGTTGGAGTCCTTTTGACGGTCTCCATTCTGCTTACCTTTTTAGTTGTCAGCCTGACAATGTACAGTAAATTTAACGGATACATGCACGACAGTGTACGGGAAGAAGCGGAATACATCAGAGTAGCAATTGAGGAAACGGAAGGCGACTATCTGAACGAGAAAATCAGCAGTCTGAAGTCGGATAACAGGATCACACTGTTAAATACGGATGGTACGGTGTTGTACGATTCGCTGGAAGATGCATCTGCCATGGGAAACCACGGTAACCGCCCGGAAGTAAAGGAAGCAGAAAAAAAAGGCTCCGGTGAGATGCTGCGATATTCGGAAACACTGGACAAACAGACTTTTTACTACGCTATCCTGCTGGAGGACGGAAAAATTCTCCGTGTATCAAGAAGCATCGATTCTGTTCTTGGGTATCTGCAGTCAGGGATTACACTGGTGGCTGTTTTGGTGTTGGCAATCATCGGAATAGCGTTTTTTGTGATTCAGAACCAGACAAAAAAACTAGTGGAACCAATCAATACGATGGATCTGGAACACCCGCTGCGACATGTGGAATATGAAGAATTACGACCGCTTCTGATGCGTGTACATGAACAGAACAGACAGATTGCCGGACAGATCCAGGAATTGAAAGAACGTCATGAAGAATATCTGGCAATTACAGAAAATATGAAAGACGGTCTTGTGGTTGCAAGTCAGACAGAAGTATTGTCGATCAACAAAGCGGCCCAGGAACTGTTCCAGGTACAGGCGAGCGATTGTATCCGAAGACCAATCAGCCGTGTAAGCCGGAATAAAGAATTGAAAAAAGCACTGGATGGAGCATTGGCAGGCGAGCATATCGAGACGGTGCTTGAAACTCATGGACGATTCTACCAGCTTCTTGCCAATCCGGTAAAGGTAACGGGAAAAACGTATGGTGCAGTAATTATGGTGTGGGATATCACAGAAAAAAATGCCGCGGAACAGATGCGGAGAGAATTTTCTGCTAACGTATCTCATGAATTAAAAACTCCGCTGATGTCGATCTCCGGATATGCGGAACTGATTGAAAATGGCATGGTTCAGCCGGCAGACATTCCGGAATTCGCCTCCAGGATCCATCAGGAAGCCAATCGACTTACTGCATTGGTACAGGATATTATCCAGTTATCAAAACTGGAAGAGGGAACCAGTCAGATGCAGGAAGAAGTTGTGGATCTCTATGAACTGACGGAAGACATCGGAGCTACCCTTCATCATGCGGCCAAGAAAAAAGATATCACGATGAAAATCGAAGGAGCAACACAGGAAATTACAGGTGTGCGTCAGATCTTATATGAGATGTTGTATAATCTGATGGATAATGGTATTAAGTACAATGTGGAACATGGAATATTATGGGTACGGATGTGGAAAACTACAGATAAAATATACTGGCAGGTGGAGGACACCGGAATAGGAATTGCCAAAGAAGAACAGGAGCGAGTTTACGAACGCTTTTATCGTGTAGATAAAAGTCATTCCAGGCAGACTGGCGGTACAGGACTGGGACTGTCTATCGTAAAACACGGCGCAGCCCTTCATCATGCCCAGATCCGAACCGAAAGCCAGCCGGGCCAGGGAACCAAAATCACCATAGGATTTCCTCTGGATCCAATATAATGATGATACCAGGGTCAAAAGATCTGAAATCTGATGCAGGCTTGCTTGTAGGAAGATTTCAGACCATTTGACTCTGGTATCTTTTTTACCAACTTTCCGTTTTCCCTCTACATCTTATAAATTATCACAGGAATCGGCGGATGATTCGGTCGATTATAATAACAGGAAAGTACCACCAGATATTTCTTTGAATCCAATCCCTTCAGATAATCCAGTACACCGTCCCGTTCCTCAAAGCCACTATCACCTCCACTGTAAATACAAAGACTGATGCATCCGCCTGTCTTTAAAAGTTCCAGTCCTTGTTCCAGTGCTACAATTGTTGACTCTTTGTGGGTGGCGATCGAATGATCTCCCGAAGGAAGATATCCAAGATTAAAAACGATACAGGAAACCGTTCCCGGGTCTGCGTAAGAAGACATGTGTGCATGGCTGTCCAGTAAAAGTTGTACGGGTGCCAGATGTTCGTGTTCCTGTAAAAGTGCTTTGGTGGAATCAAGGGCAGCCTGCTGAATATCAAAAGCCAGGACACATCCGGACGGACCAGCCAGCTGGCTTAAAAATAATGTATCATGGCCGTTTCCCATGGTAGCATCGATACACAGATCTCCCGGCTTTATTTGTGTACGGATGACAGAACGGTACCATTCGGTGACCTGATATGGGTTTGTCTTTTTCATAAAACATTTACCTTTCTGTGAAGAATGGTAACTGTTCAGTACCTTCACAGTTACGTGCCAAAATGCATTTAAACGATAAAAACACGCTTTGCGAGTTTTTATCGTTTAAATGCATTTTAGCTTGTATGTCTTGGGATTTTGGCATATTTATGCCAAAACACCTCGCGGTACAGTGGTTACTGAATAGTTACGAAGAATGTTACAAATATTATAAACATCTGAAAGAAAAAAGTAAACGGAAAAAGAAGTAGAATACTTGCAGTTTCAGACAAAAGCAGGTATCATGAAGAATAAGCATGGAAAAACAATACATCAGAAGAAGCAAAGAGTACAGACAGAAAGTTGGCGATAAAATGGATAAAAAACGGCAAAGAAAAAAATCTAGGAGACGGCGATTGAGTCATCGACAAAAAATTGTGTACATGCAGATCGGAGCCATCACCGTTGCTATTTTTCTGGCACTTCTTGTGGGAGCAGCAGCACTTACCAAAGTGCTGAATCGGCGAGAGGTACAGACGGATCAAAAAAATGCAAAACAAGAACAGCAGGAAGAAAAAATAGCATCGGAAGATGACAATTCTGCGGACAGTACGTCCGGAGACTCCCGGAATGAACCAACGACACCCGAACCGACAGGTGAACCGGTTTCTATCACGGTCAGTATGGTGGGTGACTGTACGCTGGGAACGGATATAAACTTTGATCAGAGCACCAGTTTTGATGCGTTTTATCAGATGAAAAACGATCCGGGATACTTTTTCCAGAATGTAAAAGAAATATTTACAGCGGACGATCTCACTGTGGCAAATATGGAAGGAACGCTGACAACCTCCGATGCCCGACAGGAAAAAACATTTGCTTTCAAAGGTGATCCTTCTTATACAGAGATCCTTACCCGGGGTGGCGTGGAGGCCACCAACCTTGCCAACAACCACAGTCATGATTACGGAGATCAGAGTTATGAAGATACGATTCAGTATCTGGAGGCAGCCGGAATTACGACTTTTGGCTATGATCGGACAGCTGTGATGGATGTAAAAGGCATCAAAGTGGGACTGATCGGAATCTATGAACTGAAAGACGGGATCGGTAGACAACAGCAGGTTATTGATACCATACAGGAGGTAAAGAATCAGGGAGCCCAGGTAATCATTGTAAGCTTCCACTGGGGAACGGAAAAATCGAACATTCCGGACGATGCCCAGAAAACACTGGCTCATCTGGCAATTGATCAGGGAGCAGATCTGGTAGTAGGACATCATCCACATGTTCTTCAGGGAATAGAAAAATATCAGGGAAAAAATATTGTATACAGTCTTGGAAACTTCTGCTTTGGCGGAAACAAGAATCCGTCAGATAAGGATACGATGATTTTTCAGCAGACCTTTACCGTTGAAAACGGGAAACTGGCAGAAGACGATGTGACCAATATTATCCCCTGTTCTCTTTCTTCGGAGTCCGGGTATAATAATTATCAGCCCATGGTTCTGGAAGGAAGTGAAAAAGAGCGTGTACTTCAGAAGATAGAGGATTTCAGTACAGCCATCAATCAGTAACCAGATGAGTGACAGAAAAAAGAGGATAACGATGAGAAAAGAAGAATTTTTGGAAAAACTGCGGGCACGGCTGTCTCAGACCATGTCTCAACAGAAAGTGACAGCACAGATCCGTTATTATGAAAACTATATTCAGGAACAGATGCAAAATGGCAGATCAGAGGAAGAAGTACTGACAGAGCTTGGAGATCCTCTGCTGATTGCGAAAACACTGATGGATGTACAGGAGACGCAGGAAGAGTACAGCCATCCGGAGAGCAATATTTATGAGGAACGGGGTGGACAGGAGAGCGGTGATACACAGAGAGAACTGCATCGTATGGAAATAAAGACCAGGGGAGGCAGCCTGCTGGCGGCTGTCATTTTTGTTGTGGTTGTGGCAATGATCCTGTGGGCAGCCGGGACAGTGCTCATTCATCTGCTCCCGATATTGATCCCGTTAATGATAGTTTTATTGGTTGTGGCATATTTTAAACAAAAATAAGAAAAAGCAGAAGTTACGTGAAAAAAACGAAACTTCTGCTTTTTTCCTGCAGAGAAAGAAAATAATAAAACAGAAAAGTGGGGACAAATCCCAGAAAAACATGGTTTCAGACAAAGAGAAAGACCAGTAGGGGAGCTACTGGCCTTTCGAGGGGAGTATAAATAATTAATAAGGGGTTATTAATTGTAAAAAAAATTTTTGAAGGGTAAATTCTTTTTACAGGTTTGATTATAATACAGATCATTTGAAAATGCAACAAAGAAATGAATAAAGTCCCTTATTTTTGACATACTAACTCTGTAAATGAAACCGATGATTCAACGGAACATTTACAAAACAAGGATGAGCAGGAGGAAATACACATGTCTAAAAACTACAACAGGTGCAGCGAAGAGAACAAAGAAACTGACAAATACGGTATGACAGACAAGACAAATGAGAATGTCAAAACACAGAAAAAAGAAAATCGTTATGGCTCTGACAGCTATGACAAGAGCAGCACCAATCGTTACAGCGATAAAAACAGACAGTAAAAAAACAGTCTGTCCCGGAATTTGCCACCGGGACAGACCGGTACATAAAAGATTACGGATGTGCGGTCGGTGGAACGTGTGCATAAGATAAGAAAAAAGGAGTTTGGTTGTGGATATACCTCTGGTCTCTCCACGAAAGCTGGACCAGTACGTAGCCCGTTATCCGGGGGTCTGGATCGTTGATGTACGTTCCGGGGAAGAATACCGCAGATCACATATCCGATACGCAGTGAACATCCCTTATGAACCTGGAAAGGAGTGGGATCTGCCGGGAGAAAAAGAGATTGTGGTGTACTGTGAACGGGGAGCTACCAGCATGGCGGCAGTCCGGGAGATGATACGACAGGGATACCGCGCCCTTTCCGTGGCAGGAGGAATTACAGAATATAAAGGAAGAAATCTTGTGTTTTCCGAATAATCATAGTAGAATAAAGCATAATGTAAACGTAACTGTGAGGGTACTGAACAGTTACTATGTAAATTTTAAAATGTAGAAAAAGAGGACGGTACTGCCGTCCTCTGACAAAGGAGAAAAGTCAATGAAATATATGATTGCCTCAGATATTCATGGATCTGCCTGGTATTGCAGAAAAATGATGGAAGCTCTGGAAAAAGAGCAGGCAGATCGTCTGATTCTGCTGGGGGACCTGTTGTATCATGGTCCGCGAAATGATCTTCCCAAGGAATATGCACCAAAAGAAGTGATTCGGATGCTGAATAAAGAAAAGAACCGAATCTATAATGTGAGAGGAAACTGTGATGCGGAAGTGGACCAGATGGTACTGGAATTTCCGGTACTGGCAGATTATGGCTGGATGGAAATTGACGGGAAAACATTCTATATGAGCCATGGGCATATTTATAACGAACATAATCTGCCACCGTTAAAACCGGGCGATATTTTCATGCATGGGCATACTCATGTACTCAGGGCGGAAAAAGTAGGGGATATCACGATCCTGAATCCGGGTTCCGTGTCGATTCCGAAGGAAGGGAATCCGCCTACCTATGCAATACTGGAAAACAGTCGATTCACCATCAAAACATTCGATGAAGAAATAATAAAGGAATATGATTTATGAGACAATTTGAACTGATTGCCCCCTGTCACTTCGGACTGGAAGCAGTATTAAAAAGAGAAATCCTGGATCTTGGTTATGAGATCAGCAAGGTAGAAGATGGAAAGGTAAGTTTCTGGGGAGATGAGGAAGCGGTGGCTTATGCCAATATGTTTCTTCGAACCGCAGAGAGAGTTCTGTTAAAAGCAGGAGAATTTAAGGCGTGTACCTATGATGAGCTGTTTGAGAAAACGAAAGCTCTCCCGTGGGAAGAATATATCCCGGAAAACGGAAAGTTCTGGGTGAAAAAAGCTTCTTCGATCAAAAGCAAACTTTTCAGTCCTTCTGATATCCAGTCAATCATGAAAAAAGCCATGGTAGAACGGATGAAGCAGAAATATCACAGAGAGCATTTTGAAGAAGATGGTGTCAGCTATCCGGTGCGCGTATCGCTGATGAAAGATATCGTAACCGTGGGAATTGACACAACAGGGGTATCTCTTCATAAGCGAGGATATCGGAAATTACAGTCAAAAGCACCGATCTCCGAAACGCTTGCAGCGGCACTGATCATGTTGACTCCGTGGAAGAAAGACCGGATCCTGGTGGATCCTTTCTGTGGAAGCGGAACCTTCCCGATCGAAGCTGCGATGATGGCATGTAATATTGCGCCAGGTATGAACCGTTCCTTTCTGGCAGAAGACTGGACGAACCTGATTCCGCGAAAACACTGGTATAATGCGCTGGAAGAAGCGCAGGATCTGGTACATATGGAAGAAAGTCTGGATCTGCAGGGATACGATATCGATCCGGAAGTGGTAAAAAATGCAAGAGAAAATGCAGTGGCAGCAGGCGTGGATCATCTGATTCATTTTCAGCAGAGAGAAGTGGAGAAACTGCGTCATCCGAAAAAATATGGATTTATAATTACCAATCCGCCGTACGGCGAACGTCTTGAAGAAAAAGAGATGCTTCCCGGACTGTATCGTCAGATCGGTGAGGTATATGAAAAACTGGATGCCTGGTCGATGTATCTGATCACCAGTTACCAGGATGCAGAACGCTATATTGGAAGAAAAGCAGATAAGAACCGGAAAATTTATAACGGTATGATCCGGACCTATTACTATCAGTTCCTTGGCCCAAAACCACCGAAACGCAGAGAGGGAGAGACACGATGAAACGTTTGATATTTGCCACAGGCAATCAGAATAAGATGCGGGAAATCCGGGAGATTCTGGCAGATCTTCCGGTAGAGATCCTGTCCATGAAACAGGCAGGGATCGAAGCGGATATTGTGGAAGACGGAAAAACCTTTGAGGAAAATGCCATCATCAAGGCAAAAACGATCATGGAACTGACCGGAGAACTGGTGCTGGCAGACGATTCCGGACTGGAAATTGACTATCTCAATAAAGAGCCTGGAATTTATTCCGCAAGATATATGGGAGAAGATACCTCTTACAGGGTAAAAAATATCAATCTGATCGAACGGCTGACAGGTGTACCGGATGAAAAAAGAACGGCACGCTTTGTCTGTGCAATTGCAGCAGCATTTCCGGATGGAACCATAAAGACAACCGAGGGTGTGATCGAAGGCCGGATCGGATATGAAGAACGTGGTGAGAACGGATTTGGTTATGATCCTATCTTTTATGTACCGGAATTCGGCTGTACAACAGCTGAACTATCGGAAGAACAGAAGAATGTAGTAAGTCACAGAGGAAAAGCCCTGGAAAAGATGAGGGAGATTCTGAAAGAAAGTGTGAATGCAGAATGAAGATTTTGGTAGTCAGTGATACACACGGACATGACGAAAATCTGATGCGTGTCCTGCAGCGGGAATGGCCGATTGATGCGCTGATCCACTGCGGAGATCTGGAAGGATCAGAGGATTATATCCCGGAGGCTGTAGAATGTCCCTGTTTCTTTGTGAGAGGAAATAACGATTTTTTCAGCGATTTGCCAAAGGAAGAAGTATTCAGTCTGGAAAATTATCGCATTATGGTAACACATGGACATATGCACGGTGTTTCGTTAAGTACCTGTCAGCTGGAAGAAGAAGCCAGGAGTCGTCAGGTACAGGTTGTAATGTTTGGACATACCCATTATCCTTACCTGGACGAAGAGGAGGATCTGACAGTTTTAAATCCGGGCAGTCTTTCTTACCCGCGCCAGCCGGGACGAAAACCGAGTTATCTTGTTATGCAAATTGATGAACAGGGAAAGGCACATTACGAACACAGATACCTCGAGAAATCCTGAAAAATAAGGAAAAATCAGGAAAATAAAAAAAATTAAAAAAATTAAAAAAAAGGTGTTGACTTTTAGCAAACTATACACTATAATACTCCTTGTGCTGAGCGAGAGAGCTCAACACGAGGAACAAAACGGGGTGTGGCTCAGCTTGGCTAGAGCGCCTGGTTTGGGACCAGGAGGTCGCA
>OLNH01000331.1_pt1 | contig 44789 bp, 44 predicted proteins | sample 1643101 | NCBI WGS metagenome assembly OLNH01 (sample SAMEA3136758, study PRJEB25190) | human gut metagenome | biome: human gut; feature: human-associated habitat; material: faeces | place: Austria | collected 2013 | reverse complement strand
AGTAAAGAGATTTTATTTACATTTATATGTTACCTATTATTCATCAGGCACTATTCTATCTATTCGAACTCCATGAATTCATACATTTATACTAACCTTTATAAATTAAGATATGTGTTTTACTTCTCTTAGTTTACAAATTTCTTATAAAATATATATTTCAATATATAATAAGGTCATTTTAAGGTCACTTTCTTTTTTTAGTAAAATTGAAAAACAATTAAATTTCTTAACAAATCACTTTCACAATCATAACAGAAAAGATCAACATCTAGCTTATAAAAAATCTATTTCTATGACTCTCAGGTTCTGTATTGTTCAATTTATCACATAATATCATAATTATTAGTTATATCTTTTCTTATTATATATTAAATTAGAAATAAACCATGAAATTATAAATGCTATAATCGATACAACAAAAAGTATTTGAATAATTATATGCGAATAATCCATTAAATTAACTCCTATAAATTTGAGTAGTTTCGATGCCAGATATATCGCTCCAAAAGAGAAAAAACTACTTATTATCATTGAGACTTCCATTTTTTCTCCTTTATTATAATAAGTTGCAGGAATAAAAAACGAAGCAAAACCTAACGCAAGTGTACCTCCAAGCTGAAAAGCTTGCATCATCGTAAAGTTTTTACCTAAGCTTTCAATCCCTAAACTAAATTGAACTCCATATCCATATATAGCTGCAAATATAAAACCAATACCTACAAAACATAAATAAGCTAAATATCTAGAAGCAACAATTTGATTAGGAACTATAGGAAGTATCTTATAATATTCATACCATTTCTTTTGAGCGTCTTGCTGGATACAACCCAGAATACTTAACCCAAAAAATGTTGGTAAAACTGTAATTATAATAGCGCCAATATTTTTAGTAGTAGCAAACCAAGCAATAATAACAATTGATAAAACTATAACTTTCCAACTTGTCATCAAATAATATAAGTCTTTTTTTATAAGTCCAATCATATTTGTTCTCCTTTCACATACAGCATCATAATATCATCCAGTTTTGTTGGATCAACTATACAGTTTGGATATTTCTTTGCCATTTTTTCTCGGTCTTTAACCAAAATTTCTACTTCATAAGTTTTTATACGATAGCATATAATATCTTCCTTTTCAATCTTATCAAATTCATCATTACGACATTTCATTAGACCATATTCGTAAATAAGCTCATCTTTAGAGGTAGATAGAATAAGTTTACCTTCATGAATAAATGTAATGTAATCTGCAATTTTTTCTAAATCACTAGATATATGTGATGATAATAAAATTGCATGATTCTCATCTTGCACGAACTCCATAAAGACATCTAAAATTTCATCTCTCATAATTGGATCTAAACCACTCGTTGCTTCATCTAATATAAGTAGTTTAGGTTGATGAGATAAAGCAATGGTAATAGCCATCTTCATTTTCATTCCTCTACTGAAATCCTTGATCATTTTATTTAATGGTAGTGCAAACTTTTGAATATAATAATCATATACTTCATGATTCCATTGTTTGTAAACATCCTTCATAATGTTTTCAACTTGCTTTACAGTATAGTTATCATAAACATCACTAGCATCTAATACCACTCCTATATTTTCTTTTAGTGATACATTGTTTTTGTCATTTTTTTGCCCTAAAACAGATATGCTTCCTGAATCCTTTTCAATGATATCTAAAATACAATTGATAATCGTTGATTTTCCTGCACCATTTTCTCCAATCAATCCCATAATATGACCACATGGTAAAACAAATGATATATCATCTAATTTAAAATTCTTATATGTTTTTGAAATATTTTTTATTTCTAACGCATTCATAACAATACCCTTTCTACTCATCGTCTTCATAAAACATTGTCAATAATTCACATAACTTATCTAACGGTATTCCATTGGAACGTCCTATATTTGCAGCTTCTTGAAGTTTTTCTTCAGCTAATCTCATCTGTTCTTCTAAAATAAGCTCTTTATTAGGAGACGAAACAAATGTACCTCTACCGGCAGCACTTTCAATAAATCCACTTCTTTGTAACTCCTCATATGCCTTTTGAGTTGTGATCACACTAATATGTAACTCTTTTGCTAGAGCTCTCATAGAGGGAAGTGAATCTCCACATTTCAATTCTCCACTCATAATAGCACTTTTTATTTGTGTAATAATTTGCTCATAAATTGGTGTGGTTGTATTATTACTGATTAATATTTGCATTACTTCACCTCCCCTTGTACATGAATGTACATGTTGTACATGTACATTATATTACATCAAGATCAAATGTCAACACTAATTTAATCTATAAAATTTAACATATTTATTATATTTAGTTTTTGTTGCTAATTTAAATATTTTACATTATAGAAAAAAAGTGAAATTAGTCCTCTTCATAACTAAAATTATCACAAGTTCAGATTAGCTTGCGAATTTCTGTATTTTTTCAAGTCTTGTAGATTTTGTTGTATACAAAATCTACATAGTTTATAATGTACATGACAATTAATCATGCAGTACTTTTAAACAATATTTGATTGATAAATTTGAATTTGTCAAATGGGAAAGTGAGAATTAACTATGGATATATTTAATGCAGGAAGCAGGGTAATGAACACTTACATCTATCATACGGTAAATGGATATATTATGATTGATACAGGATATGAACACAGTATGAAAAACGTAGAGAAAAGAGCTAATAAGCAAGGTATAGCATTTTCTGAAATTAAATATATCTTTTTAACTCATGCTCACGATGACCATGCAGGTTTCTTAAACGAACTATTATCGAAATATCCCGAATTAAAGGTTATCATAAGTCACCTTGCTATGCCCACGCTATTAAGAGGACAAAATTCATTTGTTGGTGGTTGTAGCAGTTTGATTGCATTGATATTTTGTAAGTTCATGAGGATTGTCGGCCATGGTAATCATCTCTTCCCTGCAATCGACAAAAAATTTATTAATAGGTTTATAGAAATAACCCCTCAAAATTTAACAGAATTGGAGAATATATTACAAGGAAAGATTTTATTTACACCAGGACATACTTGTGATTCCATTTCTCTTAAATTAGGTGATATTATTTTTTGTGGAGATGCTGCGATGAATGGTATACCGAGTCTAAGAAAAATCACGATATGGATTGAGGATAAAAATGCTTTTCGAAATTCATGGAATATACTGATTGACGAAAAAGCAAATTGGATTTATCCTGCACATGGAAAACCATTTAGACCAGATAATTTGAAAAAAAACATAAATTACATACGCAAAATAAAGCTTTATAAATTAAAATGATTTGTGCAAATCCTAATTTAAATTCTCGAGAAAACGATTTAATCTCATTACTTCAACATTTTTATAAATCAGCTAGATATGAAAGATACAATGTTAATGGAAATAATAATGTTGAAATAGATATGTTCAATACATATATTAACAAACATATTCATAAAATTCATAGAAGCGTCACTGATGGCTGTATTCTACTAACTGATGATATTAAAAAGTTTTTAGGAAGAGTAATTGGAAGTATTTCCAACAAATATTATCAATTAATCATAGAAGGAAGTAAAAAGAATAATACCTATACTTACGAACTTAGAAATGGATCAAAAGTTGAAAAAGTTTTTTTAGGAAAATATAGAAAAAATTCATTAATCGAAGGAAAATTGAATGAAAGAATTTCATTTAAAGAATTGTTAATATATTTAAGAAATTGTAAAGATCAATCAGTTTATTTGAAATTTATCGAAGAAATTCCACCTTTAGATTTTGATCTTCCTTTAGTCATGTGTTATATAGATAATATTTCAAAAGGAAACATTCCACAAGAGTTAATAGACGAAATTGAAACATTATATGATGAGAATAACTACAGTTATGAAAGAGTACAACTTGCTGATTTAATTGGATGTTCAAATGTAGAATTTGAGTATCCTTATATTGATGAATGCTTTCAAATATTAAATAATGTAATAAAGACTAAAAAAATTGATGACGATACTATCAAATCTATCAATGAAAATTTATATTATATTAACGATGATGAAATAGTTGAAATTATGGAAAAAATCAAAGCTTCATATAAATCATATGAAAAAGATATTAGTAGTTTAGATGAATTGTTGATTTTAATAAAAAACTATTATGATGAGTACCGTAAAATCATAAATGATGAATTTGATGAAATATAAAACAAACTATATATCATTCAAACACCTTTTAGCAAGTACATATTGAGTACTGCTTTAATCGCCGAATTTGGCAATTCTTTTTATCTAAGCAAAAAAATGACCCCTTCTTTGACTTTTTAAGGTCAATTTAAGGTCATTTTCTTTTTAATATTCAAAATATGCTTTATTTATCGGCTATTTTTAAGTTACCTTTTTATTCGAACTCAATTGTTCCTGGTGGTTTTGAAGTAATGTCATACATTACTCTGTTTACCCCACGAACTTCGTTAATGATTCGAGACATAACTTTATTTAATACTTCATATGGGATTTGAGCAGCTTCAGCAGTCATGAAATCAATTGTGTTTACTGCACGTAAAGCAATTGCATAATCATATGTTCTTTCATCACCCATAACTCCTACTGAACGCATATTTGTAAGAGCTGTAAAGTATTGACCAATTGTTTTATCAAGACCAGCATTTGCAATTTCTTCACGATAGATTGCATCAGCATCTTGAACAATTTTAACTTTTTCTTCAGTAACTTCACCAATAATACGAATACCTAACCCTGGTCCTGGGAATGGTTGTCTAAATACTAAGTATTCAGGAATTCCAAGCTCTAAACCAACTTTACGTACTTCATCTTTGAATAAATCACGTAATGGTTCAATGATTTCTTTAAAATCAACAGCATCTGGTAAACCACCAACATTATGATGAGATTTAATAACTGCAGATTCTCCACCTAATCCACTTTCTACAACATCTGGATAGATAGTTCCTTGAACTAAGAAATCAACAGCTCCGATTTTTTTCGCTTCTTCTTCAAAAACACGAATAAATTCTTCACCAATGATTTTACGTTTAGCTTCTGGTTCAGTTACTCCTTTTAATTTATTATAATATCTTTGTTGCGCATTTACTCTAATGAAGTTTAATTCATAATGCCCTTCAGGACCAAATACTGCTTCAACTTCATCACCTTCATTTTTACGAAGTAATCCATGATCAACAAATACACAAGTTAATTGATTACCAATTGCTTTTGAAAGTAAAACTGCAGCAACTGATGAATCAACCCCACCAGATAAAGCACATAATACTTTACCATTTCCAACTTTTTCTCTAATTGCTTTAATTTGTTCTTCAACAAATGAATCCATGCGCCAATCACCAGAACAATTACATACATCCATTACGAAATTAGATAAAATATTTTTACCATATTCAGTATGCAATACTTCTGGATGGAATTGAATTGCATATAATTTTTGCTCTTCATTTTCACAAGATGCCACTGGACAATCTTTAGTATAAGATGTAATTTCAAAACCTGGAGCAATCTTCGAAATATAATCAAAATGACTCATCCAGCAAATACTTTCTTTTGGCACATCTTTAAATAATTTAGATTCAGGTTTGCTAATAATAAGATTAGATTTACCATACTCCCTTACATCAGCACGTTCTACTTTACCACCTAAAACATGTTGCATTAACTGAGCACCATAGCATAATCCAAGTACTGGAATACCTAATTCAAATAATTCTTTTTGATATGTAGGAGAATCTTCTAAATAACAACTATTAGGACCACCAGTTAAAATGATACCTTTAGGGTTCATTTTTTTAATTGTTTCTAAATCAGTTTTATATGAATAAATTTCACAATAAACATTACATTCACGAACTCTTCGAGCTACTAATTGATTGTATTGTCCACCAAAGTCAATAACAATAACTAACTCTCTTTTCACACACTAACCTCCTTAAAATTTAATATCTTTTAATACTACTGTTTGTTCACGATCTGGACCAACTGAGAACATTACAATTGGACAATGAATTAATTCTTCAATTCTTCTAATATAATTTTGACAATTAACAGGTAATTCATCAAAAGATTTTACATTAGTAATATCTTCTTTCCATCCTGGCATTTCTTCATAAACAGGTTCTACTTCTTCAATTCCTTTTACAGTAGCAGGTAATCCATGAATAATTTCACCTTTATATTTATAAGCAGTACAGATCTTTAAAGTTTCAAAACCACTTAAAACATCTAATAACATCAAACTAATTCCTGTTAAAGATGACATTCTTCTAGATTGATTAACTACAACAGCATCAAACCATCCAGTTCTTCTAGCACGCTTAGTAACGGTACCATATTCATGACCTCTTTCACGAATTAAATCTCCAATTTCATCATGTAATTCAGTTGGGAAAGGTCCAGCACCTACTCTAGTTGTATATGATTTAATGATACCAATTGCTTCTTTAATATATAAAGGTCCAACCCCTGTTCCTTCACTTACACCATTAGCACCTGGATGTGAACTGGTTACGAAAGGATATGTACCATAATCAATATCTAACATTGCTCCTTGAGCACCTTCAAATAATACTTTTTTATCTTCTTGTAAATATTGATCTAATAACATTCCTGTATCACATACTAAAGGTTTAATTTCTTTGGCATATTCTTTATATTCATTATAAATACTTTCTACTGTAAATTTACCTTCTAATTCAGGATATTCTAATAATTTCATTGGGAAAGTTTCTTTTAATCTTTCTAAGAATAATTCTTCATCAATAAACTCACCCATTCTAATACCAATACGGCTATATTTATCAGTATAACAAGGCCCAATTCCTTTTTTAGTTGTTCCAATACTATTAGCACCTTTACGCTCTTCTTGAATAGCATCAATTTCTAAATGATAAGGTAAAATAACATGACAACGGTCACTTACTTTAATCTTACTTGTATCAATTCCCGCATCATTTAAATATTTAACTTCTTCTAAAAATGCTTTTGGATTAACAACCATTCCGTTAGCCATAACTACTTCATGACCACTAAAAATACCTGAAGGAATCAATTTTAATGCAAATTTCTTTCCATCATAAACAATCGTATGTCCAGCATTATTACCTCCGGCATAACGAACTACAACATCGGCTTTTTGGGCAAGATAATCAGTAACTTTACCTTTACCTTCATCGCCCCACATACTTCCTACTACAACAACACCTGCCATAAATTTCATCCTTTCTTATTTACTCTTACATTATATACAATTAATAAATAAAATGCATTAAAAAAGTAATCTAATATATGAGTTAATCTTAATTACTAGCTAATTATAGTATAGTCTAAGCTATTAGTAAAATTAATATATCATCATTTTGATATAAGTACTACTTATATGTATAAATCTTGATCAAGTCAACATTCTTTAATGACTTTAGATCCAACTTTAAAATAATAAGAAAAAATTTGTAAACAAACCAAAAAATAGAGAACATAGGCATTTTTTGAGATTCAAAATGTGTTTAAATTGAGATTATAGTATAGTTATCAGTAAAATTAATATATCATTATTTTAATATAAGTACTACTTATATATAACAACCCTAATTAAATCACTAACAATCTCCAAATGATAACGACCAGGCTGATAAGTTTCCCCATCAATATTAACTTCCTGTCTAGTTATCAAATCAACACTCTTTAACTTATCATGAAAATATAACTTACCCAAATCTAACCTCTTTTTCAACATCAAAAAAATATAATACAAAATCAATCTTTTTGGTAACGTCGAAACAAAATTCAAATCAATAAAGCCATCTTGAACATTAGCATCTTTACCAATTTCAAACCCACCACCAAAATATCTACCATTACAAAAAGCACAAACAACTAAATCACCATTATAAATAACCTTATTATTACTAATCACTTTAGTTGGATAAAAACGATATTTAGAAATTCGTTTAATCAAAACATTAACATACTGCAATGTCTTAGGTAAAAACTTAATCTTACGATAATTATGAACATTATTTGCAATATCACTATCAAAAGCACAACACAACACATTAATACAATAAATATCATTAGCTTTGATCAAATCAATTGGTTGCGCTTTTAAACTCAATGACTTTTTTAAAAGCACACCTGGGTCTTTACTATCAGCAATACTTCTAATAAAATCATTACCCGTTCCAGCAGGAATAACGACTAATTCATTATCACTACCTACTATTCCTTGAACTATTTCATGAATCAAACCATCACCACCAACTGCATAAATTCTGCAGTTATGACATTCTTTCGCAATTTTTATTGCATGATGTGAATACTTTGTATATTTAATTTCATAATGATAACCTTGCATGATTGAAACAATCATTGTTTCAATTTTTGTATCTTTTAAATTTGGTTTCATAATAAAAACATGTTTTTTATTCATTTCTATCACCTTACATATTTTAACAAATTATTTATTCAATGAAAATAATTTATAAATTTGGTAAAATAAAATTAGGTGGTGACCTCCATGATCTATTTTATTAATATCATAATTGGACTTCTATTTATTTGTTTTGATCTATTAGGATATAATAGTAACTTACTTAAATATCTAGTAAGTTTTAATTCTTTAGCCTATCTAATCATTAAAAAAACTAATATTTATGTAATTCTAGCAATGGCTTTTGCTTTTATTGCTGATTATTTTCTATTATTTAGTGATTTATATATCTTAGGCATAATTTTATTTATCTTAGTCCAAATAACATACATGCATCTTTTAAATTATCATAACTTTTTACCTCTATGTTTACTAATCTTTATCTTTATTGATCCATTAATTACATTAGCTTTAATATACTTATGTTTTAGTCTATTAAATCTATATCATAGTTATCCTATCTCTAAAAGTTTTTTTACTTCAATTTTATTATTACTACTTTGTGATATTACAATTGGATTAGTATTTTTAAAAATAGTAGATCCTAGTTGTTTTATTTTTATCTGGATTTTTTATTTACCTAGTCAATTATTTTTTATTTTCAGTTTTTTATAAAAGAGATTTATTTTTGAATTTAACAATGCTATAATGAACTAGCAATGTCTCCATAGTGAAATGGATATCACGCAACCCTCCGGAGGTTGAATTGTAGGTTCGATTCCTACTGGGGATACCATAGAATTTTAAACCCGCTTAAATGCGTGGTTTTTTATTTATATACTCTTAAAAGCTGTTTATAAAATCAAACTTCAAATAAACTTTTAAAAAATATAATTAAAACATGTTTTGATATTTCATCATTTATATACGAAAAGCATTTAAATACGTGCATGCTGATTAATTGATTTAATACTTCATTAATTATTATCATAGGTATTTATATACAATTAAAGCTTACTTTTTAGATACGATAAATCCTGTACAGATATCATCACAAAGTTTTTCTATATATGACCATTTTGTATATATGGTATTGTATCTAAAATATCAAAATGTCCTTAATCAAATGTATTTAACCAAAGTTGTGGAAAAATAAAGAATTCCACATTTTAGATACAAGAAAACCAGAATCATTATCGAGACTACTTTACCATAACTAGCCATATCATTAATCAGTAAAATCTAAGCTTAAGTTCTTAGGCTATCTTCCATCATTGTACTCTTTTATCCCTTAAAATAGAAAATTCTACAAAGTGTTTATGTCTTAATTTATCTTCATAAAAATTTACTAGAAAATCGATTTCTACGAGTATTTGATAATCTATTCCCTCAATATTTGTATAGGTGTGATGATGACCAACCAAATAACATATTTGCTCTATATCAGTTTCATCAAACTCCAATTCTTCAAGCATCTTGCAAGCATAAAATAGTCCTTTCTATTCTTGAAGTTTATCAGTGCAAATACCGTATTTTCCCTCTACAGGTAAAATCCCACAATATCGTAAACCAGTACAGTGCATTAAGTTAAAAATTGAGTATGTTTGTCCAATTTTTCCATATAACCAATCATCCAGGCAAGGTAATATACTTTTATAAAGTGTTAAATACGCTTTGCATCATTTTGATTATACATTATCATTTTTAGTTTAAGAAAATCAATTAGTTCTGTTTATACTCGTAGAATTCCCCTATTCTTTTATACCTTTAATACAAAGCTCCAGTAATTCTTTTCCTGAAGATGTCTTAAAGATATCTTTAATATACTTGATTTTTTCATTACTTGGATGGCTTTCATAACAATTAATAATTAAGTCAGCTTCCATCAAAAGCTGCAATGTTTTGTTCTTAGGAGCATCGTAATCATGATGTTTCTCTACTAATTCAATAATTTTTGGAATATATGATGGTAGATAGTTGGCTGCTTGGAGAAAACTATTGACAAGACGAGGAGCTTCCTTTTTTTGATTTTCCTGACTAGCATCGCCATTGTAATTGTCTTTGCAGTATTTAATAGCAATGTCATGCAAAATCGCTGCAGCTTGCAAAATTTGTTGTTCTTCTGTTGAAATTCTTTCTTGCTCACCAAGCAATTTTGCCAATGCATAAACTTTCAAAATATGTTGTGTACGCCTACAGTGACCTTCTTCATAGCACAACGCACTATGTAAAAGATATGCTTCGTTATTGATCATTTTTATAATCCCCCTTTAAAAAAAGATTTCTATATTTCTTTATAAAAATAAAAGAAATTACCTATGTACTATGTTATGATTACAACACAATACGCAAAATGGTATACTAGATTTTTATAAAAGTCAAGAAACTGTCCCAATTTATTGCATCTAAGATCCTCTTTTTTAGATTAAGTTTTTCTTTTATTCTGTACGTATGATATTACTTGTAAAGATTGTTGATTGTTTAGAATATCCTGTATTTATTAGTTAAAAAATAGTTTGGATTCTAATGATGATACTGTTTCATCTATCATTAATACTTTATACTTGTGAAATAAATTTATCTTACGTTTTAATGTTCATTCGTTACATAATTTTTAGTGTATTGATTAATTTGTTGGAATTGATGAACTAATAATGTTACAAATCACTAAAAAACCAATTATACTAAGCAAACTATTAGAAATATAATATTATTAAAAACATACACCTTACAAATATACTATCGATCTTGTCTTTATTTTGAAATTAAAATAATTAGCTAATAAAGAACCTTTATAGTTGTCTATTTGTTTTTGATCTTTGATACTACAAGATTAATATTTTTAAAAATTATTTTAACATTAAATCACTTTGTCAATGAAAATACAGTAAAAAAATATCTGCAACGTTAAATAACATTACAGATATTTTAACTTATTTAATTCCCCCTTTAAAAGATGATACGTTGTATCTAATCCAACTTTAGCATCTTTTTGTAAATTACGATTACTTTGGAAAGTCATAACACAAGTATCTAGATACTTACTCCATTTTCCATTTACCTCAAGTTTACTAAATCCAAAATAACGTAATCGATTTTGTAACCAACTAATCGCTGTAGGACAATTATGACTCTGTCCTTTCCATAATAAATGATTTTTTGCAAAATCCTGACTAGCTTTACCAAACTTATTATCAACTTCTAATTCATTTGTATCAAAGCCTTTATTCATTGCTTCTTGCCATTTTCCTACCTCACTATTTTCTAAATAATATTTTTCATCGCCTTTCCATGAAGTATTCGATGATACATTAATGCAATATTCTAAATCAACCCAGCCAGTGTTATTAGCATAACCCCAGCCATTTTTTTCTTTAGTGATGGTTAGTTGGGTACCATTTGCATAAGCAGTAATTTTAGCACTGCCAACACTTGGTTTTTTACGACAATTAACACCACTTTTAGTATTTACCTTAACTTTATAATTTACAGCTTTTTCATTGCTTATTGGCTTTGATGGCTGATTATTTGAAATACTTCCATCATAATTAGGTTGGATATAACCTCTAATACTTGCATTTCCTACATTAATAACTCTACGACCTACAGCATTACTTTTATTACCTTCAATAACTGTAATTTGATTATTTGTGACACTTTCAACAATTCCTACATGTTCTGGCCAACCATCTTGATTATCCCAATCATACATAATAATATCCCCAACATTAGGACTACGCTTACTATCTTCATTCCAAATCTTCATCTGTTTAGCCAGCTCAATCATTTCACCACATGAACATTCAAGTGGAATAAATTTAGTTAAATGGGCTTTAATTACACAAGCACTAACAAAAGCAGCACACCAGTTATCACTGTATTTTACTTTATAGCTTCTTGCTCGAGGAAGATGGTTATTATAAACATCGATAATTTGTTTATATGAACCATCTTTTTCATTTAATCCAATCCAAGATCTTGCATATTTTAATAATGTTTCAACACTTGATATTTTAATCACCTCTCTAATTTATCTTATTCATTTATAATTTTAAGCTTTAGTATGCTTTTACTAATTCATTCATAATTTTATCAATACTGTATATATAAGATATTGACAGTATTAATAAATATCGTTATACTGTATATGTAAGATATATACAGTATATTATGTTACGAGGTGAATATTCATGGAAATTATACTTAGTAATTCAAGTTCAAAACCAATTTATGAACAAATTGTCATTCAAATCAAAGAACTGATTATGCAAGGCAAATTAAAACCAAACGATCCTTTACCTTCTATGCGCAAGTTGGCAAAAGATCTTCATGTTAGTATTATTACGACTCAAAGAGCCTATGATGAATTATCAAACGATGGCTTTATTGTAGTTATCCCTGCTAAAGGAGCATTTGTTGCAACTCAAAATAAAGATTTTATTCAAGAAGAAAATCGTCGTAGAATTGAAAAAACACTTCTTGATGTTTGCACTCTTGCAAAACAAAATGGAATTTCAAAAAAAGAGTTAATAACAACTCTTGAAATAATTTTTGAGGAGATATAATTATGGAATATGCAATTGAAATCAATAATTTATCAAAAAAATATCATGATTTTACTTTAGATAAAATCTCTTTTTCAATCGCTAAAGGAACAGTTGTAGGATTAATTGGTGAAAATGGGGCTGGTAAGTCTACTTTAATCAATTCAATTCTAGGAATAATTGATGCAAATTATAGTTCATTAAAGTATTTTGGTAAAGAATATAAAGATAATGAAAAAGAAATTAAAGAAGATCTAGCAGTTATTTTTGATACAACACATTTTAATTTAGAATTTACTCCTAAATTCATTGGTTTAATTTTAGAAAAAACTTATAAAAATTGGGACAATGATATTTATTGTCAATATTTAAAATGTTTTAATCTTCCTTTAAAAAAGAAACTAAAAACATTTTCACGTGGAATGAAAATGAAATTAGAATTTGCAATTGCTTTTAGCCATCATGCAAAATTATTAATTTTAGATGAAGCAACTAGTGGTTTAGATCCAATTATTCGTGAAGAAATATTAGAAATCATTCGTGAATTTACAGAAGAAGAAAATCATACTGTTTTAATATCTTCGCATATCACTAGTGATCTTGATAAAATTTCTGATTATATAGCCTATATTCATGAAGGAAAGCTATTATTTTTTAAACCATACGATAAAATTATTGAAGATTATGGTATTATCAATGGCAATAAAGATACTCTTGAAACATTAAATGAAGATGATGTTATTGCCTATATTAAAAAACCATACAGTTACTCTATTTTAGTTAACAATCGTTATGCAATTCAAAAAATAATTCCTGATTTAGAAATCATCCGTCCAACGATTGAAGAAATTATGTTATTTTATGCAAAAGGAGTGAATAAAACATGTTAGGAATTATTATCAAAGATTATTATGAAAGCTTTTGTCTTAAAAAGAATCTAATTAGTATGATTTTTGCATTTACAGCACTTATTGTATTAGTCATGCTAATGAAGAACCTATCTTCATTTATCTTAATCGTAGGTATAACTTTACCAATGATGGGTACTTCTACTTTACAATATTCAACTGAACAAGATGAGATTTCTAATTACAATAAAATTCTTTTAACATTTCCCCTTACTAAAAAAGAAATCGTTAAAGCAAAAATAATTTCAACTTTAATACTATCAACACTTAGCAACTTATTAATCTCATTACCAATTACTCTTATTTATGTTTTTGTTTATCAAGCTGTAAATCTTGACATAGCTTTATTAATTTGGCTATTTGGCTTTATTTTGACATTTATTATGACAGCCATTAATAATATTGGATTTTTTACATTAGGTAATAAAAAAGGTACGATTGCTTTTGTTATTTTTATTATTGTTGTAGCTATAGGTTATGTTTATTCAAATATTTTTATTGGTATTGAAACAATCGTTGAACTCACTACTCCAACATTACTTATTTTTGAAACACTTATTGCCATTATATTAAATATTATTAGTTTTTATGCTTGTGTAAAAATATATTCAATTAAAAATTCATAGAACTCTAGAGTTTGTAATCTAGAGTTATTTTATTATTGTGATATTTTATTTAGGATGATAAAATTTAAAATTAAGTAAAGGATGTGAGCAAGTTGAAAAAAATATTAATTATTGAAGATGATAAAACTATTAGTGATGAATTAAAAATATTACTTGATGATAATGGCTATGATAGCTATCAACTATTTAATTTTCATCAAGTAACAAAAAAGATTATTGAATTTGATCCTGATTTAGTTTTATTAGATATTGTTTTACCAGGTACTAACGGTCAAACAATTTTAAAAGAAATACGCAAAGAATCTAATCTACCGGTTATTATGTTGACAAGCAAAACTGGTGATATAAATGAAATAATGTCAATGAGTTATGGTGCTGATGATTATATTACCAAACCATATAACCCTACTCTTTTATTACTTAGAATTGAAACATTATTTAGACATCTTGATGATCAAGGGTCAAATGATCAAATCGAATATAATCAAATGACGATTAATCTACTTAAAAGTACTTTAACATATAAAGATAATGAAATAATTCTTTCAAAAAATGAATTGACAATTTTATATTATTTAATTAAAAATCATGGCAAAATTGTATCTCGAGATGAATTAATGGATCACTTATGGGACTATAGTGATTTTGTTGATGATAATACGTTAACTGTAAATATTAATCGTTTAAGAAAGAAAATGAAAAATTTGGGTATTTTAGATTCTATTGAAACAAGAAGAAAGCAAGGATATATATTATTATGAAATTAACTAATTATTTAAAAGATAAGTTTGTGCATATTATTTTATTTTTTTGTTTATTAATTAGTATTGAAATTGTCTTAATTCTTTTTGATACTGTTTATACGCTTCAAGTCTTTATTCATTTTCTTCTTATTTTATTTACAATAATTATTATTTTATATGATTATAATCGTAAAAAATCTTTTTATAATGATATGAAAAATAAACTTGATTCCCTTGATGATAAATTCTTAATTATTGAAATGCTTGAACGTCCTACTTTTATTGAAGGTAAATACTTATACGATAGTTTAGTTGATATTTGTAAATCAATGAATGATAAAATTGAAGAATATGTAAGAACAAGCAATGAATTAAAACGTTATATTGAAACATGGGTACATGAAATTAAGATTCCTATCTTTGCTTTAAAACTACTAATTCATAATCATCATGATAACGCCTCAAGAAAACTAAAATCTCAATTAATTAAAATTGATTCTTATGTAGAACAAGTTTTATATTATATTAGAAGTGAAGTTCCTCAAAATGACTATATAATTGGTCAATATAGTTTAAAAAAGATCGTTGATTCTTCCATCAATGCTAATAAAGACTCTTTGATTCTCAATCATTTTTCCATCATTGAAGAAATTGAAGATACAATTATTCTAACTGATGAAAAATGGTTATCATTTATGATCGGTCAAATCATTAACAATGCTATTAAATACGCTAATAAAAACGATCATCAAATCATCTTTTCAACTAAACAATTAGAAAAAAAAGTTAAATTAATTATTGAAGACAATGGTATTGGTATCATTGAAGAAGATTTACCTAGAGTCTTTGAAAAATCATTTACCGGATATAACGGTAGAACATATAAAGCCTCAACTGGAATGGGCCTATATTTATGTAAATCACTTTGTTTAGAATTAGGACATGATATTGAAATTGAATCAGTTAAAAATAAATTTACTCGCATAATCATTACTCTACAAAAATAAACTAACCTTACAGCGCTGTAAGGTTTTTTAATAATATTCGATGTTTATAAAAACTAGCATGTTTTATAATTTGGTTGTAGATAGGAGGAAAAGATATGAATAACATTTTACAAATCAACAATATTTCAAAATATTATGGAAATAAATCATCTTTAACTAAAGCAATTGATAATATTTCTTTATCAGTTGATAAAGGTGAATTTGTTGCCATTATGGGTTCAAGTGGTTCAGGAAAAACTACTTTATTAAACTGTATTTCAACGATTGATCGCGTTACTAGTGGTGAAATCATCGTTGATCAAACTAACATAACTAAACTTAAACGAAATAAATTAGCAGATTTTCGAAGAAATCAGTTAGGTTTTATTTTTCAAGATTTTAATTTACTAGATACTTTAACAGCCTATGATAATATTGCTTTAGCTTTACAAATCCAAAAATGCAAACCAACAAAAATCAAAGAAAAAGTAATTAATATCGCAAAAAAACTAGACATCAGTGATGTTTTAGATAAATACCCATATCAAATGTCCGGTGGCCAAAAACAAAGAGTTGCTTCAGCTAGAGCTATTATTACTAATCCTAAAATTATCTTAGCCGATGAACCAACCGGTGCCTTAGATTCAAAAAGTTCAAAAGCATTACTTGAAAGCTTTAATCAGTTAAATAAAGACATTGATGCTACTATTTTAATGGTTACTCATGATCCTTTTTCAGCTAGTTATGCTTCTAGAGTAATATTTATTAAAGATGGTAAAATCTTCAATGAAATTAGAAGAGGGAATGAAAGTCGAAAAGATTTTTTTGAAAAAATAATTGATGTTGTTTCACTTCTTGGAGGTGAATTGAACAGTGTTATTTAAATTATCTATCCAAAATCAAAAAAAGAGTATTAAAGATTATTCAATTTATTTCTTCACTCTTATTTTGGGTATTGCAATATTTTATATTTTTAATGCCGTTAAGTCCCAAACTTCAATGATGGAACTCTCACAAACAAAATCACAAATCATCAATGTAATGAACACTGCATTAGAAGCTATGAGTGTATTAGTATCATTTATTTTAGGCTTTTTGATTGCCTATGCAAGTCAGTTTTTAATTAAGAAAAGAAAAAAAGAATTTGGATTATATCTATTATTAGGGATGAAAAAAATCAATGTTTGTATGATTATCTTTTTTGAAACAGTTATTATTGGTTTTATTTCTTTAGTAATTGGTTTGATTTTAGGAATCAGTTTATCACAGTTTATGTCTTTATTTGTTGCTAGTTTGTTTGAAGCAAATATGCAAAAATTTGTTTTTGTTGTTTCTAGTAAGGCTATTATCAAAACTATTTTATATTTTATTTTGATTTTTATTTTTGTAACGATTATGGATTTGATCATTGTAAGTAAAGCTAAGCTTATTGATTTACTTACAGCTCATTACAAAAAAGAAAAAAACATGATCAAAAATCCTTATCTTAGCTTTATTTTATTTATCATTGCCTGTTTAATGCTAGCATATGCATATTATAATGTTACTGTTAGATATGAGATGCTTACTAGTCAAAGTGATATTTTAATTCAAATTGTTTTAGGAATCATCGGTACTTTTTTAATTTTTTATTCAATATCTGGTTTTGTTTTAGCGATAATTAAAAAAATACCTAATATTTATCATCGTCAATTAAATTCTTTTGTTGTATCAGAAATTGGAAATAAAATTAATTCTACTGTTATTTCTGGAAGTATTATTTGTTTACTTTTATTTATGACTATCTGTTTATTATCTTCATCATTTTCTTTAAAAAACTTTAAAGAAGATAGTCTTAAAGATACAGCCCCTATTTCTGCATCTTTTTCAAAGAAAATGGATGATCCTTACAGTATCAAAGAAATCTTTAATAAACAAGGAATTGATGATTCTATATATAAAAATAGTTATGATTTTTATACTTATACATCTTTAGAAACTACAATTGGTTCAATATTAGGAAATTATAGTGTTGAGATGCTTAACTTAGATCCTACTATGGAAGAATATTTTGCTACCAAGTTACCAATCCTTAATGAAAGTACTTATAATAAAGCAGCTAAGCTCTACAATAATAAAACAATTAATTTAAATAGAGATGAATACCAACTCGTTGGAAACAGTGAAATATTTAACGATGCTTTAAAACAAGGTAATCAAACTATTACTTTTATGAATCAAACATTACATGCAAAATACAATCATACTATTGATGGATTTTTAATGATGAATAATAATGCTTGTTTTGGTGAAGATTGTTTTGGTTTTATCATTGTTCCTGATGAATTTGATTTAAGTAATCTAAACTACAGCACCAATTATTTACTTGTACCAAAAATGAGTGATGAAAATAATAAATATATTTCTAGTTCAAAATTTGATCAAACGATTAATCCCGAAAGTAATAAATGGCAACATGTTTTAATTAGCAGTCAAACAGATTTATATGATGAAAGTATTGGTTCTAGTGGCGTAATTATCTTTGTTTCATTGTATTTAGGTTTTATCTTTATGATTTCTGGAGCGGCACTTCTTGCTTTAAAAGAAATGTCTGATGCAATTGATAATAAAGGTAAATATGAAATATTAAGAAAAATTGGTACTTCAAATCAAAAAATAAATAATGCATTATTTAAACAAATATTGGTGTTCTTTGGATTTCCATTGCTTTTAGCCATCGTCCATTCTATTTTTGGAATTCAAGTTTGTAATATAATGTTAGAGATTTATAATTCAGATGCACTTTTACAATCAATTATAATTACTGCAGGGATGATAATAGTAATATATGGTGGTTACTTCTTAGTGTCATATTTAAGTTGTAAAAGAGTTATTAAATAATATATAAACAGAAGCTGCGGTGTTTAAAACACTTTAGCTTCTGTTTTTTTAATATTGGAAGTTTTCTGCTAATTGCGCATTTTCATATAATTTTTTATAAATCGTTGATGTTTGTAATAATTTAGCATGATTACCAACACTTTCCACTTTACCTTGATCAATTACAACAATTTTATCAACATTTTCAATTGATTTCAAACGATGAGAAATAATGATAACTGTTTTATTGGCAATCAGTTTATTTAAACTTTCTTGAATCTTTTGCTCATTTTCAACATCTAATGCTGCAGCAATTTCATCTAAAATAATAATTGGTGCATTTTTTAAAATTGCTCTAGCTATAGATAATCGTTGTCTTTGACCACCTGATAAAGTTGCACCGTTTTCACCAATAATCGTTTGATAACCATCTGGTAGTTTATTAATAAATTCATCGCAATTAGCTGCTTTTGCTGCCATAAAAACTTCATCATCACTTGCTTGTTTATTACCAATTCGAATATTTTCCATAATTGAAGTATTAAATAGAGTAACATCCTGAAAAACAATTGCAATATTTGTAAACAAAGAATCCGTTGAAATATCTTTAATATCCTTACCATCAATCGTAATCTTTCCACAATCATAATCATATAAACGAGAGATCAATCGTAAAATACTTGTTTTACCACAACCAGATAATCCTACTAAAGCAGTAACTTCATTTTGCTTTGCAACAAAACTTACTCCATTTAAAACTGGGGTATCTTGATTGTATGAAAAATATACATCTTCTAAACTAATATCATAAGTATTAATTGACGTATCCTGACCACTTTGGATTGGTGTTTGACGAATTTCATTAATTCTAGCAATCATTGCATCTAAATAATAAACTTCTGAAACATTTTCAACTGCTCCTTCTACCAATTCTTTAATCTTAATTGCAGATAAAATATAAGCAAATAAATATAATAAATTAATCTCATTATTAATCAATAATTTGACCCCTATAACTAAAACTAATGCTAAAGATAACTGCATTACAAGATTAGAAAGTAATAACGGAATTGCAGAAGACATTTCAGATTTGATATGAATTTTTTCACTTTCATCCATTTTTCGATATAAATCTTTGTTTAATTTTTCATTTAAACCATAACTTCTAATCTCTTGAGCATTTTCAATTGCCTCTTGAAAACTTTCAGAATTGTCTCTTAATTTTAAATAATATTTTTTATTTTCTTTAATTTGCATCTTTTTACTAAAGATAACTAATAAATAACCTAAAGTAATTGGCAAAACTACAGCTAAACCAAGTTTTATATTTCCAATAATTAAACAGATTGAAATAATTGGAAAAAAAAGAATAATTGCAAAGACTCTTGGAATTGAATGACTCATAGCGTGCTCAATTGCCGCAACATCAGACATGATTGTCTGTGAAAGATCTGATAGATTATGTTTAGAAAAGTAAGATAGTGGCAGTTTACTTAATGTATTTGCTATATCAATTCTTAAGTTAGCACTTTCTTTATATGTTGTATTATACAAATCATCATAATTTACATTTAATAAAATATAAATAATTATCAAAACAATAATTGAAAAAATTATATATAACAAATGATTTTTTAAATTCTGTAAAACTAATTCATCAAGAAATAAAAGTAATAACATTGCCGGTAAAAAATTTGCAACACATAATAAAAATGAAGAAATAATTGCTTTAACAATATCCCCAGCCCCTTTGTCTGTAAGAGCAAAATGTTTTTTAATCCATGTTTTCATATTGAACCCTCCATGTATTTGCTTGTTCATATAATTTCTGAAATTGTTTATAACGAGTATTACTGCTCATCAATGTTCTATCATTTCCACGTTCAATAATCTTTCCATTTTCTAATACTAAAATTTCATCAACGTTACGAATCGTTGTTAAACGATGAGCAATCATAATCACAGTTTTATCTTTCATCAAATTTGCAAATGCTTTTTGTAGTTCATGTTCATTTTCTGGATCAACAGCTGCACTGGCTTCATCAAGAATGATAATTTTAGCATCTTTTAAAATAGCTCGTGCAATCCCAATTCTTTGTTTTTCACCGCCAGATAAATAGATCCCCTTAGAACCAATTATTGTATTTTCACGTTCTGGAAATTTATCTAAAATACTTTTACATCCCGCAAGTTTTAAAGCATTAAGAACTTCTTCTTTACTTGCATCACTATTTCCAATTTTAACATTTTCATAAATACTCATTTTAAATAACTTAACATCTTGGAAAACAAATGCAATATTTTTTATCAAAACATCTTCTCGATAATCTTTTAAATTTCTCCCTCCAATTTTAATTTCTCCTTGATCAACATTATAAAAACCAGAAATTAATTTAGCTATTGTGGATTTTCCACTACCGCTGGCTCCAACTAATGCATAACTTTTATTTTCCTCTAACTTAAAACTTAAATCATTTAAAATCAAATTATTACCATAAGAAAATTTAACATGATCAAATTCAATATCTGCACTATTAAAATCTGTTTCTTGACCATAACTTAATCGATCTTTTTGCATATCATTAAAAATTGTTTCTAATTTATCTACCGCATTCATTCCTTGAAATGAATATTGAAATACATACATTACTTTCATTATTGCATTAAATAAAATTCCACTTAAAAACAATATCATAATCAAATCCACAGCTAGATACGATGGATTTTTAGAAGTATCCATAAACAAAATAACAATTGGAATCAAAATTGTCATTAGTGCATAAAGTAAAAGTTGAAACAAAACATATGGTCTTTTACAGCTCATTGAATAATCAAGAGCATATTTTGCGTAGTCTTCAATTGCCTGATATAATGTCTTCATTGATGTAACATTTGTTTTAAAAATTTTAATAACTTGCATTCCTCTAATATATTCTACTGTTTCACTACTCAACTTTTCCAATGCCTGTTGATAAATAATCATAAATTTTTTATCACCCATCATCGCCATAAACAAAACAATACAGCAAACTGCCAATATACACATGACTATTCCTACTCTAAAATTTACTAAAAAAGCAATTACAATGATAAAGATTGGATTTAAAATAGCTCCAGCATTATCAGGAATTAAATGTGCTATAATACTATGCGTTTGAGCAGCATTATCATCAATTATCTTTCTTATTTTCCCAGAAGCATTGACATCAAAAAAACGAAAACTTGCTTTAGTTAAACCGTCAATTCCATGTTTACGTAAATTCGTTTCAAGTCGAAAGCCAAGTAAATGTGTCAAAATAACAGCAACAAAATAGATAATAGAACTAATTAATAATAAACCTATTATCATAAATCCATAATTTAAGGCACCCTCATTACTATTTAAACAAATCAACTGATTTAAAAATAAAAATAAATAGTAATAAGCCCCTGCTGTTGCAAAAGCTGATATAACTGAAAGTAATATCGCGATATATGCCAAATATTTTTTTTCTGGTACATATTTTAATAATTTTGAATAAACTTTAAACATCTTATCCCTCCTTATTTGGTTAGTTTATGCTAACTATATAACTATTATAACAATATCTTCTGATTTTGTTAAGACGTTCTAACTATTAAAATAAATTTTTTATGTTGAACTATTAAAATTACATACCAGTTATACAGTTATACTCAAGCCATCAAAAATCACCCTACTTAAAATCAATTGTCTCGATTTTCTTTACCAATCAACACAAGTAAAAAAATTTTGATATAATGGTTCAAGTAAGTAAACAAATAAACGGTGGTGACAAAATGGATGAATGTTTTAAACAAAGAAAGTTACTTGCAGATGAATTTAAAAAATATCAAAAAGTATTTGTTGCTTTAGGAGATGAAAACCGACAAAATATATTTTTTGTTCTGCTTGAAAATGACAAAGTTGGTATGCGTGTACCAGATATAACTAAAAAAACACATTTATCAAGACCAGCAGTATCACATCATTTAAAAATTTTAAAAGAAGCCGGTCTTGTCAGTATGCATCGTGATAAAACAATGAATTATTATTATGTAGATGCTGATGAAACCTGTTGGAATGGATTAAAAATATTGATTGACCAAGTTAATAATGTTATCCAAAGTGCTAAAAAAATGGATATCCAAATTTTAAGGAGGAATAAAGTATGACAATATTAGAAGCAATGGAAAAACGTCATTCTGTACGTAGTTATTTATCAAAAAAATACCTGAAAATATAAAAGAACAATTACAAAATGAAATTGATAATTGTAATAAACAAAGTGGTTTGCATATTCAACTTGTAACTGATGAGATAAAAGCATTTAGTGGTTTTATGGCTCATTATGGTAAATTCGAAAATGTTCAAAACTATATTGCTTTAATTGGTAATAAAAGTGATAACCTAGATGAATTAGTTGGATATTATGGTGAAAAACTTGTTTTACTAGCACAGACGCTTGGACTTAATACATGCTGGGTGGCAATGACTTTTAGTAAAAGAGCAACAAAAGGAAAATGTGTAATTAAAAAAGGTGAAAAATTAGTATGTGTATTAGCTTTAGGATACGGAACTAATCAGGGAATCACGCATAAAATCAAAGATATTAAAGATGTATGTAAAGATGAAACAAATATGCCTGATTGGTATAAACGAGGAATAGAAGCTGCTTTACTTGCCCCTACTGCAATGAATCAACAAAAATTTGAATTTTCAAGAGAAGATAATGTTGTAAGTGTAAAAGCAACTGGTGGTTTTTATTCTAAGGTTGATTTAGGAATTGTAAAATATCATTTTGAAGTAGGTGCAAAAAAAGATAACTTTACATGGAAGTAAAAAATGGCAAACACATTTTTTTTAAAATTAACCAAGTATCTTGAAATGGTCGAAAATGACTATTTTGATTATGATCAATATAAATAGTTTGAATTGGTACTTTTTGAATATCAACACTCTTATTAATTAATGTCATAAGTGCATTCATTTCATATTCAAAACGATCTCCTTTAACTTCTAATAACAGATCCAATAATTGATAATCAAAAGCTCTTAATCCCGTTTGAGTATCTTCTAACCAATAACCACATATTAAAAATAATAGAAATGATGATAAACGATTACCTATCCATGATTTTAAAGGAACTTTAAAAAATTTAAATTGACGTACACCCATCGTACATAAATTATTTTGTTCATCCATCTTTTTAATAATATTTTTTATATCAAAAAGAGAATGCTGACCATCACAATCTACACAAATAATCCTTTGACATTTAGATAAATGTGTTTGAATAAAACGATAACCAGTTTTTAGCGCTTGACCTTTCCCTTTGTTGTAAAGATGATGAATTACATAACAATTATAAAAGCGTTCTAACTGTAAAAAAATCTTTTCATATTCTTTGCTTGAGCCATCATTTACAACCACGATATTTACATTCTCTATCGTATTTAATTCCCTAACATATTGAATTAACTGATAACCTGGTTCCAACGAAGGAATTAATATACATATTTTTTTCATAAGCAACCTACTTTCATACTTTTTGATTTTTTAAATTCACCATACATTCAAAACAATTTCCATGCATACAGCTTATATAATCTTTATTAATAAAGTATTTATTTTTACCAGTTCGTTTAGCAATATATAAAGCAACATCTGCTAGCCGGTATAAATCTTGATACGTTTGAACTTCTTGATTCATTAATGAAACTCCAATACTCATAGAAACGTGATAATCTTGATAATATTCTATCAATACTTTTTGCATCAACAGCATTATGATTTCAAGTTGTTTTTCTAGTTTTTCTATTGGAATATTTTGTGGTATAAATACTAAAAATTCATCACCACCAATGCGTCCAATAATATCTTGATTTTGAAAACTTTGTTTAAGGCATTGTGCTATAGTTTGTAAAACTTTATCTCCTTCTTGATGTCCTAAATTATCATTAATACATTTAAAATTATCTAAATCAAATGATAATAATATTCCTTCTGTTAAATGATTATCAAAATATTGTCTAACATGACTTTCAAATCCTTTACGATTATAAATATTAGTCAAAGTATCAATTTGTGAGCTTGTTTCTATTTGTTCAAGTCGATTTTGAAGAATAGTATTTTTATGAATATCTTTAGTACAGTCCATAATGACACCAAAAAATTCATCTTCCCATTGATATGAGTATATTGATAAATATCTTCCGTTAAGTTCGATTAAGTGTTCATCGTTCATCTGTTTTTCTAATTCTAAAATATAATTTTCAAATTTCTTAGGCTCTGTTTTAAGTTCTAACCATTTGTTTTGATCTAATCCCAAAAGAATTGGGATATTTTTAGAAAATAAATTGGTATCAATTGCATATAAACACTCAAACATTGCAAAATCAACACCTGTAAACTCAATAATTTTGCTCATTCGATTAGCTTTATAACCATAACTTCTTTTTAAATCATTCAACGATTGATTTAATTTAGCAAACTTCTCATTGTTTTGAACAAAAAATTCAACATCTTTATCTCCAGAAACTAATTTATCAACATTTGTTTTCATAAAAGAAATTTCTTCTACAATATTTTTTTTAAAATAATTTTTTAAAATATATATTAATGCAAAAAGTAATAATGTAATAAAAAATAAAAATATTACTTTTTCTTTAAATGTATATAAAATAGCACTAAAATGTGTTGTTGCCACTAAAAGATAATTATCATATTGTTTTGTTTTTACATATCGATAATCATTAAGATGAACTATTTTTCCATTATTTGAATCAATGATTTTTTCTAAATTTTCTAATGATATGTAACTATAAAGCAACTTTTTTGAAGAAGTTGCAATAATTTGACAGTTTGATAAATCTATTACATATTCAGAAATCAACTTTTCAATTGAACTATTAGATATTAATGTTTGAATCGAATACCTTTCAATCATCTCTTGATATATTTTTTGATCAATTCCAATAAGAATAAACGAATATTGTGAAATCTTTGATTTAATTGCAATTAGATCTTCATCACATGGACTTTCATTACCTAATAAAATATAATTTTCTTGATCATCTTGTATCCATTGTTGAAAAATATTCTGCATTGACATTATATTTTGTACTATATCATCTTCACTGCTCAATACTATTTGACCATCATTATCAATAATATGTATATATTCTATATTCATTAATTGTTTAATTTGTTTTAAACTTTGAATAGTTCTAAAATCAGATTTTGATGACAAAATAAAATCTATCGCCTTGACACGATTTAAATAATTATTTTGAAAAGTTATTTTTTTATTTTCAATAATACTTTTAGATTTTTTTACATTATTTTCAATTTGATTTAAAACTTGAGTAGAAGACTGAGATATCATTTCATAATTGGATTTATAAATAAGATATGAAAAAAAAACATAAATTAATATTCCCGCAAGACAAAAATAAAAAGCAATTTTTTTATATAATTTGTATTCATTCATGAAAATTCCTTCTTTGTATATTTTATATACACGCTTATTTATAACTTATCTTAACTAAAATGTATAATATAAATCCTATATACGATACTATATAAAATTTATATATCACTTCAGATAAATAATATTTACTTAAGAATAATTAGCTATATAATAAATATAAAAGCGTCAAACTTAAGAAACCCCTAAATTTCTTAAGATTGACGCCTCTATTTTTTAATTAAGAAACATAAAATAAGCAATTACGATAATACCTAAAATAATACGATACCATCCAAATACTTTAAAATCATGTTTTTTAATATAATCCATTAAAAATACAATTGTAATCATACTAACAATAAATGCTACTAACATTCCTACGACTAATAAAACAAACTCAAAAGCACTAAAAGCTAATCCAAATTTAACAATCTTCAATAAACTAGCTCCAAACATTACCGGAATAGCTAAAAAGAATGTAAATTCAGCAGCAATTCTTCTGTTAACACCAATTAATAATGCTCCTACAATTGTTGCTCCAGAACGAGAAGTACCAGGAAAAACAGCAGCAATTAATTGAAAAATTCCAATTATCAATGCTGTATTATAAGTTATTTCCCTTAATGAATTAATTTTTGCAGGTCGGTTTTTATTGTAGTTTTCAATAATAATAAATAAAATTCCAAATACAATTAATGCAATTGATACTGTTAACGGGTTATAAAACAATTCATTTAAAACATCATCGAATAATAACCCAATTACTGCAGCTGGGATACAAGCAACAAGTATTTTAAACCACATTGTTACTATATTTCTTTTTACTTTCCAATGATTTTTATAATCAAATGGAAATAATTTTTTCCAATATATAAATACAACTGCAAGAATAGCCCCTAATTGAATTACGACTAAAAACATCTCCAAAAACTCAGCACTGACATCTAGTTTAATAAACTCATCAACTAAAATCATATGTCCTGTACTACTAATTGGTAGCCATTCTGTTATCCCCTCTACAATTCCTAAAACAATTGCTTTTAATATCTCAATTATATCCATACATACCTCCTAGTCTTACTTATGCATTATAACACTAATTTAATCATTTTTAAAATCATATTTTAATAACTTACAATTATCCATCTGATAATTAAAGATTTCATCATTTGTCATATCATTAAAATAACTATGAATTGCTCTGCAAACACCACCATGACATACTAATAATACATCATTTTCAATTGCTTGTTGCTTAATTTCATCTAAAAATTCATATACTCTTTTACATAATTCCACAAAAGACTCTCCTCCAGGATAGCGATAAGCTAAATTATGTTTAATTTCTAAAAATTTTTCATCTCTTCGATAAACTCCCTCACACTTTCCAAAATTAAATTCTCTAATTCGTGGTTCAATAATCATTTCAACTTGATGAACATTAGCATAATTAGCTGTATCAATAGCTCTTTGTAATGGCGAGACATATAAAAATTTATAATCAATATTTCTCAATAAATCAGCTAACTTTTGGGCTTGTTTAATTCCTTTATCACTAAGCATTGCTTCACTAATACCACAAACAAGCTCTTTAATATTATAATCTGTTTCACCATGTCTTGTAATATATAAACTCATAATCACACCTCACTTACTAGCATTTTATCATAAGGTAAAAAAAAGACAAGGCTTGCAACCTTGTCTAATATCTAATTAAAAGTCTACTTCACTATCATAATAACATGCTTTTAATAACTTAACCATTTCTTCTTGAGTAGGAATACGTGGATTTGATCCTGTACATGCATCATCAATAGCGTTAGCTGCAATTTCTTCAACTCTTTGTAAGAAAACATCTTCAGGTACAAATCCAGTTTCAGCTGGTAAACCATCTGCACCATAATGATTGATTGAATGAGGGATATTTAAATCATCATTCATTTTTCTTAAATATGCAATTAATAATTCTACTTTTTCATCATCATTATTTCCACCTAAATGCATATAATCAGCGATTACACCATAACGTTTTTTAGCAGTTTCATCTTTAGCATTAAAGGCAATAACTTTAGGTAAATACATTGCATTAGCAGCACCGTGAATAATATGTCCACCTTGATCAACAAAGGCAGCTCCAGTTTTATGAGCCATTGAATGAACAATTCCAAGTAATGCATTAGAAAATGCTTGTCCTGCTAAGCATTGAGCATCATGCATATCATCACGACATGCCATATCACCATTATATGATTTAACTAAGTTAGCTTGAATCATTTCAATTGCATGAATTGCAAGAGGATCTGTATAGTTACAATTTGCAGTTGATACATATGCTTCAATTGCATGAGTCATTGCATCCATTCCTGTATGAGCTACTAATTTAATCGGCATTGTTTCTGCTAAATCAGGATCAACAATAGCAACATCAGGAGTAATTTCAAAATCTGCAATTGGATATTTAATTCCTTTTTGATAATCGGTAATAATTGAAAATGCAGTTACTTCAGTAGCTGTTCCACTTGTAGATGGAATAGCACAGAAACGTGCTTTTTTACGTAATTTTGGAATTCCAAATACTTTACACATTTCTTCAAATGTAATTTCTGGGTATTCATATTTAATCCACATTGCTTTTGCGGCATCAATTGGTGAACCACCACCCATAGCAACGATCCAATCTGGTTGGAATTTTTCCATTACAGCAGCACCTTTCATAACTGTTTCTACTGATGGATCAGGTTCAATTCCTTCAAATAATTCTACTTCCATTCCTGCTTCTTTTAAATAATTAACAGCGCGGTCTAAGAAACCATTACGTTTCATACTTCCCCCACCGACACAAACAATCGCTTTTTTTCCTTCAAAATCTTTTAAAGCTTCTAAAGCTCCTTTTCCATGATATAAATCTCTTGGTAATGTAAATCTTTGCATAAATAGCACCTCCAATTAGAATTATAGCGCTTACAAACATTACTTCGTAGATACAAAAAAGGAATAGCCCTATTCCTTTTTACATATATCTACATATTTCTTCAATTCTTCAATAAAGCCCATATCCTCTTTGGTAAGACGATATCCTTTTCGTTTAATCAAATAATCATAACCAATTACTTTATAATCGTCACAATTTCTTATAACCAAATGATATTGTTTAAACAATTCATTAGATTGAGCGATAAAAGAACTCCACATATATGTATGTGGTAATCGTTCTAATAACTGATACGGTATTTCTCTTTGATATATTGTAATCGTTTTATCATGATTATTATTTTTTAACGATATAGATGAAGCTTCTTGATCACCATAAACTATTTCAATTAAATCATTTAAATCACTTAAACAAATTTTATCACAATAAGATAATGGATTATCTTTACTAATTAATAAGCGATAATTAAACTTCATTATTTCTTCAAACTCTAATTCCTTAGATTCCAATATATTTTTAATATATTGCTTTTCACTTGCAAAAAAACGAATAATTCCAATATTCACTTCACCCTCAGCTACTTTTTTAACTGTATCATATGTACTACTTTCATGATAATTAACTTTTACACTCTTATCTTTAACATTAATTCTTGATAAATAATCAATGAACACATCAACAAGATAACTACCCCTAGGAATACAAAGATCTAAATAAATCGACTTATCATCATGATTACTATATCTAGATTCTAACTGTTCTACTTGAATAATAATATTTTTTGCTTGTTCAATAAACTCAGCCCCTTTTTTAGTTACAACAACACCCTTTGAAGTTCGTTCAAAAATAATAATATTCATACTTTCTTCAATATCTTTTATTATTTTACTTAAATGAGGCTGGTTCATAAATAAATTATTTGCAGCTTTACTAATCGATCCAGCAGTAGCAACTTCAATAATATATTTTAAATGTAATAAATTCATTGTTTTTTTCTCCTTGAAAACATTTTAACATATATTTATTGATTATTATACGTTTTAAAGAAAAAGATACTACTAAGAAATAAATAATATTAAACATAATATCTTTTCTATACTTTTAGTTTCTTACCATAAACTTAATATTAAAGATCAAGTAAAAATAATAGTCTGAAAATGAGCAATAATTTAACACACTACCATCATAAATTAAAAATTATTTTATATGATATTTTAAATAAGAATGTACTTTAATTACAACTATTACTAAAAATGTTTTATAAATTTAATTATAGTAACTTATTATAATAATAATTTTTATTTTAACTCATTACTTAAACTCATTTTCTTTCTGGTCATTAAAAATGCTGAAATAATTGAAACAAATGGAACAGTTAAAATTACTCCTAAAGAGCCAGAAATACCCTGAATTATTTCAATTCCAATGCTATATGAATTAAACATTTGTAAAAATGACATATCATAAGCATAAAAAACAACTAATGTACTTAAAGAACCACCTGTAAACGCCAAAATCAAAGTATTAGACATTGTTCCCATCATATCGCCTCCAATTTTAATTCCGCTTTTTAATAATTCCTTAGCAGAAATATCAGGACGTCGATATTTAATTTCTTCAATCGTTGTAGCAATTGACATTGCTGTATCAATAACAGCACCAAGTGAAGCAATTAAAATTCCTGAAAACAATAAACCACTAATATCCAATTTACTATTTTGACCAATATAAATTAATGTTTCAATATCTTCAACATTAAATCCATTAATATTACTCATAGCACCAAAAACACTGGCAAAAACTCCCGCAATTACAACCCCAACAATAGTTCCTAAAATAGAACATAACGTTTTCATTGAAAATCCACCAATAAAATACATTATAACCATCGTCGTTAAAATAACTACTAATACAGCACTAAAGAAAGGAGAAAAACCTATATACATCATAGGAATATATAAGAAAATAATGCAAATAAATGTAAATACCAATCCAAGTGCCGATGTTAAACCTTTTTGTTTACCTATCAATATCAACAAAAACAAAAACAAGGCAACCATGCCGATTAAGATATTAGTTCGATCATAATTATAAACACTCGCACTAATACTGCCATCATACTCACTTAATTGCACAATCACTTTTGTTCCAACTTTACAATCAGCACCATATAAATAACTATCAATATTAGTCGTTTCAACAATTTTACCTTTATAAGTACCTGATAATATTTCTACATTAACAATCTGAGTACCCACTTGATTCCCTTCACTATCGCGGTTTTCCTCAACTATTTCTACCACTCTAGCTTGAACAAATTCATTACTATCTTCATCCAATAATGGAGTTTTTTTAATACTTGTATTAAAAAAATATAAGAAAACTAAAAATAAAACAACTGCCCCGTAGACACAGATATGACCTATTTTTTCTTTTTTACTCATCTGTTTAAACCTTTGAATAATTTTTTTCATCACTGCCTCCTATAATACATAAAACAAGGCAGAACAAGCTGCCTTGTTAATTAAATTCCATTATTTATTCTTCAATTCTTTTTCTTTTAAGAACTTTGGCTCCTATTATTCCTAATAATGACATAATAGCTATTACTAGAGGAATTCCTACTTGTAAATCATCACCAGTTTTTACACTACTATTAATTTTATTACCAGTAGAAATAGACGAATCACTTCCTGGTTGATTAGGTTTTACAGGTTGATTTGTAATATCATCTTGGTTTGCTTTTGAAACAAATTCATTTACAGTAGCCGTTAATTCTTCTTGTAAACTAGTCAATTCTGTTTTAGTAATTGTTGCTTCATCTAGTTTTTCTTTTAATGATGCAATTATATTAGTATATTGCTTAACTACATCTTCACTAAATTCACCTTTATCATTTCCAATAACTGCTTTATCAAGTGTTTCTTGAGCTTGAGTAAATTGTTCTTGAACTGCAGCAAATTCTGCATTAGTAACCACTTCGTTTTTAGCAAATACTAATTGATTATAAGCTGCTTTTAACTCATCAGCACTTACTGCAACATTTGTATCATTTTGATATAATGTTTTATCTAATAATGTTGAAAAACCTTGTCTTAATGCAGTAGTTCCACCAATAGTATTAGCATAATCACCTTGTGCATATGCATAATAATTTAATGGATCATTGGCATTATTACCATTAATTGAAGAATCATATGCTTTTGATAAAGTATTAATTGCTTCACTGTCATCACGACTATCTAAAACTTTATTAACATTATCTAAAGCAGCATCAATTCTTGTCTTTGAACCACTTGTAAGATTAGTTGTATCAATTGTCGCTACATCATCTTTAGCTTCCATAATTGAAGTAACATTACCATCTTTAGTTAATGTAACATCATAAGCATATTTTGCACCGCTATAATCATATGTTTTGATTGTTAATGAATCACTACTAAAATCTATTGTTGAAAAAGTAGGAATTGGATTATTAGAGCGTTCTGCAATATAATATTGTTTAGTAGTATTTAGTGTATAAAATTTACTTCCTGAAGCTGACCCAGCAGCTATATATAACGTACCTTCTGGATTATAAGCGTTTGCTCCATTTTCATTAACCCCATCAGTTTCAATTACTTTACCATCTAAAATTTGATAAGTACGTGCATATGAATGATCATGTCCTGTTAAACACAAATCAATATCAAATTCATCCATCAAGGGTGCAAATAAAATTCTTAAATTAGCTCCATCAACATCACTATGTGGAGAACCTGAACCATAAATATCATGGTGGAATAATACCACTTTCCATTTAGCATCTTCATGACTTGCAACAGCTTCTTTCATCAAAGTACGATGTTCTTCAACATTACGATTATTACTATTTAAACTAATAAATAATGTATCGCCATAGCTATAATAATAATCACCACCAGATTCAGTTGCACCTAATTGACTAGCATTAGGATTATTATAATGATAACTATAATCATCTACTTGAGATTCATGGTTACCAATAGTTGTTGCTAGTGGCACACTTCTTAAAGCCTTTGGATATAAGAAACCAGCATATTCTTGTTCACGAATTAATTCACCACTACCATTTGAACCATATGATGAATAGTCAATTTGATCTCCAGCCGATAAAATAAAACTAGCATCTTTAGCAATTCCCTTTTCACCTAAAGCAGTTGTTAATGTCTTATTCCATGCATAAGTATTAATAGCAATACTTTCATCATTTTCTGTTCCTTCTCCAGTACTTCCTGAAGCACCAATTTGTGGATCCCCTACTAATACTGCTTGGAAATCAGTAAAGCTGTGTGTTTGATATGTATAAACATCACTCCAGTTATCATCGACAGTATATTGATAATAATATGTAGTATTTTCTTGTAAATAATCAGTAACAGATACTTTATTACTTGCTTTATAATCATTAAAACCATTAGTTTTTTCAATAGCTGTAGCTTCTCCAGCTACTTCATGTGCATCAGACATATCAAAATTTGTCGAAATTCTTACTTTTGGTGTTCCAAAATTAGTAGAATACCAAGCAAAATTTAAATCGTTTTCATTTTCTCCAGGTGTTAAAGCAACTTTACCAGAATCTGTTTCTTCTTTGTTATCCCATTCATCAGCATACCAATTTTGATATTCAGTAGAACTAGTAATACCACTGTTTAATTTATTACTTCCATCACCACTTGCATACTCGCCAAAAGCAGACGTAGGTACAGCAGTTAGACTAGCTATCGATGAAATCGTAGCCAAAGAAACAATTAATCGTTTTTTTATTTTTCCATTCATCTTAAAACCCCTTTTTCCTTTTTTAACTATTAAATTGTAGTACATCTAGTACGCTAATTATTTTACCTTGGAAAAACAGAAGATTCAATCAAGTTTACAAACACTTTATTATTTTAACAAAAACTTAAAAATCAGTGATTTTTCTTAAGTAAAACTTAGTAAAAAATTCACTTATTTTTACCATAAAAATGTTCTTATTGACTTAAAACAACTAAAATCCAATTTGTAGAAAAGTTGATTAAAAAGACTGCTCATATAATACTTTATATTTTGATAGCTTTTATTAACTACTTACAAAAATACTAATATGCAATCACTTTTTTCTATAAATAAGTATTTTAATGTAAAAACAGTTATTTAAAGTTAAAATTATCTTTTTATAAAATATTGTCGGTTATCAAAAACTAACTTTTCCAGATGCTATTTAAAGCGGTTACAAAACATGCTATAATTAGATATAACCATAAAAGAAAGAGGTGTAATAATGAAAAAATTGAAACAAGAGTATTTGGATAAAATTGATGAAATTGTTGCTAAACACAAAGACGAAAAAGGTCCAATGAAACTAATGCTTCATGAAATTCAAGATAGTCTTGGCTATATTCCATTTGAAGCAATGGAAAAGATTTCTAAAGCAATCAATGTACCCGTTTCTAAAGTGTATGGGGTAGTAACATTTTATTCACAATTTACAACTGAACCTAAAGGTAAACATGTTATTTCAGTTTGTTTAGGTACTGCTTGTTATGTTAATGGTTCTCAAACAATTCTTGATTTACTTTGTGAAATGACTGGCTGTGAAGTAAATTCTACAAGCCCTGACGGTTTATTTTCAATCGATGCCACTCGTTGTGTGGGGGCATGCGGTTTAGCACCAGTTGTAAGTGTAGATGGAACTGTTTTTGGATGTTCAAAACAATTAGAAGATTTAAAAATGCTAGTTTTAAATTATTTGAAAGAAGATTCAGTATGTTAGTTAAAGAAGTAATCGATCTTTTAAATGCAAGAGAAATCTATCTTGCAAACAAAGATGTGTATGATAAAAATTATGATAAAGCTTTTGCAAGTGATTTAATGTCTGATGCTTTAGCTTTATTAAAAGATGAAAGTGATGAGATTTTATTTATTACTGGTCTTGCCAATGTACAGTCATTACGTACCGCAGAAGTATTAGATATTGATACAATCTTGTTTGTTCGTGGAAAACCGTTAGATATGTCAATTGTAGATATGGCAAAAGATTTAGAAATTAATCTTTTCCAAACTGATGCTACAATGTTTGAAGCTTGCGGAAAATTATATGAAGCAGGAATGCGCCGATGATCAAAAAAACATATCAAGTAGAAAAAGATAATTACCAAGATGCTGGAAAAGCTTCTAGTGATATTAAAAAGACATTAAAAGCTTTACAAATTGATCGAAAAATTTTAAAGGCAGTAGCGATTGCTAGTTATGAAGCAGAAATAAATATTGCAATCCATTCTAATGGTGGAACAGTTACTTTTGAAATTGATGATGAGGGAATTGTCTATTTATCTTTTGATGATATTGGTCCAGGTATCGAAGATCTTGAATTAGCTTTAACACCAGGTTATTCGACTGCTTCTTTAAAAGCTCGTGAATTAGGCTTTGGTGCAGGAATGGGACTTTACAATATGAAAAGTGTGGCTTCTTCTTTTAAGATAACTTCTTCAAAAGAAGGAACACATATTAAAATGACTTTTAAATGAAACCAGTAGTTAGCTATAAAGGCAGTAATTGTAAAAAATGCATTAAATGTGTTAAAGAATGTCCCATGGATGCTATTTCAATTGTAAATGAACAAGTAATTATCGATGAAAATAAATGTATAAATTGTGATATCTGTATTCAAGCATGTAACCAGAAATTATTACAAGTTAAACATATTGATTTAAAAGATTTTTTAAATCAATATGACTACAATATTGCTTTGATTCCTACCGCTATTTTATCTGATTTAAAAAATTATGATGAAATTAAAAATATTGCTCATGCAATAAAAGAATTTGGCTTTGATGAAGTAGTTGAATATAGTGATATTGAAGGTACATTGTATAAACAAGCACTAAAAGACAGTGTTGGAAAAAATAAAGTAATGATTACTTCTTTTTGTCCAACCATAAATAAATTGATTATAAATGAATATCCGACTTTAATCGATCATTTACTTCCTTATGATTATCCTGTTGAAATCGCTGCTAAAAAACTTAGAGATAAATATGCTGATAAAAAGATTGGGATTTATTCATTATGTGAATGTGTCGGTAAATTATCTTTAGCAAAATATCCTTTTGGTAATGAAGAATCAAATATTGATTATGCTCTTAGTATTTCTAAGTTATTTCCACAAATCAATCATTTAAAAAATGATTTACAGGAAGATATTGAGTTTAATCGTTTAGGAATTGAAAGTATTGTTAGTGATTTATATGGAAAAGATAATTTATCAATTATTAGTGTTGAGGGCTTATCACAAATTAGAAAAGTTTTAGATTTAGTGGAATTTGATCAATTGAAACATATCGATTTATTAGCTTTATTTAATTGTTTTCAAGGATGTATTGGTGGCTATTATTTATGGTCTAATCCATTTGAAGGCTGCTTTAATATTAAAAGCATGTTGGATAAGTGTAAAGATAATATTGAAGATATCAATCATCTTGACTATAAAAAAATTCATACTATTGACAGCAATGAACAAAACTTTAAAGAACGCTTAGCCTGGTTTAATAAAGTAAATGCGATATTAGAAACCTTACCGCAATTTGATTGTGGTAGCTGTGGTTATGCTAATTGTAGAAATTTAGCGATAAAAATTGCCAGTGGTGAAGCAGATGATTCCTTATGTCTAGTTAAAAGAAGGTGATTTGATGCAAGTAAGTGAAATCTTGAAATTAGATCTTAAACAAATTAATAATGTTGCATGTACAAATGTTATTGAAGATGTTTATATTGGGGATTTATTGAGTTTCGTAATGGCTAATGGTAAAGAAGGTTCGTTATGGTTGACTGTACAAAAACATCTTAATGTTATTGCTGTAGCTAGTTTAAATGACTTTGCTGGAATCGTTTTTGTTGAAAACAGTTATCCAGATGAAGATACGATAAATAAAGCGACTAGTCTTGATATTCCTTTATTTATAAGTGAAAAAAGTGCTTATGCACTTGCAAAAGAGTTAATTTCTTTAGGTTTATAAAATGTATTATGATTTGCATATTCATTCTGCACTTTCGCCCTGCAGTGATGATTTGATGACTATTAATAATATATTTAATATGGCTTATATTAAAGGATTACAATTGATTGCAATTACTGATCATAATTCTTTAAAACAACAGTATTATTTAGAAAAGATTATTGAACATGATATTTTGAAAGGTAAGATTGATTATGTTCATGGTGTTGAACTGCAAAGTAGTGAGGAGATTCATTTATTAGCTTATTTTAAAAAAGGTAGTAATTTAAATGTTATTCAAGAGTGGATTGATAAGCATTTAATTAAAGTTAAAAATCAAAGTGATTATTATGGTAATCAATATATTTTTAATGAATTTGATGAAGTTATTGGAATTGAAGATAATTTGTTGATTAGCTCTTTGGATTTAAATGTATATCAGATCGTAAAAAAGGTTCATGAATTTAATGGCGTAGTAATTTTAGCCCATGTAATGGCTAAAAGATATGGAATATATGAAGTGTATCACGGTATTCCTGATGATTTGAATTATGATGGAATTGAAGTTGAAAGTATTAAACAATTAAATGAATTAAAGCAGTTATGTAAACATCTTAAAGATGATTATGTTTTCTTTAATAGTGATGCTCATAATTTAGAGTCAATTAGTGAGCCAATCAATCAAATTGATCGTGATATATTTTATCAGTTATGGAGGAAGTAAAATGCAAGAGATTGCCATGAGTATTCTTGATATAGCTTATAATTCAATTAGAGCTAACGCTAGTTTAATTAAAATCTTAATTCATGATAGTAATAATTTAAATATTATTAATATTCAAATTATTGACAATGGTAAGGGTATGGAACAAGCAACCATCAAAAAAGTTATTGACCCGTTTTATACAACTAGAACTACTCGTAAAGTAGGTTTAGGGATTCCAATGTTTAAAGAAAATATTGAAGCTACCGGTGGAAAGTTTTCAATTGAATCAACTATAAATGTTGGAACTAAAGTTGAGGGTGAATTTGTTAAAGGACATATTGATTGTCCACCTATGGGGAATATTGTCGATACAATAATTACATTAATTCAAGCTGATGATAAGATTGATTATTTATTTAAATATACAAGTGATAATTTTGAATTTGTTTTAGATACTAAAGAAATTAAAAAAATTCTTGATGGTATTCCAATAAATTTACCAGATGTAATTATTTGGTTAAAAGATTATATAAAGGAGGGATTGCACAAATGAAATCCATAGAAGATTTAAAAAAGATTCGTGATAAAGCAAAAAATAATATGACAATGCGCTCAGATGATAAACAAAAATATCGAGTTGTTGTAGGGATGGCAACATGTGGAATTGCCGCAGGAGCTAGACCGGTATTAAATACTTTAGTAGAAGAAGTTGCAAATAATGATTTACCGGCTACAGTACTACAAACTGGCTGTATTGGAATGTGTACACTTGAACCAATTGTAGAAGTATTTGACCGTGATGACAATAAGACAACATATGTTCTAGTTGATGCTAAAAAAGCAAAAGAAATTGCTAAAGAACATTTAAAAAACGATAAAATAATCGATGAATATACAATTGGACATTATAAAAAATAGGAGGTTATAAGATGCCAGCAAAAAGAACCCAAGTATTAGTTTGTGCCGGTACAGGTTGTACTATTGGTAACTCTGGTGAACTAATTACAGAATTTGAAAAAGAGATTAAAGCACTTGGACTTGAAAATGAAATCGAAGTTTTAAGAACTGGGTGTTTAGGTTTATGTGGAGTTGGTCCAAATATTTCTATTTATCCTGATAATATTATTTATAAATCAGTTAAAGTAGAAGATGTAAAAGAAATTGTTATGGAACATTTCTATAAAGGACGTCCTGTTCACCGTTTAATGTTGAATGAATCAAATGAAGAAACTCGTGAAATTCATGATATTAATGATACAAAATTTTATAATAAACAAAAAAGAATTGCTCTTCATAATTGTGGGGTAATTGATCCTGAAAATATTAATGAATATATTGGTAAAGATGGTTATTTTGCCTTAGCTAAAGTATTGCAGGAAATGACTAGCCAAGAAGTCGTTGATATAATTAAAGAAAGTGGACTTCGTGGTCGTGGTGGTGGTGGTTTCCCTACCGGAGTTAAATGGCAATTTGCTTTAGATGAACCAGGTGATGAAAAATATGTAATTTGTAATGCTGATGAAGGAGATCCAGGAGCTTTTATGGATCGTTCAATTCTTGAAGGTAATCCTCACAGTGTTATTGAAGCAATGGCAATTGCTGGATATGCAATTGGTGCTAATCATGGATATATTTATATTCGTGCGGAATATCCAATTGCCGTAGAACGCTTAACTTCAGCAATTAAACAAGCTCGTGAGTTAGGATTATTAGGCAAAAATATTTTTGATAGTGGATTTGATTTTGATTTGGAAATTCGTTTAGGTGCTGGAGCTTTTGTTTGCGGAGAAGAAACAGCGTTAATTAAGTCAATTGAAGGAGAACGTGGAATGCCAAATCCTAAACCACCTTTTCCAGCTCATAAAGGGGTTTGGGGAAAACCAACAATTATCAACAATGTTGAAACATATGCAAATATCGCTCAAATCATACAACATGGCGCAAAATGGTTTAGATCAATTGGAACTGAAACATCTCCAGGTACTAAAGTATTTGCTTTAGGAGGAAAAATTGTTAATACTGGACTTATTGAAGTACCAATGGGAACTACATTACGTGAAGTAATTTATGAAATTGGTGGCGGTTGTCCTAATCATAAACGATTTAAAGCAGTTCAAACTGGAGGACCATCTGGAGGATGTTTAACCGAAGAACAATTAGATACACCAATTGGTTTTGATGAATTAGTTAAATTAGGTTCAATGATGGGATCAGGTGGAATGATTGTTTTAGATGAAGATAATTGTATGGTTGATGTTGCTCGTTTCTATATGGATTTTATTGTTGATGAATCATGTGGTAAGTGTACGCCTTGTCGAGTAGGAACAAAACGTATGCTTGAATTACTTGAACAGATTTGTGAAGGTAAAGGAACAATGGCAACTCTTGATGAACTTGAAATGTTAGCTTCAACAATTCAAGATACAGCTTTATGTGGTCTTGGACAAACTGCACCAAATCCTGTTTTATCAACAATTCATCAATTTAGAGATGAATACATTGCTCATATTGTTGATAAAAAATGTCCAGCTGGAGTATGTAAAGAATTATTACAATATGTAATTGATGAAGAAAAATGTCGTAAATGTGGTCTTTGTGCTAAACAATGTCCAGTTGGGGCTATTCATGGTGAACTTGGTAAAGTTCCATATGTCATTGATCAAGAAAAATGTATTAAATGTGGTCAATGTATTAAAGCTTGTCACTTTAATGTAATTGAAAGAAAGTAGGTGTAAGGAATGTCGAAAATAAAAATGAAAATAAATAATCGTGAAGTAGAGGCTTATGAGGGTCAAACTGTATTAGAAGCTGCCAAAAATAACGGCATCCATATCCCTACTTTATGCTATTTAAAAGATGTTACAGGTACTGGCGCATGCCGTGTTTGTCAAGTTGAAATTGAAGGTGCACGTACTTTGTGTGCAGCTTGTGTATATCCAGTAAGAGAAGGATTAGTTGTTAAAACAAACTCACAACGTGCTCTAGATGCAAGAAGAAGAGTTGTTGAATTAATTGTTTCAAATCACTCTAAAGACTGCTTATCTTGTATTCGTAATACTAATTGCGAATTACAAAGATTATGTCAAGAATTAGGTGTACGTGAAGATGCTTTTGCTGGTGAAAAATCAAGTCCAACTTTTGATGAAGTTTCACCTGGAATTGTCCGTGATACATCAAAATGTGTATTATGTGGACGCTGCGTTGAAACTTGTATAAAACATCAAGGATTAGGTATTTTAGGATTTATGAACCGTGGTTTTAAAACTAAAGTTGGTCCTGTATATGATAAAAGTTTTGCAGACGTAAACTGTATGCAATGTGGTCAATGCATCAATGTATGTCCAGTTGGAGCTTTACATGAAAAAGAAGAAGTTCATGATGTTATTGCAGCTTTAAACGATCCAACTAAACACGTTATCGTTCAAACAGCTCCTGCTGTTAGAGCTAGTTTAGGTGAAGAATTTGGTATGCCAATTGGAACTAGGGTAACTGGAAAAATGGTTCATGCTTTAAAATTAATGGGCTTTGATAAAGTTTATGATACAAACTTTGGTGCTGATTTAACAATCATGGAAGAAGGTCATGAATTTATTAGCCGAATTCAAAACAATGGCGTTTTACCAATGATTACTTCTTGTAGTCCTGGTTGGGTCAATTATATTGAACATGAATACCCAGAATTATTAGATCATTTATCTAGTTGTAAATCACCACATATGATGTTAGGAGCAATGCTTAAATCATATTATGCAAAAGAAAATAACATTGATCCAAAAGATATTTATGTTGTTTCAATTATGCCTTGCGTCGCTAAAAAAGGTGAAAAAGAACGTGAAGAAAATTTAACTGATGGTCTAAAAGATGTAGATTCTGTATTGACTACTAGAGAACTTGGTAAATTAATTAAAATGTTTGGTATCAACTTTAAAGATTTAAAAGACGAAGACTTTGATCAAGATATGTTTGGTGAATATACTGGAGCTGGAGTTATCTTTGGAGCAAGCGGTGGTGTAATGGAAGCTGCCTTACGAACTGTCGTCGATGTTCTTACTAAAAAAGACTTAACAAATCTAGATTATCATGCAGTTCGTGGTGAAGAAGGAGTTAAAGAAGCAAGTATTAAAATCGGTGATTTAACTGTTAATGTTGCTGTAGCGCATAGTATGACTTTAGCTAAACCATTATTAGATGATATTAAAAATGGTACTTCTAAATATCATTTTATTGAAATAATGGGTTGTCCAGGTGGTTGTGTAAATGGTGGTGGACAATCATATATTAATGCTTTAACTAGAAATAGTGGCTTTGACTGGAAACAAGCAAGAGCTAAAGCATTATATGATGAAGATTTATCATTACCAGTTCGTAAATCACACAAAAACTCTCAAATACAAAAATTATATGCTAATTTTTTAGGTGAACCTAATAGTGAAAAAGCACATCATTTATTACACACTCATTACACTAAAAAAGAACGTTTTAAATAATGTCTAGTAAAATTAAATATTTATTTTGTTTAGTAACACTTTTATTACTAGTAGGTTAATAATAACTTATGAAATTAGATATTTAAATTACAAAAAACAATCCCAAAGGATTGTTTTTTACATGCTTTTAAAATTCTATTTTGCAATTTAAATTAATATTATATTAACTTAAATAAGTTTTTTTAATATATCCAATCGTTTCATCTAATGAAGAATTAGCTAAATGTTTTAACATATCTTTTAAAATAGCATCTGTCTTTTCATTTATAACATAATAAAATCTTGTTTTATTATAATAATCAAGCGGTGCTTGATTATCAAAATCAACGCCACGATAAACCATCGTTGCAGCAACACGATCACAAAACATTTCTACTACATATTTAATTGGCATTTCAATTGCAATGATTCCTTTACTTGTAAAATCAATCCAATATTCCCAATGATGTTTATTTCTACCCTTATGATGTAACCAAGCACTGCTATATCCAATCGTATCTCTTTCATTACTGTTAGGAGATTTATAACCTAAATAATATTTAGCCCCAGTTGCAAATTCACTCCATGTATATTTGGATAAATCATGAAGCAATCCTTGTTTATATAAACCAAAACGAAAACATAATTTCATTACATAAAACTTATGTTTCGTAATTGTTTTAAAATGCTTAATGGCTTTCATTTTCATCCTCTATATTTTCATGATATCTTGTTTCAAAAATATCTTTTTGTTCATCAATTTCAACAATATCTGCTAAATCTGGCAACTCGTCTAATGATGTAAGTCCAAAAGTATCCATAAATTCATCAGTTACACCATATAAAATTGGCATTCCAGGGCTATCTTCACGTCCAACTTCTTTAATTAACGCCTTAGCAATCAATTTACGAATCATTGCATCACATCCAACGCCACGAATATCCTCTATTCCTACTCTTGTAATTGGCTGATTATAAGCAATAATTGCTAATGTTTCTAATGCTGCATTAGAAAGACTCGCACTACTTTGTTCAACCATCTTTTGATAATATGAAAAATAATTACTATTAGTAGCTAATTTATAACGACCACCAAAATTAACTAATGTTATTCCTTTAATTTGTCTTTGTTCATACAAATTTTCAAATTCTTTCATTAAATTAGCAGCTTCTTTTTTACTTATTTCTAGTACACCGGCAATTTGTTTAAGATCAACCCCATCATCACCAACAAGATACAACATTCCTTCAATAATATCTAAATAGTTAGTTTCTTCCATTAAACCTTCCCCTCTACGTATATTTCTTCAAATAACCCATCTTGAATTATTTCTACTTCCTTATCCTTTGCTAATACCAATACAGCAATAAAAGTTACTATAAAATAGAAACGATCATAACGATCAAATAATTCTTCAAATTTTACTCGTTTATTAACTCTTGTCTTAAAAAAATTTCTAATTTGTTCGGTTCTTTCATCAATTGAAATATCTTTTTTGGCAATATGCGTATCTAATGGTTTTAATAAAGCTTTACGTTGAAACATCTTTTGCATTGCTTTCATTAAATCATATACTTCTAAATCATCAGGAATCATCGTACTAGTATCAATTACATATTCATCCATTGACTCAGCTGGTTTAATAATCATTGTTTGACGTTGTTTGTATTTTTCACGGATTTCATCTAGAACATCTTTATAACGTTTATATTCAATTAATCTTTTTATCAAAGCATCTCGTGGATCTTCTTGGTACTCATCGTTAATTACTACTTTTTCTTTTGGAATCAGCATTTTACTTTTCATTTCAATTAAATCAGCAGCCATAACTAAATACTCCGACATTACTTCTAATAAAGATGGATCCATAGCATGAATATATTGTAGATATTGGTCTGCAATAACAGATAATTCTAATGTTTCTAAATCCATTTCTTTTTCTTTGATTAGGTGTAATAATAAATCCAAAGGACCTTGAAATTCTTCAATAACAACTTGATATTCCACGATGAAACCTCCTTATTTTAATTAAGCAGTAATTATTATAACACAATAATTACTGCTTTAGAAGAACTCTTTTTTTACTTATTAATGAATCTGATCCAAATATGATAATGTCTTAATATATCAAGATTGATAATGTCCCAACAT
>OLNH01000330.1_pt1 | contig 44835 bp, 51 predicted proteins | sample 1643101 | NCBI WGS metagenome assembly OLNH01 (sample SAMEA3136758, study PRJEB25190) | human gut metagenome | biome: human gut; feature: human-associated habitat; material: faeces | place: Austria | collected 2013 | reverse complement strand
ATGGAAAAAATGCAAAATTATCTTATGGTTTTGATCATGAAGAGTTTTATGTGCCTGATGAAGTTTATGAAGATTTTGCCAATACATGTATTAAACGTGGTAAAAATCGTTATAATAAATGGAATCGTTTATTTAAAGATTATGAAAAAAATTACCCTGAATTAGCTCAGGAATTAAAAGATGCAATTGATGGTAAATATTCTTTAGATGTTGAAGAACTTACTAAAAAATATGTACCAGGATTTAGTGATGCAACTAGAAATACATCATATGAGTTGATTCAAGAAGCAGCAAAACAAAATTCGACATTTATGTCAGGAACTGCTGATTTAGCTTGTTCAACTAAAACTGAGATTGCTTTTGAAGAGGCGTTCAGTGTTGAAAATTATGGTGGGCGTAATTTGGTTTTTGGAATTCGTGAATTTGCAATGGTTGCAATGATGAATGGAATTACTTTACATACAGGAATCAAAGTATCAGCTGGTGGTTTCTTAGTGTTCTCAGATTATTTTAAAGCAGCACTTAGAATGGCATGTTTAATGGAATTACCAATTATTATTCCTTTATCACATGATTCGATTGCAGTAGGTGAAGATGGACCAACTCACCAACCAATTGAACAATTAGCAATGTTACGTTCTTTACCAAATGTTCAAGTTTTAAGACCAGCAGATGCAATTGAAACTGCTGCTGCATGGAAAATAGCGATGGAATCGACTAAAAACCCAACTGCAATCATTTTAACTAGACAAAATGTTACAACACTTGAAAACACTTCAGTTGAAAGTGTAAGTAAAGGGGCTTATATAGTAGGGCATGAAGTTGATCATATTGATGCAATTATTATTGCAACAGGTAGTGAAGTAAATTTAGCAATGGAAGCTAAAAAAGCTTTATTTGAACAAGGAATTGATGTGCGCGTAGTTTCAATGCCATCAATGGAATTATTTGAAAAACAAGATGATGATTACAAAGAAACAGTTCTTCCACGTAATGTTAGAGCACGTTTATCAATTGAAATGGCTAGTGATTTTGGTTGGTAGAAATATGTTGGTTTAGATAGTAAAACAATGTTAGTTAATAAATTTGGAACAAGTGCTCCAGCTAATGTAGTAATTGAAAATTATGGTTTTACTGTTGAAAATGTAATTAAAAATATAAAAGATATTTTATAAGATCAAAAAGTATCAAAGTCTTAATTTAAAGATTTTGATACTTTTTATATTTTCTTCTTTTTTTGACAATTTCTATTAAATAAACTTGTTAAAATTTAAGTGGTGATAGAAATGAATACATATAAAATATATAAATTAAATCAAAATGTAAAAGATTTATTAGAACAATATCCAGAGATAAAAGAAAAAATTATTACATTGCAACCAAAGAATGTTTATTTTACTAAACAATTAGAATGTCTTTTTGAAAATAATGACGGAGTCAGTGATTTTATTGAATATAAATTAAAACAAAGAAAAGATTATCTTCGTAATAAAAACATTCATATTATTAAAAATGAACTTACTAAAGAAACAATGAAATGTCAGGTGTTTGATTACTATGTTATTATAGAAGCATCTAAAAAATCCAATATATTCTTAGATATATTGTATCAAATTTCTAAAAGTTATGTTATAATGGATGAGCAAGTTAGAAGTTTGGAGGTATAAAAAATGGTTTTAAATGTAATCATTGGTGTAATTATTGGAATAATTATTGGATTTTTTGTGGCGCGATATATGTTTAAAAAACAATTACGAAAAAACCCACCAATCAATGAAAAAATGATTCGTGCAATGTATATGGAAATGGGTCGTAAACCAAGTGAAACCCAAATTAAAAGAATTATGGCGTCTATTATGGCGCAATATAAATAAGGGGTAACCCTTATTTTATTTTATGAAGATATATATTACAAGACATTCTAAAACATTGTGGAATCAAGAAAAAAGACTTCAAGGATGGCAAGATTCACCTCTTAGTGAAACTGGCATTAAAGATGCTTTGTTATTAAAAGATAGAATTAAAGATTTAAAAATTGATTGTTGTTATTCTAGCCCAATTGGAAGAGCTAAAAGTACGAGTCAAATTTTATTTGATCATTTTAATGAAGATGTACGTTTAAAAGAAATGAATTTTGGAATTTATGAAGGGAAGAAAATTGCAGAACTTTTAAATAATGAAGAATACTTTAATTTATGGAATCATCCTGATGATAATGTTAGATTAACCGGTGGAGAATCGTATTTTGAAGTTCAAACAAGATTAAAGTCATTTATAAATGATGTATATCAAAAATATCATGACAAAACAATTTTTATTACGATTCATGGCATGCTTTTTGTAATCTTACATGGTTTAATGCTTAATTATCAAACAAAAGACCTAGTGAAGATCAATCAACATATTGTAAGGGGCTGTTCGTTAAGTGAAGTGGATTTTGATGGTAAAAACTTTACAATTAAATATATTGGTGATGCTAGTCATTTAGATGATGAAGAGGTAATTAGTTATAAATAAAAGGTTAAAATATGTTTAGTTTATGGTGTCAAGTTAAGAAATTTAATTGTTTTTTAATTTGACATTTTTTATTAAATTAGTTTTTCTGGTTTATTTTTTTAACTAGTGTTGAACTATTTTAATTGTATTAAAAATCTAATTTTTAAATATAATAAAAAAGCATCAACTTAATAAGTTGATACTACTAACAAGGTTTTACATCCAGCTTATTTTACTTTCAGTTTTATTTTTTACTCTTTTTAAGTTTTCACGATGACGATAAACTAATAAAAGAATAATGACAGCAGTTGTTAGTTTACCGATTAGTGACATATCTAAAAAAGGAATTGAAACTAAAACTGATAATGAAGCTAATACTGAAGATAAAGAAACATACTTACTTATCTTTAAGACAATAAAGAATACTACTAAGGCTAAAATAGCGCCAATTGGATTTACTGCTAAAAAATAACCAATTGCAGTTGATACAGCTTTACCGCCTTTAAAGTTTGCAAAAATAGGATAGCAATGTCCAATTACACAAAATAAAGCACATATATATGGTAAATCTGCATGTAAAGATAAGATTGAGCATAAATACTTAGTTAAAATCATAATAATTAGTGCTTTTGATGCGTCTAAAATAATTACTGCTACACCAGCTTTTTTCCCTAAAACTCTTCCAGTATTCGTTCCACCTAAATTTCCAGAACCAAAATTACGTACATCAGTTTTATAAAATAGTTTACCAATTACTAAAGCAAATGGAATTGAACCATAAAGATATGCCAAAATTATTAATAATATTGAAATCATATACATCACCTGACATTTATTATATAATAATCGTTTAAAAAAGCAATCTTTTTATAAAACTAAAATTAGATTAATGAATAAATTGATTTAAAAACACAATAACCTTTGAAAAAATGATGTAATTTAGTTATAATGTCAAAAGTGATTAAAGGAGGCAATTGATTAAATGGCAGCTAAAAATAGTTATGATGAATCGAATATTCAAATATTAGAGGGATTAGAAGCAGTTAGAAAAAGACCTGGAATGTATATCGGTTCAACTGATAGCCGTGGTTTGCATCACCTTGTCTGGGAAATTGTCGACAATGCAATTGATGAAGCATTAAGCGGATTTGGTGATAACATTCAGGTAACGATTTGTAAAGATAATAGTATTATAGTTAATGATCATGGTCGTGGGATGCCAACTGGAATGCATGCATCGGGTAGACCAACGACAGAAGTTATTTTAACTGTTTTACATGCTGGTGGTAAATTTAATGAAGATGGCGGTTATAAAACATCAGGTGGGTTACATGGTGTTGGAGCCTCTGTTGTTAATGCTTTGTCTACCTGGTTAGAAGTAACAGTTTATCGTGATGGGAAAATTTGGCAACAAAGATTTGAAAATGGTGGTAGTAAAATTGGTAAATTAAAAGTTATTGGTAAAACTAATAAAACGGGAACGACAATTCATTTTTTGCCTGATGCAAGTATTTTTTTAACGACAGAATATAATTTTTCAACAATTAGTGAAAGATTAATGGAAAGTGCTTTTTTATTAAAAGGAATAAGAATTGATTTAAAAGATGAACGCAGTGATAAAGAAGTTGTTTATCAATATGATAATGGATTGATTGCATTTGTAGAATATTTAAATTACGAAAAAGATGTATTAAATCCAATCATTAGTATTGAAGGTATCAATAATGAAATTGAAGTGGATTTAGCGATGCAATTTACTTCAGGATATCAAGAAAATACTTTGTCATTTGTAAATTTAGTAAGAACTAGTGATGGTGGAAGTCATGAAACTGGTTTTAGATCAGCCTTAACAAGAACATTTAACGAATATGCACGTAAATATGGCTTATTGAAAGAAAAAGATAAAAATCTAGAAGGAAATGATGTTCGTGAAGGTTTATCAGCAATTATTTCAATTAAAGTGCCGGAACATCTATTACAGTTTGAAGGACAAACAAAATCAAAATTAGGGACTCCTGAAGCTCGTAATGTGGTTGATAATATTGTCTATGAAAAATTATCTTTTTATTTAGAAGAAAATAAACAAATTGCAGATGTTTTAATTAAAAAAATGATTAAAGCAGCTCAAGTTCGTGATGCAGCTAGAAAAGCCCGTGAAGCAGCTAGAAAAGGGAAAGGAACACGTCAAGAAAAAATTTTAAGTGGTAAATTAGCGCCGGCCCAATCTAAAGATAAAAAACGCAAAGAATTGTATTTAGTTGAAGGGGATTCAGCTGGTGGTAGTGCTAAACAGGGACGTGATCGTAAGTATCAGGCAATCTTGCCATTGCGTGGAAAAGTAATTAATACCGAAAAAGCAGCGATGAGTGATATATTGAAAAATGAAGAAATTGCAACGATCATTAATACAATTGGAGCCGGTGTTGGCGCTGATTTTAATGAAAAAGACAGTAATTATAATAAAGTTATTATCATGACCGATGCGGATACTGATGGGGCGCATATTCAAACTTTATTATTAACTTTTTTCTATCGTTATATGAGAGGTTTAATTATAGCAGGTAAAGTATATATTGCCTTGCCGCCACTATATAAAATATCTAAGAAAAATGGTAAAAAAGAAGAAGCTATTTATGCTTGGCAAGATGATGAATTAGAAGATGCTAAAAAGAAAATTGGTAAAGGTTATGTTGTACAGCGTTATAAAGGTTTAGGGGAAATGAATGCTAGTCAATTATGGGAAACAACAATGAATCCTGAAACTAGAACATTGATTCAAGTATCGATTGATGATGCTGCTCTTGTTGAAAGACGTGTTTCAGTATTGATGGGTGATAAAGTAGAACCGCGTCGTGAATGGATTGAACAAAATGTTCAATTTACGTTAGAAGATAATTATACAATTGATTAAGGAGGATAAAGCATGGATAAAAAAATAGTCATGTCACTTGAAACGATCATGGGTGATCGTTTTGGTAAGTATTCTAAATATATTATTCAAGATCGTGCTTTACCTGATGTTCGTGATGGGTTAAAGCCAGTTCAACGAAGAATTTTGTATTCAATGTATAAAGAGGGTAATCTAGCTACTAAACCATATCGTAAATCGGCTAAAACAGTTGGAAATGTAATTGGTAATTATCATCCTCATGGTGATATTTCTGTTTATGATGCAATGGTTCGTTTGTCTCAAGATTGGAAAATGAGAGCTCCGTTAATTGATATGCAAGGTAATAATGGTTCAATCGATAATGATCCCGCAGCTGCAATGCGTTATACTGAAGCAAGACTTTCACCAATTGCCGCTGAATTATTAAAAGATTTAGATAAAGATACGGTTTTAATGTCTTTAAACTTTGATGATACTGAATATGAACCAACTGTTTTACCAGCGGCATATCCAAATTTATTAGTTAATGGCGCAACGGGAATATCGGCAGGATATGCAACAGATATACCACCGCATAACTTAGAAGAAGTTATTGATGCAACAATTTATCGAATTAAACATGCGAATTGTTCACTTGAAAAAATTATGGAATTAATTAAAGGACCTGATTTTCCTACTGGAGCTATTGTAGAGGGAAAAGAAGGAATCTTAAATGCTTTTAAACATGGTAAAGGGAAAGTAATTGTTCGCAGTAAAACTGAAATTATTGAAGAAAAAAACATGAATAAAATAGTGATTAGCGAAATTCCCTATGAAGTTAATAAGGCTGAATTAGTTCGTAAAATTGATGAAATCCATTTCAATCGTAATCTTGAAGGAATAATTGAAGTACGTGATGAATCAGACCGTAATGGTCTTAGAATCGTAATTGATTTAAAAAAGGATATTTCTGTGCAAAATACTTTAAATTATCTATATAAAAATACTGATTTGCAAAAAAACTATAATTATAATATGGTAGCAATTAAAGATAAGCGACCAGTATTAATGGGTATTTTAGATATTTTAGATGGTTATATTGATCATCAAATTGATGTTGTTACTCGTAGTTCAATTTATGATTTAAATAAAGCTAAAGATCGTAAACATATCGTTGAGGGATTAATCAAAGCTATTTCTATTTTAGATGATGTTGTTAAAACAATTAGAGAATCTAAAGATAAAAGTGATGCTAAAAGAAATTTAATGGCTAAATATGGATTTAGTGAAAAACAAGCTGAAGCGATTGTAATGTTACAATTATATCGTTTAACTAATACCGATATTAAAACATTAGAAAATGAAAATGAAGAATTAGATGAAAAAATCAAATATTTAAATACTATTTTAGATAGTGATGAAGTATTAAGAAAAGTAATTATTGATCAATTAAAAACTATCAAGAAAAAATATCCAATGCCTCGTTTATCAATGATTAGAGATAAAATTCAAGAAATTAAAATTGATGAAAAAGCGATGATTTTATCTGAAGATGTCAATATTTCGATTACTAGAGATGGTTATATTAAAAGAATTAGTAATCGTTCAATCAAAGCAAGTGAAAAAACGCCATTTGGTAAAAAAGAAAATGATTATTTAGTATCAATGTATAAAGCTAATACATTAGATCATTTATTGTTATTTAGTGATGCTGGTAATTATTTATTTATCCCAGTTCATAAAATTGAAGAGTTTAAATGGAAAGATCCTGGTAAACATGTAAGTTATTTAGTTAAGATGGATTCTAGTGAAAAAATTATTGCAAGTATTCTGGTTAAAGATTTTAATTTACCATTATATGTGATGATTGCTACTAAAAATGGTCAAATTAAACGTACTTTATTAAAAGATTTTGAAGTGACGCGATATTCTAAACCATTAAAATGTATTGGATTAAAAAATGATGATAAAGTTGTTGATGTTAAATTAACTAATAATGATCAAGGAATCATTTTAACAACAAAAAATGGTTATGGAGCTTTATATAGTGAACAAGAAGTTTCGATAGTTGGGATAAAAGCTTTAGGAATTAAAGCGATTAATTTAAAAGATGATGAGCTAGTAAGTTTAGGTACATTTGATCCAATGGTTGATCATTCTTTAGTATTGATTAGTGATAGTGGTGGAATAAAAAGAATTAAAATCAGTGATATTAAACCATGTAATCGTGCTACAAAAGGAGTAATGTTGTTTAAGAATCTTAAAACTAAAACAACATATGTAAAAAAAGCTTTAATCGTTGATAATAATCAGCAAATAATGATAACTTTAAATGATCAAACAGTAGTAGAGTTTAAAGCAAATGATTATCATAACATGTCATTAGAACAAAAATTTAGTTCATTAGTTAAGCTTAATAAAGATCAATATATTGATGATATTTATATTGATAAATGTATTTCAACAAATGATTACACTACTTTAAAAACAACATTAAATGTTGAAAAAGTAAGTGATGATCAAAGTTTGATTACAAAAAAGAATAAATCATTGAAATATGAAAAGATTAGCTTAGAAGATATTTTAAATGATGGAGAATTTTAAAAACCGTAAATATTTACGGTTTTTCTTCCATATGTTTTTTTAATAATTTTATTAAAGCGCGTTTTTCTAATCTAGAAACATAAGATCGAGAGATATTGAGTTTTTTAGCAATTTCTTTTTGACTGTATTTTTTGGTGTTATTTAAACCATAATGCATGATTAAGGTTTCTTTTTCTCGAGGATCAAGGATATTGAAATAAGTGGTTAGTTTGTTTAAAGTGTCTTTTTTATCGATGATATCGATAAATTCATCTTGTTTTATGGCAATTGTATCGCCTAAAACAATTTCACTACCATCTTTATCAATACCAATTGTTTCGTTTAATGAGACATCTAAGTTGGTTTTTTTATTGGCTCTTAGATGCATTAAAATTTCATTTTCGATGCATCTAGAGGCATATGTGGCTAATTTGGTTTTATGATTTTGTTTATAACTATCAACCGCTTTAATTAGTCCAATTGTTCCAATTGAAATAAGATCTTCTTGTAAATCTTTGTTATTTTCGTATTTTTTAGCAATATGGGCAACTAAGCGCAAGTTTCTTTCAATTAAAACATTTCTAGCTTCTTGATCACCATTGAAAAAACGTTCAAGATATTTAGCTTCTTCTTTGGGAGTCAATGGTATTTCAAAAGATTTTGATTTGATATAGGAAAGAAAAAAGCCATTGGTAAGTAATGACAATAATGTTGAAAACATGTATTTCACCTCTAATACATATATATTGAAAATCTTTTGTTTTAGGACAAAATATTTGTTATTTGTTCATTTTATTTACTTTAAAAGTTATTTGAAATAAGGTACAATAGGTGTAGTTTGAAAAGGAGAGTATATGAGCGAAGAAATTAGATGTTTTGGCTGTGGAGCAATAATCCAAAGTGAAGATGAAAATAAAATTGGCTTTGTGCCAAAAAAAGCATTAAATAATGATAAGGTATTATGTAAACGATGTTTCCGTTTAAAAAATTATCATGAATTACAAAAAACAGATCTTACTAGTGATGATTTTTTAAAAATTCTTCAAGAAATCGGAAATCATGATTGTCTTGTTGTTTATTTAGTTGATTTATTTGATTATAATGGTAGCTTGATTAATGGCTTACCACGTCATTTAAATAATAATGATATCTTGGTAGTAGGAAATAAAAGAGATATTTTACCTAAGTCATTAAAAGACATAAAAATTATTCACTGGTTGCGCCGTCAATTAAAAGAAACGGGAATTAAACCGGTTGATGTAATTTTATCTAGTGGTGTAAAAAATTATAATTTAGATTTATTGATTGATAAAATAAATGAATATCGTCATGGACGTGATGTTTATATTGTAGGAGTTACAAATGTAGGAAAGTCTTCATTGATCAATGCTTTATTAAAACATTATGGAACAGGTGATAATAATTTGATTACTACAAGTGAATTTCCAGGAACAACACTTGATTTAATAGAAATTGCTTTAGATGATCATAGTTGTTTGTATGATTCGCCAGGAATTATTAATCCTCATCAAATGGCACATCTTGTTAAAGATGAAGATTTAAAAACAATTATTCCTAAAAGTGAATTAAAACCAATTAATTTTCAATTAGATTCAAATCAAAGCTTATATTTTGGTGGTTTAGCTCGATTTGATTTTATTAAAGGAAATCATAGTTCTTTTACATGTTATTTTCCTAAGTCGTTAAAGATTCACCGCACTAAATTAGAAAATAGTGATGGATTGTATAATCGCCATTTAACTTTAAAACCAGAAATTGAAGAAATTAAAGATATTAAAGATATGGTAGCTTATGATTTTAAATTACCTAATTATAAAGTTGATCTGGTAATTTCAGGTTTAGGTTTTGTTAGCGTGAATTGTGCTAATGCAAAAGTGAAAATACATGTTCCTAAAGGCGTTGGAGTATTTATAAGAGAAGCATTAATATAGAAAGGATAAATGATATGTTAACTGGAAAACAAAAAAGATATTTAAGAGGAGTAGGTCATAATTTAAGTGCTATTTTTCAAATTGGTAAAGATGGTGTTCATCAAACACAAATTGAAGGAATTGATGCAGCATTAGAAGCCCATGAATTAATTAAAATTAAGATTTTAGAATCTTGCAGTGAATCTAAAAATGAAGTTGCAATTGAAATAAGTATGAAAACTAAAGCTGATGTTGTACAAATACTAGGAAGAACTATTCTTTTGTATCGTCCTAGTGAAAAAGGTTTATATAAATTACCATGATGAAAATTGGAATATTTGGTGGAAGCTTTGATCCTATTCATCGCTCGCATATAAGTGTAATTGAAGAGTCATTAAAACAATTAGCTTTAGATAAATTATTAGTTGTTCCAACTGCTAATAATCCTTGGAAGGATTCTAGTAAAGCAACTAATAAGCAGCGCTTAGAAATGTTAGAAATTGCAACTGGACGTTATCAAAAAGTTGAAATTTGTTATTATGAAATTAATCAAAAAGGTGATGCTAAAAATTATACGATCGATACAATTAAGTATTTAAAATCTAAATATCCTGATGATCAATTATATTTTATTATGGGAATGGATCAGGCTAGTTTATTTCATAAATGGAAAGATGCTGATAAAATCAGTGAATTAGTATCTTTAGTAGTTTTTGATCGAATTGGTTATCAAACAAATAGTAATTTAAAAAAATATAATTTTTTAAAATTAGATTTTGTCGCAACCGATGATGCTAGTAGTGATATTCGTAATGGTAATTTACATGCATTAGAACCAGAAGTGTTAAAATACATTGTATCTAATGGTATATATTTAGATACGATCATTAAAACTAGAATGTCAGCTAAAAGATATAAACATACTGTAAGTATGGCAAAGTTAGCTAAAGAAATTGCTAAAAGCAATGGAATTGATGAAACTAAAGCATATGTAGCAGGAATGTTGCACGATATTGCTAAAGAAATGCCACATGATGAGGCTTTAGTATTAATGAAAAAACATTTTCCTGATTATCTAAATAAACCTGAGGCGATTTGGCATCAATGGTTATCACAATATGTAGCACAAATTGAATTTTTAGTTGATGATCAAGAAATTCTACAAGCAATTAGACATCATACAACGGCTTCAATTAATATGTCTAAATTAGATATGTGTATTTATGAAGCGGATAAATATGATCCAAGTCGTGATTATGATTCGTCTAAAGAAATTGAATTATGTAAGCAAGATGTGGTAGCAGGCTTCAAGTCATGTTTACAAGATTTTTATGATTTTTCGACAAAAAAAGGAAGAAAAATCGACGAATGTTTTTATGAAATATATGATAAATATGTAAAAGGAGAAACAAATGGATAAATTAGAAATTATTGTAAAAGCTTTGGATGATAAACTTGCAAAAGATATTGTTGTTATTGACATGCAACTTGCAAGTCCTGTTTTTGATACTTTTGTTGTTTGTTCAGCAGATAATGAACGTTTGATGAATGCTCTTAAAGATAGTGTTGAAGATAGTATGGCTGAAAATGGTTATGAAGTAAGATCAATCGAAGGTCGTCGTAATAGTAAATGGTTATTAATGGATTATGGAGATATTATTGTTCATATTTTTGATCAAGATGAACGTGATAGCTATAATTTAGAAAAATTATGGTCTGATATGCCAAGAATTGATATTTCAGGATATTTAAAATAATGTCATACGAAAATTTTGCATACTATTACGATAGTTTAATGGATGAGCAATTTTACGATGATTATTATCAATTTATTAACGAACATGCAAGTTTCAAAAGTGTTTTAGAACTTGGTTGTGGGACTGGCGAAATTGCAATTCGTTTAGCTAAGGATAATAAAGAAATTTATGCTACTGATTTATCTAAAGATATGTTGGAAGTGGCAAGAATGAAGGCACTGGATTCAAATGTTAATTTAATGCTTGGTCGAGTAGATATGACTGATTTTAAAAGTGATCGAGCTGTGGATTTGATTTTGTGTTTATGTGATTCGATTAATTATGTTTTAAGTAAGAAAAAAGTATTACAAACGTTTAAAAATGTTTATGAATCATTGAAATATAATGGAACATTTATATTTGATGTTGATAGTCTTTATAAAATGGACTATGTACTTGATGGCTATTTTGAAGAAGAAGATGACGAAGAGTTTTATTTTAAATGGGCTGTTAAAAAGACTGGTGAAGGAAAAGTAGAACATTTAGTTGAAATAATTGATAAGGAAAATAATGAGCATATTAATGAAATTCATCATCAGCAGACTTATAGCATTGACACTTATTTGGAGTTATTAAAAAAAGCTGGGTTTAATGAAGTTGAATATTATGGTGAGTTTGAAGAGTATCATGATAAATCACAACGAATTATTTTTGTATGCCATAAAAGAAGGGAAAGAATGTAATGATTGGAATAATTGGCGCTATGGAAGAAGAAGTAGCTGAGATTAAGGAATATATGGATGTAAGTGATAGTAAAACTATTTTAGATTGTACTTTTTATCATGGAACAATTGAAGGTAAAGAAGTAGTTTTATTACAAGGTGGAATTGGAAAAGTAAATGCTGCTATTTGCACTACTTTATTGCTTACAAATTATGATATTGACTACGTAATTAATGTAGGTTCAGCTGGAGGACTATGTTTAAGTCAAAATGTTGGAGATGTTGTTATTTCAAATGAAGTGTGTCAATATGATTTTGATATTACTGCCTTTAAAAATAGAGTATTAGGTGAAGTGCCGGGATTACCACCACGAATTAAAGCTGATGATGCTTTAATTAATAAAGCTATTAATGTGTTAAAAAGTTTAGATTTGAATTATGAAACAGGGCTAATTGTTTCTGGTGATAAGTTTGTTGCCAACAAAGAAGTTGCATCATATATTAAAAATAATTTTGAAGATGCAAAATGCTGTGAAATGGAAGCGGCAGCAGTAGGGCAGACATGTTATAAATTCAATACTAAATTTATCATTACTCGTTCATTAAGTGATATTTTTGGCAAGGGTGATTCAACAATTCAATTTGATGAATATTTAAAAAAAGCAGCAAAAGCATCAGCTAAAATGTGTGTGGCTTTGATTAAGGATTAAAATATGACAAATAATATTGAATTATTAGCACCGGCAGGAAGTTATGAAGCATTAGTAGCTGCTGTTCAAAATGGTGCTAATGCTATTTATTTAGGCGGTAATGAATTTAGTGCTAGAGCTTTTGCAACTAACTTTGATCACGATGAATTAAAAAAAGCCCTAAGATATTGTCATTTACGAAATGTTAAAGTCTATGTTACTGTAAATACTTTGTATGAAGATAATCAGTTTGCTAAATTAAAAGATTATCTTTTGTTTTTATCATCAATAAATGTTGATGCCTTAATTATCCAAGATATTGGATTGATGGCTTATGTAAAAAAATACTTTCCTAATTTTGAAATACATATGTCTACACAAGCTAGTATTTATAGTTTAGAAGCAGTGAAATATTTTGAGAAAATAGGAGTTGAACGAGTAGTTTTAGCTCGTGAAAATAGCCTACAAGAAATTAAAAATATTTGTAATCATACAAATTTAGATATCGAAGTGTTTGTTCATGGGGCATTATGTATGTCTTATTCAGGACAATGTTTAATGTCTAGTATGGTAGCTAAAAGAAGTGGTAATAAAGGGACGTGTGGTCAACCTTGCCGTCTGGCATATAAATTACAAAAAGATGGTAAAAGCATTGATCAAATTCCAAGTTATTTATTATCACCAAAAGATTTGTGTACATTAGAAAATGTTGATAAGCTAATAGAAGCTGGGATAACTTCATTTAAAATTGAGGGAAGAATGAAACGCCCTGAATATGTAGCAATAATTGTAAGCCAATATCGTAAAGCTATTGATGCATATTTTAATAATCAAAAAATAGTCGATTATAAAGAGCGATTAAGTAAAATGAAACAAATGTTCAATCGCGGTTTTACAGGTGGCTTTTTATTGCAAGATAAAAATTTTATGGCAAGCGACTATCCAGGAAATCGCGGGATTAATTTAGGTAAAGTTATTGATTATGATTATCAAAAGAAGCTTGTAAAAATTAAGCTTGAAACTAAATTAAAGCAGGGTGATCGAATTGATTTTCAGGGAATCGATTATACTAGAACGATTACTAAGTTATTTTTAAATAATAAATTGGTTAATTTTGCAAATGCTAATGAGATTATTGAAATTGAATTAAACACACCGGTAAAAAAGGGGACACCGGTTTATAAAATTATTGATCTTGATTTAATTGAAAAAGCGCAGGCAAGCTATCAAAAAGAAAACATTAAAAATGAAATAGAGATGTATTTTACTGGACAAATTAATACTTGTCCAAATCTAACAATTATTTATCAAGATAAAGTTGTTGATACTACATCAAATTTAATAATTGAACCAGCGAGTAAAGCTCCACTTTCTAGCAAGCGGATTAAAGAACAGCTTGGAAAACTAGGAAATACAGTTTTCAAGGCTGAAAATATTATTGTTGATTTTCCTGATAATGGTTTTTTCAGTTTAAAAGAAATAAATCAAATGCGTCGCAGTGCAATTGAAAAATTAGAACTATTACTTACTGATACAAATGATATTAATATAAATATTGATATAGAAAGAAAAGAACATCTAAATAAAAAAATCAAAGGAATATGCATTCGCGTATATACATTATCACAATTAGAAGCAATAATTGATCAAGATATAGCTAAAATATATTTTCCACTTACTAATGAATTAAAAGATGCGATATTTTTAGCAGCCAAACATCATAAAAAAATCGTTCCTTTTACAGGCTTTTTAAGCAATATAAAGCAATTATATGAATTTAAAAATAGTGATTTATATCAAGCAGTTGATGAAATTTTAGTTGGAAATTACGGTGCTTTAGAAATATTTAAAGATAAAAAATGTAGTTTAGATACGACTTTTAATCTTTATAATAGTTATGCACTTTCATATTTAAAATATGATGCAATTTTATCTTTAGAAATGAGTAAAAAGCAAGTTAATAATTTAATCGATGTAAAACAAAATATTACAATGGTTGTATATGGTAAGACAGTTAATATGCATTTAAAACATTGTATTATTAGTAATCACTATTTTAATGAAAAAAGAATTGGATGTAATATGTGCAAAAAAGGAAAGTATAGTTTATTTGATCGAAAAGGGGAATCTTTTACGATTTTAACAGATGATAGTTGTAATAATTTGATTTTTAATAGTCATCATTTATATATAAATAAGTTAAATGATTTGAAAGTTGATTATGTATTATTATCATTTAGTGATGAAGATAGCAATACTGTTAAATTGATTTATGATGAGTATAAAAAGATTGTATCAGGAAATAATTGTCAAATTCCGACTTTTATTAAGCACACAAATGGTTATTTTTATGATTAATTATCATTTATTGTCAAAAAATATTGTATTTTAGCAAAATAATTTTTAAAAAATCAAAATTTTATTGAAGAAAAGTAAGTAAAATGCTAAAATTTATTTATCGGAGGGATCGTTATGATAGATAAAGATTTGGCAGCAAGATTAAAATCCTATCGAAATTTTAAACACCTTACGCAAAAAGAAGTAGCAAAATATTTAAAAGTGCCACATTCTGCAATCTCTGATATTGAAAATGGTAAACGTGATATCACAGTAGGTGAGCTTAAAATATTTTCTAATTTATATGGGCGCAGTGTTGAAGAAATTATGAGCGGGAAAAAATATGATTATTATAATATTGCTAACATCGCTCGTCTTTTGACAGAATTACCAGATGAGGATTTAAAAGAAGTTATGTTTATAATTGAATATAAGCGTAAACGAAATGAAGAAAGAGAAAAATAGAACAAAGCAAATATACTTTGTTCTATTTTAGATTGTATAAATTATGGGATATATGTCAAAAAGATATAAGAATGGGTTTACATCTAATAATATTCGTTGTAAAATTATTATAAATAAAAAAAGGAGTGTAGATAAATGAAAACTATTTTATTAGTGTGCTCAGCTGGTATGTCAACTAGCTTGTTGGTAACAAAGATGGAGAGTGCAGCTAAGGAAGCAGGAGTTGATTGTAAAATTTTTGCATTACCTTTTTCTGATGCCCCTAGGGTATTAGAAGAAGTAGATTGTATTTTATTAGGACCTCAAGTTCGTTTTCAAAAAGCTGCAATTGAAAAATTAGCTGCTGGACGTAAAGCTGGACCTGTTCCTGTTGATATTATTGATATGAGAGATTATGGAACAATGAATGGAAAAGCTGTTTTTGATGCAGCGATGAAGATGATTGGTTAATAATAAGCTTGATTCAATAATAAAAACGGGCGTGGTAGATGCCCGTTTTGTACGATAGTATTTTAGATTATATATGAGGTGATTTAAGCATGAAAAAAAGAATTATGTTAATTTGTGCAGCGGGTATGTCGACTAGTTTATTAGTGACAAAGATGCAAAAAGCAGCACATGAATTAGGTGAATATGTAGAAATTTTTGCATTACCTTTAAATGCTGGAAAAAAAGAAATTGCAAATGTTGATTGTGTTTTATTAGGACCACAGGTTAGATATGCAAAAACTGAAATTGAGTCAATTATTGAAGAAAGTGGTAAAAAAATCCCTTATGCAATTATTGATATGAAAGATTATGGTTTGATGGATGGAAAAACGGTTTTTGCAAAAGCGATGAAATTAATGAGTAAATAATTAAGATATCTATATATGTTAAACATATATGGATATTTTTATTTGCCCAAAATAGATAAATGTAAAATTAATAATTTAGGCTTTTTTGTTATAAACAAATATGCTATAATATGTAAAATATTAGGAGGAAATTTTATGCAAAAGGGAATTATTACAGTAGTTGGTAAAGATCAAGTAGGAATTATTGCTAAAGTATGTAGTTATTTAGCTACTAAGCAAGTTAATATTTTGGATATTTCTCAAACAATTATTCAAGGGTATTTTAATATGATGATGATTGTTGAGTTATCACATATTAGTGAAGAGTTTGCTGTTATTTGTGAAGAATTAGATAAATTAGGTGTTGAAATCGGTGTTAATATTAAATTACAACATGAAGATATTTTTAATAAAATGCATCGTATTTAAGGAGAAATTATAAAATGATTAATTTATTTGAAGTTACAGAAACTAATAAGATGATTGAACAAGAAAATCTTGATGTTAGAACGATAACATTAGGGATTAGTTTATTAGATTGCATGGATCATGATATTGATGCTGTATGTGATAATATTTATAAAAAAATTACTACCGTTGCTAAGGATTTAGTACCAGTTGGTAAGGAAATTGAAATGAAATATGGTATTCCAATCGTTAATAAACGTATTTCGGTTACACCTATTGGCTTTGTAGGTAGCAATGCTTGTAAAAGTACTGATGATTTTGTTAAAATTGCTAAAGTGCTAGATAAATGTGCAAAAGAAATTGGTGTTAATTTTATTGGTGGATATAGTGCAATTGTTTCTAAAGGAATGACAAAAGCAGAAGAGTTATTAATTAAATCAATTCCTGAAGCTATGAGGGTAACTAGTAATGTTTGTAGTTCAGTAAATGTTGGTTCAACTAAAACTGGAATTAACATGGATGCTGTAAAATTGATGGGAGAAATCATTAAGGAGACTGCTGATTTGACTAAAGAAAATGATTCAATCGGTTGTGCAAAATTGGTTGTATTATGTAATGCTCCTGATGATAATCCATTTATGGCTGGAGCATTTCACGGTGTAAGTGAAGCTGATGCAGTTATTAATGTTGGTGTAAGTGGACCTGGTGTAGTAAAAAACGCTATTAATAATGCTAAAGGCAAAGATTTTGGAGAACTATGTGAAATCATTAAAAAAACTGCTTTTAAAATTACACGTGTTGGTCAATTAGTTGCTAAGGAAGCATCTAAAAAATTAGGGATTCCATTTGGAATCATTGATTTATCATTAGCTCCTACTCCAGCTATCGGCGATAGTATTGCTGATTGTTTAGAAGGAATGGGATTAGAAAGTGTTGGTGCCCCAGGAACAACTGCAGCGCTTGCAATTTTAAATGATCAGGTAAAAAAAGGTGGCGTTATGGCATCTTCGTATGTTGGAGGACTTAGTGGGGCATTTATTCCTGTAAGCGAAGATCAAGGAATGATTGATGCTGTAAATAGAGGTGCCTTAACACTTGAAAAATTAGAAGCAATGACATGCGTTTGTTCAGTTGGCTTAGATATGATTGCAATTCCTGGTGATGTTAGTACAACAACTATTTCTGGTATTATTGCTGATGAAATGGCAATTGGTATGATTAATCAAAAAACTACTGCAGTTAGAATTATCCCAGTTATTGGAAAAGAAGTAGGTGAAGTAGTTGAATTTGGAGGACTGTTAGGTTATGCTCCAATCATGCCGGTAAATAAATTTGAATGCAGTGAATTTATTAATCGTGGTGGAAGAATTCCTGCGCCAATTCATAGTTTTAAAAACTAAAAGACGATTTCTCGTCTTTTTAATTTAAAGGGGGATTTTTTATGGATGAATTAATTGTTTTTTCTCCATTTTATAATGATCATGAAGTTGAAAAGTGTTTTGCTTTATATGATGAAATTGTTAAAAAGAAAATTACAACAAATGCAAATCAATTTGTTTCAATATTAATTAAATTAGCAGAAAAATATAATTTATCAGGTAATTTGTTTAATAGTTTGTTAACTAATTTATTGATTAATAATGAAAATTCATTTACATTAGCTCTAGAAAGAAAAAAAGACATTGTACCAAATTTGAAAAATGTTGTAATGAATGATTATAAAATTATTTATGAAATGTTTAATAGTGATTTTAGTTCTTTAACATCGCTACATCAAGATTTGATTAATAATTTTATACCTTCAAAACCAATTATTAATCAAGAATTATTTGAAGTTTCAAATACATTACAAAATAATTTAACTGATTGTAAAAATGTCGAAGAATTTTATAATGTTTTAAATACTTTTTTTTCAATATATGGTGTAGGAAAATATGGATTAAATAAAGCATTTCGTTATGAAAATGAACAAATTTGTCCTATAATACATATAGGTAACGGCCGATTAGATCAATTAATCGGATATAAAACTCAAAAACAACAACTTAAACAAAATACTGAAGCATTTTTAGCAGGAAAAAAGGCAAATAATGTTCTTTTATATGGTGATAGCGGTACTGGTAAATCTAGCAGTATCAAAGCTTTGTTAAATGAATATTATAAAGATGGTTTAAGAATGATTGAAGTTTATAAACACCAATTCAAATATTTACCACGGATCATTCAAGAATTACAATCGAGAAATTATAAATTTATTTTATTTATGGATGATTTGTCATTTGAAGAATTTGAAATAGAGTATAAATATTTAAAAGCAGTTATTGAAGGTGGACTAGAAAAAAAACCGGATAATATTTTAATATATGCAACAAGTAATCGTCGCCATTTAGTAAAACAAACATGGAGTGATCGACAAGACCAAGATGAAATAAATGTTAATGATGCCAAACAGGAAAAAACATCATTAAGTTCAAGATTTGGAGTTAAAATATTATATACACATCCAAATCGTCAAAATTATTTAGATATCGTTGATGGACTTGCTAAACAATATGATTTAAAGATAGATCAAGAAGAACTACATCAAAAAGCCTTAACATGGGAAATTCGTCATGGTGGATTCTCTGGAAGAACTGCAAAACAATTTATTAATGCAATGTTAGGTAAATAGGAGAAATATGCAAAAATTATTATTAAAAGATTATGACAAAATTAAAAAATATTTAGATGATGCTAATTATGAAGGATACAATTCTAATTTTGTAACTATGATGATGTGGGATCATGAATATAAGATTTATTATGAAATAAAAGATAATTTCCTGATTATGTTACATACATATATGAATGAAAAATTCTTTGCAATGCCATTTTGTAAAGAAGAATACTATCATGAAGCAATTGAATATATGATGGAATATGCAAAATTAAATAACTTTCCTTTTAGAATTGAATTAGCAGTACAGTCATCTGTAGAAATAATTAAAAAATTGTATGGAGATAAGTTTTTATATTTACATAATGATGCTAATGATGATTATATATATACTAAAAGTTCATTGGAAACTTTATCAGGTAAAAAAATGCAAAAAAGACGTAATCATTTTAATGCATTTATAAAAGAAAACCCTAATTATATTTATAAAGAGATCGAAGATGATGATATTGATAATGTTTTACAATGTTTAAAAAAATGGGATTTTTCTAGACAGATAGAGGAAAGTGTAATATCAGAATATGTAGGAATTGTTTATTTACTAATTCATCGTCATGAATTAAATATTAAAACTGGCTGTATTTACATCGATGGAAAATTAGAAGCATTTATTATTGGATCGCCATTAAAACATAATACTATTCAAATTCATGTTGAAAAAGCTAATAAAGAAATTAGAGGTTTATATGTAGCAATTTGTAAATTTTTCTTAGAAAATAATTTTCCAGATTATGAATTTGTAAATAGGGAAGAGGACATGGGATTAGAGTCATTACGTAAAGCAAAAAGAAATTTACATCCAGTTAAAATGATTGAAAAATATTCTATTGTAATTAATAATCAAAAAATACGTAAAGCAAATGATCAAGATTTATATGATATTATTGATTTGTGGCGTGATAGTTTTAGTGATGAAAATGAAATGTCAACCAATTTTTATTTTATGAATCGGTATGATTTGCAAAATACATACATTTTAAAAAATAATGATACATTAGTATCAATGTTACAAATTGTACCATATACAATTATTATTAATCATCAAGAAACATTAGCCTATTTTATTTTAGGAGTAGCTACTAATAAAAATTATCAAAAACAAGGAATGATGAAAAAACTAATGAATTATGTTTTATCATTACCAAAATTTGCAGATAGCAAAATCATGCTTCAAGCATATCATTCAGAAATTTATTATTCATTTGGTTTTACAGAAAAATATTTTCATAAAATAACAAAAATTGACAACAATTCGTATAAAAATAATAATGTAAACAGTATAAAAATAATTGATGAATCTGATTATACTAAATTAGTGGAATTGTATAATTGTTATTGCAATAAATTTAATGGATATCGTAAAAGAGATATTGAATATTATAAAGATTATCTAATTCCACGTTGTAATGCTTATAATGAAAAAATAGAATTATTTTATGAAGATACTTTAGCAGTAGGTTATGCAATATATAGTAAAACGAAAGAAAAAATTAAAATATCAGAAATAATTTATCTTGATCAAAATTATTTAGATAAGATAATTGGATATTTTGTAAAAAGTAATAAAGTATTATTTATTGAAACAGACATGCGTGCAAATTTGCATGGTGAAAGTAAACAAGTATGTACAATGTTAACTAATTTTTCTTTCAATGATTATTCTAGTGATGATCTATATATTAATGAATGTCTATAACCTTAAAAGAATATAGCAAAAAACTGCTATGTAGAAAATCTATGTCTAAAAGTCAAATATCATTTATAAAGAAGAGGTTGAAAAGATGAATTTATTTTTGACGTTAGCATTTTTGTTTTTTATTGGAGCTATTACCGGATGGGTAATTGAGGTCTTATTTAGAAGATTTTTATCTTCAGCAAATCCGGAACGTAAATGGATTAATCCAGGATTTTGTACGGGACCATATCTGCCATTATATGGAGTAGGACTATGTATGCTTTATTTGATTGCGTCTTTGGAACAGTATAATATTGTTAAAGATTCTTTTTGGAATAAAGCAATACTTTTTCTCATGATGACAATTTTTATGACTGTTATTGAATATATTGCTGGGATATTTATTTTAAAAATTTCCAAAGTACGTTTATGGGATTATCGTAATGAACTAGGGAATATTCAAGGGATTATTTGTCCGAAGTTTTCTATAATATGGGCATGTTTAGGAGCAGTATATTATTTTTTGATACATCCTTATATTTTAAATGCGCTTTTATGGTTATCTAATAATTTGGCATTTTCTTTTGTGATTGGAATGTTCTTTGGGGTATTTATAATTGATGTTGTAAATTCTGCGCAGTTGGTTGTAAAATTAAAAGCATACGCTGAAGAAAATGATGTTATTATAAAATATGAAATGATAAAAGCAAATATTCGAAAATGGCATGATGATAATGAAATGAAATATCATTTTTTCAAACCATTTAAAACAGATACGCCTTTAGCAAAACATTTGAAAAATATGCAAGAAACTTTTGAAATAAAATATTCAAAACATAAAAAAAGTAAATAAATATCATGATGTTAAAACTCTTTGACAAAGTTCAAAAGACATTTGATAGATTTGTTAACTCAGTATTTTCTATAATTAATTGCGAAAGGAGATAAATAAAATGACATTAGGAGAAAATATTTTAAAACTAAGAAAGAAACAAGGACTTTCGCAAGAACAATTAGGATATCAAATTGATGTAACAAGACAAACTATTTCAAATTGGGAATCAGAAGATACAGCACCAAATCCCGAGCAATTAAAACGCTTATCAAAAGTATTTGATATAAGTATCGATGAATTATTAGATAATGAATATAAATCAAAAGAAATTTTAATTAATAAAGTATCTAATACAGAAAAACTAGCTGGTATGATTATAAAAATACTGAAAGTATTTGGAATTATAGTTATTTTATATTTAATTTTTGTAGCTGTTGCATTGATTGGATTATTTATCTATAGTCAAATGTAAATAGTTTAACTAAAAAAGAAGAGTTGCTTCATTAAAAGTGCAATTCTTCTTTTACTTATATAGTTTTTTATGATATTATACAACTTCGCATAATGTATATTATGTAAATTTTATTTAAAATAAAAACTAAGAAATAATGCATCTTAGCTTTTATAAAAATAGATTGTTAATAAATGCAGCACTGTTAATAATTAAAAAAATCACACCTACAAAAATTAAAAATATGTATAAGTTAATTTTATCTTTTTTATAATTATTGTATAATGCAAGCATTGAACATACTATCAAGCATATTGCAATGATAAAAAATGTAACGATACTTATTGGTGTTTTAGTTAATAAACCTGCACCAAAAATAAATGTACCAACTGCATAAGCTAATATTGAAAATACGATTAAGCGTTTGTTATTTTCTTCCATAAATACCTCTCATTAAATTATTTTATCTAAAATTGAATTTCCAATTTCTGGTAACTCGACTTCAAAATTATCTGCGATTGTTGCACCAATAACAGCAAATGAATCCATTTCTGGTAACTGCTTTGGTTTAATCAATTCTTTTGAATAAATAATTAAGGGAACTTGTTCACGAGTATGATCAGTACCTTTAAAAGTTGGATCGTTTCCATGATCACTACTAATCATTAATAAATCATCTGGTCTTAAATATTTCATTAATTCTTCTAATTGCATATCAAACTCTTTAATGGCTTTGCCATATCCAATTGGATCGCGACGATGTCCATAATTTGAATCAAAATCAACAAGATTAACAAAACACAAACCGTTGAAATCTGTTTTTGCAATTTCAATAGTTTTATTCATAGTGTCATTATTATTTGTTGTTTTAATATCTTTAGTAATTCCTTGATTTGCAAATATATCAGCAATTTTTCCAATTCCAATTACATCATAATTATTATTTTTTAAATTATCTAGTACAGTAATTGCTGGAGGTTTTAAAGTAAAATCATGTCGTGAAGAAGTTCGTGTATATGATCCATCTTTATTTTTAATAAATGGTCTTGCAATCACTCTCCCTACTTTCCAACGAGGATCCATTGTTAATTCTCTTGCAATCTTACAGGCAGCGTATAATTCTTGTAAAGGAATTATATTTTCATTAGCTGCAATTTGAAATACAGAATCAGCTGATGTATAAACGATCCAGTCACCAGTTTTTTCTTGATGATTTGCGTATTCTTCGATAATTTTTGTTCCACTAGCAGCTTTATTACCTACGCATTTACGACCAGTTTTAGCTTCGAATAATTTAATAAATTCATCAGGAAAACCTGTTTTTGTAAATGTTATAAGTGGTTTTTTAGTATGTATTCCCATCATTTCAAAATGGCCGGTTATGGTATCTTTACCACTTGAAAGTTCATTGAGTTTTAATGTATAGCCTAATTGAGATCTTAATGGATAAATACCTTCAAAATCTCCTAAATTTCCTAAACCTAATCCTTCTAAATTAGGAATGTCTAGTCCATTACATGCATCACAGATATGTTTTAAAGTATTTGCACCTTCATCATCATAACTGCTTGCATCTTGACCGTTTCCAATTCCTAATGAGTCACATATTAGTAAAAATATTCGTTTATATTTCATGTGTCCTCCTTAAACTTTATTTTCTTTTTTTACCCGTGGATGAAATAGTTGATATTCTTTTTTGATTTTTTGATTTGATATATGGGTATATATCGTTGTTGTTGAAATGTTACTGTGACCTAGTAATTCTTGAATTGAGCGTAAATCAGCACCATTTTCTAGTAAATGAGTTGCAAAACTATGTCGGATTGTATGGGGTGAAATCTTTTTATTTATTGTTGTACGTTCGATAATTTGTTTTAAAATGATATAGCATTCTTCTCTACTTAATTTATTACCATGATTATTAAAAAATAGTAACGGTGAATCTTTTTTTATAAATTCATTGCGATAGTGTTTTAAATAATCATTTAATATATTTCTTGCCATATTACTTAATGGGACAATGCGTTCTTTATCCCCTTTTCCAATAATTTTAAGATAACCCATATTTATATTAAGTGAGCTTATTGTTAAATTAGTTAATTCAGATACCCTTAGTCCAGTTGCATACATAAGCTCAAACATACAACGATTTCTACTACTTATATGATCGTTGATTTCGATACTGTCTAATAATTCTTGCATCTCTTCTTTGCTTAATACAATTGGAAGTTTTTTATCTATTTTAGGTAAATCAAAGTCATTCATGATATTTGTATCAATAACTGTTTCTTTAGTTGCAAATGTAAAAAACATTCTAAGGGAAACAAGCTTTCTGTTTATAGAAGTAGCAGATATCTTTTTTGAAAGTTCTTTAATATATAATCTAACATGTTCTTTAGCTATATCATTTATTTTAGTTATTTGAAAGTTATGTTTTAAATAACTTGAAAATTGATTTAAATCTTTGATATAGGCATTGATCGTATTTTTACTAAGCCCCTTTTCAACTATTAAATATTGCTTATATTCTTCTATTTCATCTTTTAATAACATATTTTTACCTCTTTTACTTCCTCATTATAGCATGTTTAAAAATAAACTTGCTAGTATTATGCAAATTAAAGTACATATACTTTAAATGCCATTGAAATTGTAACAATAATTAAAATTACGATTAAATAATCTAAGATATAATTAATTATTTTACGACTATTAAATACTTCTTTAGTAACAAAACTAGTTGTAAATGTATTTAAAGATAATCTAAGAGAAATTATTGAAATAACATACATTAAAATAAGTTCAATAATTAATTGAGGTACATAGCCAAGCAAAAACATATTAATATCAAAATTATTTAATGTAAAATAAAAAATTGATGCCAACGTAAATTGCATTCCTTTTGAAAATATAATAAAACTATTAAAAAATAGACCCAAAAAACTAGTAGACATCAATAATGATAAAAATATGTATATTCCAGTTATCATCAAATATAAATCATAATTATTGGTTGTACTGTTACCTTTACAAAAAAATAAATACTTACAAAATTCAATTAAATTATCATTTCCATAAAAGTTATAAATAATACCAAATAGCATTCCACAAATTAATAATACTAAAGTAAATACATTGAACAATAGTTTTTCGTTTTTAAAAATCTTATTTAAAATACTCATAAGTAGTCCTCCGTTTATACACCTTATGAGTAAAGTTATTATTTATTCATCTATTTTAAATATTTTTTTTGAATACTTTTATTTTTAATTTTTGATGCTTTTGTAACGATTGGTTTTTCAAATTTTTTATTTATGTCATCTAAAATAACATCTAAATCATTATCTTCATTAGTTTTGTCGTGATTAGAATCAAAAATAGATAATTGTTCTTTATAATCTTTTTTATCAATTGTATTGTTTAAACTTACTCCTAGTAATCTTACTGCTCTACCATCATAATTAGCATCAAAAAGCATTTTTGCAGTAGATAAAATAACTTCATAATCATTAACATAAGAATTAATGGTTGTTTGACGAGAAATGCTTTCAAATCTTGTATATTTAATGGTTATGGAAATAGAATTCGAGATAAGATTTCTATTTTTAGCTCTTGATGAAACTTTTTTTGCGAGTTTTTTTAATGTATCGTATAAAATCACTTCATCAAAAGTATCATATGGTAAAGTTGTTGAATTGCCAACTGATTTTAATTCGTTTTGTTGGGGATCAACCATTCTTGAATCGATTCCATTAGCTTTTCGATACAATAATAAAGCATTTTTTCCCACGATTTGTCTTAAAATATCATAATTTGAATAATCAGCAATATCTTTAATCGTATTTATACCAGCTTCTTTTAATTTAATTGTTGTTTTTTTTCCAACCCCAAACATATTTTGAATATCTAATGGCCACATCAATTCTTTTAGATTTGATCTTGTTAAAACTGTAATGCCCATCGGCTTTTTCATATCACTAGCCATTTTTGCTAAAAATTTATTTGGTGAAATACCGATTGAACATTTTAAATGCAATTGTTTATAGACATCTTGTTGAATCTGTTTAGCTAATTTAATAGGATGACAGTTTCTTTCTTGTATGATTTTGGTTACATCTACATAACATTCATCAATGCTGGCAACTTCTAAAATATCACTATATGAAGCAATAATATTAAAAAAATCATTAGATAATTGATGATAATATTCAAAATCTACAGGCAATACAATTAAATTTTTACATTTTTGATATGCTTGAAACAATGGCATAGCTGAATGAATACCAAATTTTCTAGCTTCATATGAGGCAGTTGTAATAATACTACGACGTGATTGGCCTGAAATAACTAATGGTTTGTTTTTTAATTTAGGATTACGAGCTATTTCTGCACTTGCATAAAATGCATTAAGATCAATATGAAAAATAACTTGCATAACTACCCTGTTAAACAAAAATTAATTGGATACAAACCATATAAATAATTGTTCCAGTAATGATAGATAGTAGTGTATTGTTTTTATACAAATGAATTAAAATAGTAGCTATAACAGCAATCAATTCTGGTAAAGCATGATTTTTATTAAAGAAATTCATATCCTTTAAACAATATACAACTAACATTGCCATAATGGAATATGGCAATACTTTACTTAGATATATTATTAAATCAGGTGTTTTTTTAGGATCTTTAAAAATAATAAACGGTAGAGCTCTGGTTAAAAAAGTCGTTATAGCAACTACCATAATTATCATAATATCATTACTCATATTTATTATCTAACCTCTTTTTTTCAATAACTAATATTAAAATAATTGTAACTAAAGACATAATTACAAAATTATCACGACCAAATATAATTAATGCAATTATACTAACTAAAAAACCAACAATGGTTGCTTCATGATTTTTATTGCTTTTTATTTGATTAATTACAATAACAATAAATAATGCTGTCATAGAAAAATCTAAGCCACTACTATTGAATGTAATAAAATTTGAAATACATGCTCCAATCAATGATCCAATAATCCAATAAATATGATCAAATAAACATATTAAAAAAAGTTCATATTTATTTTTTGAATTATTGTTTACTAAAAGTGAATAAGTTTCATCAGATAATGAAAAAATCATATATGGTTTTAAATATTTTACTTTTTCAAATTTTTTTAACATTGAAATACCATAAACAAGATGACGAGCATTTACCATTAAAGTCATTATAAAAGTATTAAATAAACTATAATGTGCCATTAATAATGATATAGTCAAAAACTGCATACTTCCAGCATAAATAAAAACACTCATAATTAAAGCATAGTAAATTGGATAACCGCTATCAACTAATAACATACCAAAAGCACATCCTAAAACAAGATAGCCCATTAAAACAGGAATTGTCTGTTTAAAAGCTTTCTTTACAATTATAAAATTCATCATTATCTTCCCCCTTAACTATTATACTAAAATTTTTTAAACATGGAAGTTTATTTTATTTTAAAAGGTGCTCTTGGCACCTTTTTGAACTACTTATCCATTTCTAACATCCATTCAATATATAATCCATATCCAAGCATTGGGTTATTACCAGATACATGAGTAACACAGCCAATAATTTTACCATTTTGAATGATTGGGGAACCGCTCATTCCTTGAACAATACCATTTGCTTGTTTTGTTACTGCTTGATCGGTAACTTTAAATTCAATGCCCTTTTCATTGATTGAATCCTGCTTATTCAATTTAGTGATTTCAATTTCACATTTTTGGATTTTTTGACCATCCAATACTGTTAGAAAGTATGCTTTTCCTAATTCAATCTCATCAATATTTGCTGTTTCCATAGATTCTCTTTTAAAAATATCGTAATTATAAGTTCCATAAATACCGAATTGATTATGGCTGTTTATACTACCTATTTCGATATTAGAAATATCAGCAATTTTGTTTCCAGAATGATTAGGTGTAGCTTTTTTTATACTTGTAACAGTACTTTCAAAAATCTTACCAGATTGTAGTAAATCACTGTTTAATGTAGTATCTTCCATAGCATGACCTAATGCTCCAAAACTTTGCTTATCAGGATTATAAAAAGTAATGGTTCCAACACCATTAATTGCATCTTTGACATATAAACCAGTAGTAAATTGGTTACTTTCATAAACGACTTTTAGTGTTTTATGAATTTCTTTGTTATTTCTGATTACTGTAACATCAAAGTTTTCTTTTAAATTCCCACTATTTTTAATTATTTCACTCAATTCATTAATAGCAGTTACTTTTTTACCTTCGATTTCAATAATCTTATCACCAATTTTAAATTCATTTTCTAAAGGATTATAAGTGCCATCAGTTGTTTTTACTTCATAGCCGCCGGTTATCACTACTCCTTGATAATCTAATTCAATTCCAATTGAATCGCCACCAGGGATTAATGTAATCGCATATGCTGCAATTGGATTAATAATGGATAAAGCTACAACTAGAGAAAGAATTAGCTTTTTAAAAAGCATAGAAACCTCCTTGTAACTAACGTTACATCTTAGTTTGGCTTCTATGCTCATAATTATTCATTACTTAATTTTAATTTTTTAGCATGATCAATTGATTCTTTAGATATGTCTTTTCCGGAAATTAATTTAGCAATTTCTAAAATACTCTTTTCTTCACTTAATTCACTAACTTTAACACTTGTATTATCATCATTACTTGTTTTTTCGATCAAATAATGATGATTAGCAAAACTTGCAACTTGAGCTAAATGACTAATGCATAATACTTGATATTTTTTAGCAATATATTTCATTTTAGCACCAATACTTTCAGCCACTTTACCACTAACACCACTGTCAGCTTCATCAAAGATGATTGTTTCAAGTGAACCAGAAGATAATGATAATGTTTTTATTGCCAGCATGATTCGAGACATTTCACCACCTGAAGCAATTTTATTTAGTGGCTGTAAAGTTTGACCAGAATTTGTTGAAACTAGAAAGGTAATAATATCTTGACCATTTTTTTGTAGAGAGCTTTTTTGAAAATCTATTTCAAATACAACTTTTTCTAGATACAATGATTTTAATTGTTCCATTACTTTATTTGTAAACTCTAGTGCTTTTTGTTTGCGTAAAGTTGTTATTTCTTTTGCGCTTTGATTAACTTGAATTAAAATTGAATCTAATTTTGATTTTAAATCGTTAATATATGTTTCACGATTTGTAAATGAAAGAATTTTATCTTCAATTTCTTTTTTTGCATTTAAAATAGCATTGATTGATTGACCATATTTTCTTTTTAAACGATTTAATTTAAATAATGTCTCTTGGATTTCATTTAAACGAAATTCATCAAAATCATTTCGATTATATTCATCTAAAATAGCATCATTTAAATCAATTAAATTATAATATAAATCATACATTTGTTCATAGATTTGCTGATAGTTAGCTTGTTGATTTAATGCTTCTAACTCATTTAATGCACTACTTAGTAATGAAAGTATTCCTTGATTACCTTCCATATATTGGCGATAATTATTAATTTTTTCATTAGTTTTTTCAAAATCGAGTAATCTTTTTTTCTCGGCTTCTAATTTTTCTTCATCAATTTCTGTAAGATTTAAACTATTTATTTCAGATAATTGACTTTGATAATATTCTAGTTGTTCATCGCTTAATTCTTCTTCAACTGCTTTTTGATAAGTTTTTTTTATATCAATGTATTTTTGATATACTTCTTTGTATTTTTGTTTAAGTGATACAAGTGGTTTACCAATGTAATCATCTAAAATATTAATATGATTATTACTATCGAATAATGTATGTGTTTCAAATTGAGAATGGATATCAATTAATTCTTTCATGATTGATTTAAGAGCCATAGTAGAAACATTGCGATAATTAATTTTAATTGTTGTCTTATTATTACGATTAAATGATTTAGACACAATTAGTTTATCATCATATTCAATGCGATATTCCCTTAATTTATCTAAAATAGAAGAATTATCTTTAATTGAAAAAACACCTTCAATAAAAGATTCATTAGCATCACTTTTAATAAAACTAGTTTGACTACGATTTCCGCATAATTGACCAATTGCATCAATAATGATTGATTTACCAGCACCAGTTTCACCAGTTAATACAGTCATTTGATCATGAAAATCAATTTGTAATTGATCAATAATCGCAAAATTTTCTATATAAATACTCTCTAACATTATATCACCTACCCTTCAAAGCAATTATGAGCTGCATTTACTACATCTTCAATATTAATTTCAACATCCTTACCATCTTTTATAAATAAACCTAAAAATTCAATATTCCCTTCACCACCGGTAATTGGAGAATAAGTAAGTTTAGTTAAAGTAAAACCATCTTCTTTAGCAAACTTAATAACATCTTTAATTACACGACAATGAATTTCTTTATCTTTGACAATTCCTTTTTTTCCCACATCTTCTTTACCTGCTTCAAATTGTGGTTTGATTAAAGCAACAACTTGATCAGTTGTTTTTAAAATATTTTTTAAAGCATTAAAAATATGTTTTAACGAAATAAACGAAACATCAATTGATGCTAGTGTTGGGATTCCTTCTTGAAATAAATCAATCGTTGCATAACGAAAATTCGTTTGTTCTTTAACAATTACACGGGGATCATTTCTAAGTTTCCAAACTAATTGATTTGTACCTACATCAACAGCATATACTAATTTTGCACCATTTTGTAAAGCGCAATCAGTAAATCCTCCGGTTGAACTACCAATATCTACCATGATTTTATCTTTAATATCTAAAGAAAATTCTTTTAAAGCCTTTTCTAACTTTAAACCGCCACGAGATACATATGGCATAATATTTCCCTTAACATGTAAATTAGAATCAATTGGTATTTTTGTTCCTGGTTTATCAATAATATCATAATCATCATGAACAATTCCGGCCATAATTGCTCGCTTTGCTTTTTCGCGGGAATCAAAAAAACCTTGTTCAACTAATAAAACATCAATTCTCTCTTTTTTCATCAATTATCTCCTTAACTTTTTGATAAAATGATTCCATATCTAATCCTTCATCTTTTAAAATTTCATCAATACTTCCTTGAACTGAAAAATGATCATCAACCCCAAAACTATAGATTCTTTTTAAAATACCATTTTGACTATAATAATAGGCAATATTACTTGCTAGTGAATTAATTTTTAATTCAGTTTCATAGACAATCAATGGTTTATTATCAACTATATGATTCAACATTTCAAAATCCATCGGTTTAATAAATAAAGCATCTACTAATCTAATTTTAATACTTTTATCTTTAAAATAACTACGAACTCTATTAACATTTTGTCCATAACAAATAACTGTACAGTCATAGTCATGATCATTTTCAATATACCATTTACCAATTGTTAAAAAATCATCATCTTTGACAATTTCATCTTTAATATCTCCTCGAGGAATTCTTAAAATATAAGGATGATCATTATTTTTTATATATGTATTAATGAATTTTTTAGCATCGTTACTATTACTTGGTGTACAAATAATAACATTAGGTAATGGATTTAAAATTCCTAAATCAAATACACCATGGTGAGTTGGTCCATCAGCTCCAACAAAGCCACAGCGATCAACACAGATCAAACATCCTAAATCCATTCTTGCAATATCATGATTGATTTGATCATAAGCCCGCTGTAAAAAAGATGAATATACAGAAACAAATGGTTTTTTCTTAGCTATTGCTAGACCTGCTGTAAATGTTAATGCATGTTCTTCAGCAATTCCAACATCAAAACTCCGATTTGGAAAATGTTCAAATATATCATCCATACAAGATCCATGAATCATAGCGGGAGTTATTGCGACAATATCTTTATCTTTAGACATATTTAATTCAATATGATCAGCAACCATTTTTGACCAGCTAATTTTATCTTTAGGTGGCGGTGTTTTAATTGTACCATCAACAATATTAAAAGGTGCGATGCCATGCCAATTACCTTTAAAATCGTTTTCAGCATATTTATACCCTCGACCTTTTTTCGTTACGACATGAATAACTACACTTGATTTAGACTTTTTGGCCAAATTTAGAACTCTTATCAAATCCTCAAAATCATGACCATTAACGGGTCCTAAATAATCAACTCCAAAATCCTCAAAAATTGTATCATCGATTAAACCGTGTTTCACAAAGTCTTTAACACGTTTAGAAATATTAAAAATCATTTGACCAAATTTATTTTTTGAAGTGATGTTACGATAATCTTGTTTTAAATTATTATACGTTCCACTTAATCTTATAGAAGATAAAAATTCACCAAAACCACCAACACTTTTTCCAATTGACATTTGATTATCATTTAAAATAATTATTACTTTATTTTTAATTGACCCTAAATGATTTAAAGCTTCCAAAGACTCACCACCAACCATAGCAGCATCACCAATAACAGGAATCACTTCATAATCTTGCTCATCTAAATCACGAGCAATAGCCATTGCAACCGCAGAGCTTAGAGCCGTTGATGAATGTCCTGCTTCCCAAACATCATGTTTGCTTTCTGCTTGTTTTTGAAAACCAGATAAACCATTATACTTGCGTAAAGTATCAAAGCGATTAGCTCTACCAGTTAATATTTTATGAACATATGATTGATGACCGACATCAAAAAATATTTTATCTTTAGGAGAATTGAAAACATAGTGTAAAGCAATAGTTAATTCTACAACCCCTAAATTACTAGAAAGATGTCCGCCAGTTTTTGAAATATTCGTAATTAAAAACTCACGAATATCACTAGATAATTGATTTAATTGTCTGATATCCAACTCTTTTAAAAAAGAGGGATCTTTTATATTGTTTAGATCCATTATTTCACTCTTCTCTTTAATTTTTCCAATACTTCTAAAATCAATTCATGATTAATTTTTAATTTATTTATCAATGTAATGGCTTCATTAAAATAACAATCAGCTATCTCTTGTGATTTTGCAACACCCATTAATGTAACATAAGTTGATTTGTTATTTTCAATATCACTACCAACATTCTTTCCTAATAATTCACTATTACCAACTACATCCAAAATATCATCTTGGATTTGAAATGCTAAACCGATTTTATAGCCAATTTCTTTAAACGTTTCTAAATCGTCAACATTAGCAACTAAGGCTCCCATTTGCATTGAAGCACTAATTAAATCACCAGTTTTATGATGATGAATTAAGTCTAATTCTTTACGATTAGCTTTTTTATTTTCAAATTCAATATCTAAAGCTTGACCTAAAATCATCCCATTTACACCACTGGCCTGATATAAAATACTTAATAGTGCAATTTTTAACTCACTATTATAGTTTGCTTTTAAAATAACATTGACTGCTTCGTTTAATAAACCATCACCCGCTAAAATTGCGGTTGCTTCATCAAATTGTCTATGACAAGTAGGTTTACCACGTCTTAAATCATCATTATCCATACCTGGTAAATCATCATGAATTAATGAATATGTATGAATCATTTCAATTGCACAGGCAGCATCTAAATAATCATGATAATCTAAACCATAACTTTGAATAATTCTAAGCATTAATAATGGGCGAATTCTTTTTCCCCCAGCAAGTAATGAATATTTCATTGCATCTTTGACTTTGGAATCTTGAAAACAATCAGTAATTTGAATTAACCTGGTATTTATATCCTGAATTATCTGTTCCATATTACTCCTCAAGATTTAAGTCTTCTAATTTACCATCGACTAAAATTTTTGCCACTTTGTTTTCAATTCCTTCTAATTTATCATTACAAAGTTTAGTTAATTGAATGCCTTCTTGAAATAATTCAACACTTTTTTCTAACGATATTTGATTGTTTTCTAATGCACTTACAATTTCTTCAAGACGATTCATCGCCTGTTCAAAAGTAATATTTTCCATAATTTACCTCTATTCAATAATGGCGTTTTTACTGCCATCTTTCATTTTTATTTTAATTTTATCACCTGTTTTTAATTCATTTACAGTTAAAACAACATTATCTTCTTTTAAGACAATTGCATATCCACGTTCTAATACTTTAAGTGGTGAAAGTGTATTTAATTTAGATAATGTATAATATAGTTTTTCTTTTTCATATTTTATTTTTTGTTTCATTAATTGTTCCATTGTCTGATTAATTAAATTTAAGTGATTTTTTTGTTCAAGCGTAAATAAATTTGCTTGATGATTAAAAGTTTGAATCAAATTTTTAGCTTTATTGCTTTGAAGATTCAAATTATAAGTAAAAATATCTTTTAATCGATCAGACAAGTAATCTATTTTAACTTTTTTATCTTCAAATAATTTATTTGGATTTTTAAATAAATAAAATGAATTTAATTTATTCAACATCTGTTTATTTAAAGTTATTTTTTGTTTCATTAATGTATTCAATGTATAATTAATGTTATTTACATTTTGTTTTAATTCAACCAAATCAGGTGTTGCTTTAATTCCAGCAGCAGTTGGTGTTGCACAACGACAATCAGCAACAAAATCACAGATCGTATAATCAATTTCATGACCAACGCCACTAATAATTGGTGTTTTACAATTATAAATAGCTCTAGCTAAAGCTTCCTCATTAAAATTCCATAAATCCTCTAAAGAACCCCCACCTCGAGCTATAATAATCGTATTGAAACCTAGACTATCAACGTAATTCAAGGTGTTAATTATATGTAAATATGCTCCTTTTCCTTGAACTGGAATGGGAAAAACAATAACTCGAACAACTGGAAATCTTAATTTGATCGTTCTTACAATATCTGCTAACGCTGCACTTGGATAAGCTGATAAAACAGCAATTTTGCTTGGAAATTTAGGAATTTCCTGTTTATGTTCTTGATCAAATAGCCCTTCTAAAGCTAATGCTTTTTTTAGTTGTTCATATCGTAAATATAAATTACCTAAACCATCTTGTTCAATATTATCAACATATAATTGATATGTTCCAGCAACATCATATACAGAAACACTTGCCTGAATCAAAACTTTCATACCATTTTCTAATTCAAATGGCAATTTTCGTGCTTTTGAAGCAAACATAACTGCATTGATTCTAGACGTTTCATCTTTTAATGTGAAATAAAGATGCCCAGAACTATGGTGCTTAAAATTTGAAACTTCACCTTTAATTAAAATCTTTTGTAACTGTTCATCGCTATCTATTTTAGCTTTTAAATAACGATTTAGTGCGCTAACCGTTAAGTATCGTTTTTCCATTACTTAATTTTATTTAATACTCCATTTACAAATTTATAAACATCATCGTCACAATATTTTTTAGATAATTCAACTGCTTCATTAATAATAACTTCTTTACTTTGATCTGTTTCTAATAATTCATAACATCCAACTAAAAGAATCGCAAGTTCCATTTTTGATAATCGATCAAGTGACCATCCTTTTTTTAAATGCTTTGCAACTTCTGCTTTATATTTTTCAAGATTATTAGCAATGCTACTAATTAACATAACACAATAATCATAATCATCTTTATCGTTAGCTAGTTCTTTATCACTATCTAAGTAATTATAAACTTCTTCTTTTGTTATATCTATAAGTAATTTTTGGTAAATTGCAATAACTGCTTTTTCTCTAATTAATTTTTTTCTATATTTCTTCATTCAAACCGTCCTTCCAAAATATCTATAATGATTTTACCATATTTGTATATTAAAATAAATGAATAATAAAAAGATTATCGAAAGATAATCTTTAAAAATTTATACCTTTAATTTCAATATTAACTTTAATATTTTTAATTCCTGTCATTTCAAAACAACTTTGAATAATTTTATTTTGTAATGCAGTAGTTGTGGTTGTAACGTTTAATCCATAATCAATTAGTATTGCTACATCAACAATAACTTGGTTATTTTTGTTAAGACGTACGTTTATTGGGGCATTTCCAGGTATGTTAATCATATTACCCTCAAAGCATATACCATCCATTGCTTTTACAGTTTCAATGATTATTGACTGAAATACATTTAAACCAATATTTAATGTACCTAAATTTGTTTCTTTTTCGACTGAATAATATTCTTGACTCATATTAACTGCTCCTTTATATACACTTATTGTATATAAAATCAAGATAAAATTCAAGTCTCACTAATGAACTTAACTTCTACTTGATATTCGTTGTTTGTTTTTTCCATTACCGCTTTAATAATACTGTTAGCATCAGCTTCCTTACCATTTTTTTTATCTACAACTACTTTAATTGTTTTATTTTCTACTTCTACAAAAGCATTTTTAAATCCCGCATCATTAATAATATCAGTAATCTTTTTTTCTAAAGCTGCCGTTTCTTTAGCTTCGCTGATTGAAGCTAGAGCTGAAGCAATTTCATCACTGTTGCTTTTACTAGAAGCGATAATTGCATTATTTTTGCTAATTAAATCTTCTCGTTCTTTATCTAAATTCTTTTGCATCATTTCAATTTGTGAAACTTCCTGATCATTTAAAGAAACTTGGTTAGCAGTATTTTCTGGAGGCAAAAGAATATAATAAATTGAAAGTACTAAAATTAGACTAAATAAGGTTAAAAAAGTAATTGCTTGTCTATTCATATTTTTTCTCCTTTATCAACTACTCTAGTATATGTTAAAAAGATAAAAATATGAAAATATACAATGATATATATAAAAAGTGATGATTAAAATTTAATCATCACTGCTTGTTTAATTATGCTCTACCTTGATATTTACCATCAACTGTATTTACGATAACAACTTCACCTTCAGAAATAAATAAAGGGACTTTAATTTGATATCCTGTTTCAATGACAGCATTCTTAGTAGCTCCTGTAGCTGTATCACCTCTTACAGCTGGTTCAGTTTCAATAACTTTGAAAGGAACGTTAATAGGTAAAGAAACCCCTAATACTTCTCCTTCATAACTAGTTACTTCAACTTCATCACTTTCTTTTAAGAAATTGATTTCCCATTTTAAATTATCAGCTGGAATTTCAATTTGTTCATAAGTTTCATTATCCATAAAAACTAATGCTTCTCCAGAATTATAAAGATATTGCATTTTATTTTTATCAACATGTGCTTTTTTTACTTTATCATTTCCGCCAAATGTAACTTCAGTAGTTGAACCAGATCTTAAATTTTTCATTTTAATTCTAATATTTGCAGCAGCACGAGCTGTTTTATTATGTGAATAATCTAATACAACATATAAGTTACCTTCATATTCAAAAGTAGTTCCTGGTCTTAAATCTCCTACACTAATCATTTAAAAAAATCTCCTTATTTGTAATTTACTTTGTGATTATACCAAAAAATAGCGATAAAGTGAAGTGCTTTTCTCTAATTATCGATATTCAAACGATAATATCACTAATGAATCAAGCTCAATTTCTAAATTAAAACCAAATTCATCATCATCATCATTTTTCTTTACTCTAGTTTCAATATAATAATAATTTCCAAAATCATCAACAGTATAATCAATTACATAATTTTCAATCTCAATTACATTACTTAATAAAATATCATTTAAAATCATCTCTTTATAATATCTTATAATACTAAGCTCAATTAATCGTTCGTTATTTAACATTTTTGTTCTTTTAATCGCGCGACTATTTTCAATAATATTAAGATAAAATACACCTATATTTAAAACTAAAACCATAAAAACAATCAAAACTACTTGTAAAATTGAGCCTTTTGATTTATTCAACTGTTTCATCACTATTATCCTCAATAATCTCTTCATTTTTTAACTGATAATCAGTTGCAATTAAATAATGATATTCATGTTTACCATCGCCTAAACACATATAAATATTTTTATCACGTCTATAAAAACTCAACTCTTCAACATCTCTAATAATAATATCGAACCCTGGTTCTTTAACAACGCGATTTTTATTCAATGATAATGTATATGTTTTATCATCACTATCTAAGTATGATAAATTTCCATTTATTTTAATATCTTTTGCAGTATATAAAATTTTAGCAACTTGCTTTGCTCCCATCGCATAAAAACTAGTATTAACATTAATATTATTTTTACTAGTAACTATTTTAACGATTGGCAATACATTGATTACAATCAATAAGCAAATAGCTAAAGAAAATAATACCTCAATTAATGTAAAACCTCTTCTATTGACGAATCTAATTGATTTGTTTTCCATAATTCTAATTCCTTATTGTTTTGTAATTTTAAATATTCATAATATTCTTGATTATTAGATTGATAATGTCTCAAGGCACTAACATAGCTACTAAAAATCATCACTACTGAGCCTACAAAGATACTAAAAGCTAATAATGTTTCAATTAATGTCATTCCTTTATTCTTTAACATAAAAAACCCCACTTCCAACATTAAATACAATACTTTTACAAGTGTGTTTGTCGCATAATTTTAAAGTATTTCCAGAATTGATATTGCCATTTTTATTAAAATATAGCTCAAAACTATTTTCAAAATAATAATTTTCATCTAATTTAAGGACATGCTGATTTCCACTATTATAGCTTATTTGATTATTTTCAATAATAATATCTATTTTTTGATGATTTAATAATGCTTGAGTTTTAGCATCTTGCAATAAAGAAATAACTTGGTTACACTGTTGTTCAATTGATAAATGTACAGGTGATAAGTGTGCATAGCTTAATGTAAATAGACTAAGAATAATAATTACACTAATTGAAAAAATAACTTCAATTAGTGTAAAACCACGATTATTTAGCATAAGCTTGACCATCGACAATAGAGATTTTTAAACCACTAGGGCAAGTTATTTGTTTTTCTGTTAAATACGGATGTTCACCCGATGTTAAATCAGAAATACTAGTTGGCAAGTGACCGTGCTCGATTTCGTATAATACTATTTGTGAGTTAACTACTTCAACTTGAGCTTCACAGCTTTTTTCTTTAACAACCCGATTTTTACTTGTTACGTTAGGAATAACAAGCAATAAAATAACTAAAATGACTGAAATACAAAATATCATTTCGATTAGCGTAAATCCTTTTCTTTTCATTGTAACCTCCTATAAATTACTAATAACTGACATCATGGGTATAACTATTGATACATAAACTAAAACAACAAAAGTTGCGGTAAAACAATAAATTGTCGGTACAATTATTTTGATTATTTTACTAATTTTAAAATGCAGTATATCAAGTGATATTTTTAAATAATTATCAAGTGATTTATTAGCATGATTATCATGAATCAATAATTTAAAACTAGCAATAAATAATGGTTCAAAATAATTAAAATTAGAGATAATTTTTTCTAATGACTCCCCTTTTAAAATCTGCGTATATATTTCATAGATCAACATTTTAATATCGCTATCATCGATTTGTTGATAAAGCATAATAACTATATCAGTAGTATCATAACCATTAACTAATAACTCATTATAATAAAGGGCGAATTTAATTGAATAATATTTTTGAATGATATTTTTAATTATAAAAATATGACTAACAAAAAAATCAATTAATTGAAAATACTGTTTATTTATCGCGTATATTGCGACAAAACAAAGTCCAATAAAACTAATAAGCAATCCTAAAATCAAAATAGGAATTATTTTAAATAACATAAACATAAATCTAGTTATTAAACTAGGTTCAATTGAAAATTCATTAAATAATTGCATAATTGATGGTAAAAGTGCATATACAATAAATAGTGAAAACATCATTAAAAAAACAATTAATAATGACGGATATGTTAGCTCTTTTTTTAATTTCATAAAGGTATTGTCTTTTGATTTACAAATATTAACACTTTGTATAATTGCTTTAGATAAATTATTTTTAATTCGAAAAAAATTAAAATATTCTTTAAAAGTTTTATTAAAATCACACTCTAGAATCGCTTCATCCAAACTTTTGCCCTCATTTAACTTTAATTTTAATTGCTCAATTCGATCATTGTTATAAATATACTTACATATATTTAAGACATCCTGAATCAAATATCCCTGCTCTAAAAAATTAGCAATAGTCTCTAAAAAACGATATTCTTCATTCATAAAAAACTCCTGTTAACTGCTTTTGATCAACCAAACCATTTTCTAATAAATATTTAGCATTGTCTTTAAAAGTAGTATATTCAACATGCCCTTCTTTAAAAAATTGTTTGATCATTGTTCGGTTTAAATATTCAACTAAAATAATTGGTTCATGTGAGCTTTCTTGATAAAGTATTTTTTGTGCCATTACGCCAATTAAAACATCTTCAACATCAATTTTTAAGACCCCTAAATTTAACAATCTACGAATTGTTGTAAGGCAATTACTAGAATGAATCGTAGTTAAAACTAAATGCCCAGTTAAAGCACAAGTTATTGCTAATCTGGCTGTTTGTTCATCACGAATTTCACCAATCATAATGACATCAGGATCGTGACGAAGAATTTGTTTTAATGAATTATTGTATGTAATTCCTAATTTATCGTTGATTTGAATTTGTAGACAATATGATTTTTTTATTTCAATTGGATCTTCTAATGTTACGATATTTTTTTGTTCAAATTTATTTATTGTATCTAATAATGTGTATAATGTTGTTGATTTTCCTGAGCCAGTTGCACCACTTACAATAAATAAACCGGCATTAAGTTTTACGATTTGATTTAAAAAATCTTTTACATCTTTAAAAACAGTAAGTTCATCTAATGACAAATTACGATGATTATTTAATATTCGAACAACAATACTATCGATATCTTTTCCAGGTAAACTGGAAACCCGCAAATAATATATTTTATTTTCATATGTATAGTTTATATGTCCAGTTTGTGGCATTAACTGGTAATTAATATCAATATTAGATTTAAAACGAATATAATTAATTAATTTTATTCCTAGATTATAATCGAGTACATCATATTGAGTTAAACGACCATTTTGTCTAAATGATATAATACATTGTTGTTTTAATAAAAAATGAATATCTGATGTTTTATATGAAATGGCATGATTTATTATTTTTTCAAATAAGTCGTTCATATTTTTCCCTCCTATTACCATATACATTTTTAGATTTCAAATTACTTTTGATTTAAAAAAATATTATATTTTTTATTATATTAATGTCATAAAATAGCGCATCAATATATGTCTTATCGATTGATTTTGAAAATACAATGTACTATAATTTTATTGGACATTTAAATAAGATAAGGAGAAGGTTATGAAAATTTCACAAGATATTCATTATATTGGTGTAAATGATCACCAAGTTGATTTATTTGAAGGACAATATGTTGTGCCAAATGGAATGGCATACAATTCTTATGTAATCATGGATGAAAAAATTGCAGTAATGGATACTGTTGATATTAATTTTACCCATGAATGGTTAGATAATTTGGATGATGTATTAAATGGAAAAACTCCAGATTATTTAATCGTACAACACATGGAACCTGATCATTCAGCAAATATTTTAAATTTCATTAAAACATATCCTGATGCAACTATTGTTGCAAATGCAAAAACATTTGTAATGATGGATCAATTTTTTGATTTAGATTCATCAGTAAAAAGACTTGAAGTAAAAAATGGTGAAACATTATCTTTAGGTCAACATGATTTAACTTTTGTATTTGCACCAATGGTACATTGGCCAGAAGTTATGGTTACATATGATAGCAAAGATAAAGTATTATTTTCTGCAGATGGTTTTGGAAAATTTGGTGCTAATGATGTAGAAGAAGATTGGGCATGTGAAGCACGTCGTTATTATATTGGTATCGTTGGAAAATATGGAGCTCAAGTACAAGCTTTATTAAAAAAAGCAGCAAATTTAGATATACAAACAATTTGTCCATTGCATGGACCAGTTTTAACAGAAAACTTAGGATATTATTTAAATTTATATAATATTTGGTCATCATATGGTGTTGAAAGTGAAGGTATTGTTATTGCTTATACTTCAGTTTATGGAAACACTAAAAAAGCAGTTGAATTACTTGCAGAAAAATTAAAAGAAAAAGGTTGTCCAAAAGTTGCAATTCATGATTTAGCACGCGATGATATTGCTGAAGCGGTTGAAGATGCCTTCCGTTACGGTAAATTAGTTTTAGCAACAACTACGTATAATGCAGATGTTTTCCCATTTATGAAAGAGTTTATTAATCATTTAACTGAAAGAAATTTCCAAAATCGTACAGTTGCTTTAATTGAAAATGGATCTTGGTCACCACTTGCCAATAAAACAATGAAAGAAATGCTTTCAGGATGTAAAAATATTACATTTACAAACAACTCAGTAACAATTAAATCTGCAGTTAAAAATGATACAATTGAAGCTATTGATAAATTATCTGATGAATTATGTCAAAATTATATCGCTCAATCAGATGATAAAGCTAATAAACATGATATGAGCGCCTTATTTAAAATTGGATATGGTTTATATGTTGTTACAAGTAATGATGGTAAAAAAGATAATGGTTTAATTGTAAACACTGTTACTCAAGTAAGTGATTCACCAAATCGTGTTGCAGTAAATATTAATAAACAAAACTACTCACATCACGTAATTAAACAAACTGGTAAACTTAATGTTAACTGTTTATCTGTCGAAGCACCATTTAGTGTTTTTGAACGTTTTGGTTTCCAAAGTGGTAGAACAGTTGATAAATTTGCTGATTTCAAACCACTTTATTCAGATAATGGATTGGCATTTTTACCACGATATATTAATGCTTTTATGTCTTTAGAAGTAGAAAATTACGTTGATTTAGATACACATGGAATGTTCATTTGTAAAGTTAGTGAAGCTCGTGTAATGTCTGATAAAGAAACAATGAGCTATAACTATTATCAAGATCATGTTAAACCTAAACCAAATACAGATGGAAAAAAAGGTTTTGTATGTAAAGTTTGTGGATATATTTATGAAGGTGATACGTTACCTGATGATTATATTTGTCCATTATGTAAACATGGTGCAATTGATTTTGAACCAATTGAAGATTAGTTAAAACAAAATATCCGTACCTTAATTACGGATATTTTTTATAATTATATAAAGAAATTAAAGGAGCTAAGTAATGGAAAAATATATTGATTTACATATGCATTCTAAATATAGTGACGATGGTGAATTCAAACCAATTGAACTAGTTGAAAAATGTCATAAAAGAAATATTAAAATTATGGCGATTGCTGATTACAATAGCGTTAAAGCAATTGCAGAAGCTAAAAAAGCTGCTAATAAATTAAATATTACATATATTCCTGCAATCGAAATAGACTGTACTTATAATGGAATTGATTTACATGTTTTAGGTTATGAAATTGATTATCATCATGAAGATTTTGAATCTTTAGAAAAAAATATTTTAAATCAAGAGCTTAAAAACTCTAAAGAAAAGATTGAATTAACTAATAATCTAGGATTTGATGTTGATAAAGAAGCTTTAAAGAAATTAAGCAGCAATGGTGTATATACTGGTGAAATGTTTGGTGAAGTTTTATTAAATGATCAACGTTATTTAGATCATCCTTTATTAAAACCATATCGAAAAGATGGTAACCGCAGTGATAATCCATATGTAAATTTTTATTGGGATTATTATGCTCAAGGTAAACCTTGTTATACAAAAATGATATATCCATCTTTGAAAGAAACAATTGAATTAATTAAAAAACATGGTGGTGTTGCAGTATTAGCGCATCCTGGTAATAATTTAAAAGGAAAATTTGAAATATTTGATGAAATGGTAAAATTAGGTCTAGATGGTGTTGAAGCATTTAGCAATTATCATGATAAAGAAACTGTTCAATATTTTTATCAAGCGGGCTTAAAATATAATATGTTAATTACTTGTGGTAGTGATTATCATGGTAAAACTAAACCGGCGATTGAATTAGGTGAATGTCGATGTATAATCGATGAAAAAGAAATTGAAGAACAACTAAAAAGCTATAATCTAATATAAAAAGCTTACCGATGTAAGCTTAAACTGTACCCTGTAAAACGGACACCAAAATAAAAAGGATATAACTGTATAATT
>OLNH01000329.1_pt1 | contig 44942 bp, 39 predicted proteins | sample 1643101 | NCBI WGS metagenome assembly OLNH01 (sample SAMEA3136758, study PRJEB25190) | human gut metagenome | biome: human gut; feature: human-associated habitat; material: faeces | place: Austria | collected 2013 | reverse complement strand
TGCCTGTCCTATCGGAGTAAAATCGAAGTCAAAATGATTGTTCCTCTCGTCCATTAGCTCACCACCTATACTCTGAAAATCTTACCCTTATATTTTACAGAGATGTGGCTTCCAGTTAAACGATGTGAAATCTCTTGGTATAGGATATAAAATCTCCTGTATTAAGAGCTATAAATACCTAAATGTAAAATTTGAAAGAAATCTCAAGCTGTACTCTTGACTTTTGCTATCAATAATAGTACTATTGATAATAGCAAAAAATGGAGGTGCAGGTATGTCATCAATAGATTTAGTAATACTTGGGATTGTATTGGAAAAACCACAGAGTGCATACGACATTCAAAAAGATGTAGAATATCATCATTTTTCAAGGTGGACTAAAATAAGCGTTCCATCTATTTATCGGAAAGTTATTCAACTTAACGAACAGGGCTATCTTAAAAGCAGCATTGTCAAAGGGGACAAATTTGCAGATAAAGCTATCTATGAAATTTCAGACAAGGGACGTTGCTATTTTGAGCAGTTAATGAACTCTTATGCCAACAAAGAAGTTCCTTTGCTCTTTGATTTTAATGTAGTTATTACAAATCTCAATAAAATGGAAAAAGAGAAAGCGTTAGAATTAGTAAAGAGTTTGAGAAATAGTATTGTTTCCTCAGCCAACACTACTGACGAGTATGCTGCTGAATATCCAGATATTCCGCTTGTTGGGAAATCTATTTTTGAGCAGCAAAAGTTACTTTATCGCTCCCTTTTAGAATGGCTTGATGCTTTTGAAACCCAGTTTAAGGGGAGTTGATAAAATGGCAAGTAAAAGTAGCTTGACTATTTTATTTGAAAATCCTTTTTGGATAGGTTTGTATGAGCGTATTGATGGCGATAAGTATGAAGTTTGCAAAATTACTTTTGGAGCAGAGCCAAAGGATTATGAAGTATATGATTTCCTGCTGAAAAATTGGCATAGGTTAAAATTTAGTCCGCCTATTAAGACAGATAAAATTGAAGAAAGAAAAATAAACCCTAAGCGTATGCAACGGGAAATCAATAGTCAGTTAGAAAATAGAGGTATTGGCACAAAAGCACAGCAAGCATTAAAGCTTCAGCATGAGCAAGGTAAAATAGGAAGAAAGATTCAAAGCAGAGAGCAAAAAGAAGCCGAAAAGGAGCGACAATACGCTATGCGGCAAGAAAAGAAAAAAGCTAAGCATAGGGGGAGGTAGATTTTTATGGCTATTCAAATCTGGGTACGCTGTCCTGTCTGCGGCAGTAAAACGCGTGACAGAATTAGAGAAGATACCGTCTTGAAAAACTATCCTTTGTACTGTCCGAAGTGCAAGCAGGAAACCTTGATTGAAGCACAGAACTTACAAATAACAGTTATCAAAGAGCCAGACGCAAAGACGCAGAGCCGATGAATTTGTGAGAGAACTCACAACTCATCGGCTCTGTTTTTAGATGGAAAGCATATTTAGTTTTTGTTGCCTGTACTTATTGTAGCGATTTGTTTCTGCATTTCGTTCAGCCTTTTATGAAGCGGTATTGCCATAAACACTGTTATGATTGCGGATAGTACATCGGCAATCGGTTGAGCATACAAAATCCCATTAAGTCCCCAGACCATCGGAAGAAGCAGTATAACAGGAATAAAGCAAATCCCCTGCCTGCAAGCTCCAAGGATAAAGCCCTCTTTGCCTTTTCCTAAAGCGAGGAACAGAGAGGAATATACCGTATAAAAGCCGAAAAGCATAATGGTGATGCCGTTTGCCCTCAAAGATGCTGCTCCTATGCGAATCATCTCTGCATCACCTTTTGTAAACTGAGAAACAATAGCTGTAGGGAACAAAGCCAGTACCAGACCAAAAATCACGCAGAAAACTGTTGACCAAAGGATAGAAGTCTTGATTGCTTCACGCAGGCGGTCAAATTTCTTTGCCCCATAGCTGTATCCTGCAATGGGCTGAAAGCCTTTGATAAATCCAAATACGGACAGGCTACCCATTGAAATAAGACGGGTAACAACGCCCATGCCTGCAATGGCTGAGTCGCCATAGTCACCTGCGGCATTGTTGATTAAGGAAATCGAAAGGCTTGTTAATATCTGGAATACCAAGGTCGGAATACCGATTTTGAATATTTCAGACATGATTTCTCTTGAATATGTGCAATCCTTAACCCGAAAATGAAAAACGCTTTTCTTTCGCAAAATGTATGTTAGATAAACACAGGTTGAAACGACCTGCGAGATTGCCGTTGCGATTGCCGCCCCCGCTACACCTAAGTCAAATACATAGATAAACAGCGGGTCTAAGGCGATATTGAGGACTGCACCAATCAGCAAGGCACACATGGTTGTTTTCGCAGCTCCCTCGCTTGTCACAATATTATTCATAGTAACATTGAACACATTGAAGATGCAGGAAACAATATAGATACCTGCGTATGTGGCGGCATAAGGCAGGATGCTATCGGTAGCTCCCAAGAGCTTTAGTATAGGGTGCAAAAATACCATAGAAATAATAATGATGACTGCTCCCACGAATATGCTGCTGTATAAAGCGGTGCTTGCCACTTTATCCGCATTTTCCTTATCACCTCGACCTAACAATCGGGAGATATAGGAAGCCGCACCGTTACCGAACAAGAGACCAAGACCTACAACGACCTGTCCGAGAGGATAAACTACGGAGATTGCTCCCATCTGGCTCTCTCCTAACCCGCCGACAAAATAAGCATCCACAAGATTATAGAAAGCATTAACCAACATACCAATCATTGTAGGAATACCCATTGCCAGAAGTGCTTTAGGAATGGATGTACTACCGAGCAGCTCCATTTTTTTACTTTGACTGTTCATTATTTGCTCCTTTCACTTGACAAATAGTATTGTTTATAGTACTATAAAGTATAGCAATTGCGTCGCAGGACTTATTCTACTATAATTTATAGTACTTGTCAAGAGCAAAGGAGGATTTTTCTATGGCAACGATTGATTTAATTGTGTTGGGAATGTTGAAGAGGGAGTCGTTGAGTGCATACGACATTCAAAAACTGGTGGAATACCGTAATATTTCAAAGTGGGTAAAAATCAGTACACCATCAATTTATAAAAAAGTTATCCAGTTAGAAGAAAAAGGGCTTATTACAAGCCGTACCGAGAAAGATGGAAAAATGCCCGAAAAAGCAGTATATACCTTGACAGACGCAGGAAAAGAAGAATTTGAAAAGCTGATGTTTGAAATATCCTGCAAACCAATTAACATTTTTTTAGATTTCAACGCTGTTATTGTTAATCTGGAAAGTATGTCAAAGGAAAGTCAGAAAGAATGTCTGGGCAATATTGAAGGCAATATGAATGTTCTTAAAACCTATCTGGAAGAAAATATTGCTTTGAAAGAAAATGCTCCCGACGTTCCTGCCACGGGCATGGCGGTTTTACACCAACAGTTTCTTTTGGTGCAGGCAATTGAAAAATGGATTACAGAGCTTAAAAAGGGATTAGAGTAATTTAATATGGATAAAACAAAATGGCTATTATGCCCTCTTTGCGGAAGTAAAACCCGCAACAAAATTAGAGAGGATACTATATTGAAAAACTATCCTCTTTACTGTCCGAAGTGTAAGCAGGAAGTATTGGTTGAAGCCAAGGACTTACAGGTAATCGTCATCAAAGAGCCAGACGCATAAGACGCAGAGCCGATGAACAAGTGAGCAATCACAGGTTTATCGGCTCTTTCTTTTATATATCATAGGTAGGACAAGCCCACCGAATAAAAAAAACGATGTTTCGGTGAGTCGCTTTGTTATGCTCTGAACACTCTCCGACTTCGCTTTTTGAAGTTTGGAGGGATTTTTATTGCCTGCAAGCAATAGCTTCTACTTACATATACCATATCGAAGATGGGCGGATAACCTGTTAAAAAAATCTTCGCCACCGCAAGGGGGCTTTGCACTTCAAAAGTAGAAGACAAATCTCTACATAATAGAAATAAACTCTCCCTAAACCGTAAAGGTATGACAGCCTTTGCGGTTTTTCTTTTGTCGTTTTTTGCAGGAATATGGCACAAGCCTGCTTCTGGCGTGGGATGCCGTTCTCCGCCTGCCAATCTGGGTTTTTTCAAAAAATTCAGATTGGAGGTAACAGGAATGTCATTCAATTATGGCAGAGAAGAAAAGAAATGGCGGCTCTGGAAAGAAGCCGAGGAAAAGCAGTTACGTAGCTTGGGTGTCAGTGAGGATACCATTGAAAAGCTCCATACCCACGATTGGGCAGTCTTTAACTCTGACAGGCGGTATTACCGCAGATTGCAGGACGCAGGTACATACCTTGAGGAATTTGCCGAGGAAACAGCACAGCCCGAAGTGAAAACCGTTGAGGATTTTTTAGACAGCATCGAAAATCAGCGGCTCTATCAAATCCTTATCATGGTGGACAGGCTTACCCTGCAAATTGTTGTGATGAAGATACAAGGCTATTCTACCCGTGAAATTGCTTCACGGCTTAACACCACCGAAAAGGCTGTTTACAGAAGAATGGACAGGCTCAAAGAAAAATTGAAAAAGTTTTTTAAGTAGAGGGGAAAATCGAGGTTTCCCAAGGACTATGGGGTGTAAGGCAAAAAAGCCTTCGCCCCATTTTCCTTTGTGTGGCGAAAACGGGGACAGTTCCTTGACAACCGAATAATCATTCGCCAAATACTTTCTCTTTGTGATTGTGATGAACATAAGCGTGTGCAGCGGTACGCCACGACCTGCCAAGCGGCAGCGAGCGATGAAAAGGTGGTGAACCTATTCTACCGACTCAAAATATTGGGCAGCTCCCGATTTCGCCATAACCCACAAAGAGGATAATGATACTCCCGTCCAGTCACAGTCCGAGCGGTAATCAATCCGTCGCAGGCAATGAGGGCGGCTCTGTCAGAACGACAGTTGGGGTGGAACTCCCGTGGTGTCAGTTAGCTACTGAACGTTTGGCGACTTCCCTGCGTCAAAGACGCATTGCATTTCGGGGTGTCGAGGACAAATAGAGATGCTCCTATCATAAAGCCAGATAATAAGGCGGTCATAAGAACAGAGATTTTGTTAATATTCTCCCGACCTTAAATACTTCCTTGTATCTGGCTGCTACATAGGCAGGAAACCCCTGTCTAAATCCAGATGGGAGGACAAACACATGAATAGAATTATTAAGCGTGGTGACATCTTTTACGCAGACTTAAATCCCGTTGTCGGCTCGGAGCAAGGCGGTACAAGACCTGTACTTATCATTTCAAATGATATAGGAAACAGGCATAGCCCTACAGTAATCGTGGCTGCTATTACGAGCCGAGTACACACAAAGGCAAAGTTGCCTACACATACAGCAGTAAATGATTTTGAGGGACTTGATAAAGACTCCATTATCCTGCTTGAACAAATCCGCACCATAGACAAACAACGCCTGCGAGAGTATTTAGGAACTCTTGACAGGCGTTTTATTGATAGTGCAGACAAGGCACTTGCTATCAGCATCGGTCTTAGAAAAAAGGATTAGCCCTCTCGTTATACGGTACAAGCAATCGCTCATATATTGAAAACGAGGGAGGTGTTGACGGCTGAAGCATAGAGAATTTGTTTATGTTGGCGACCCTGTTCCAGAACTGAACGAGCAGGAACATGCAGCGTTTCTAATGAATATTCAAAGGTCAATCGTTTTTTCGTTAGAAAAGAGAAAGCTGTTGACCCCTTCACAGCGTGAACGCTGCTTGGTCGAGCTTGAAAAACAATACAGTCAAAGTCAGAAAAAGCAACGCCGAGCATAACGCTTGGCGTTTTTACATATCCGAATGTACGAAATGAAAATTTGCACATTCGACACTCATATTCGTTTTTTCTATAATAAATACAGTAACACGGGTTACTGAGAAAGGAGCTTTGCTATGAATAGATATGAACGCCTAAATCAAGAGCGAAAAATGGTAGATATGAAAAGAAAAGTGGCTGCATATTGCCGTGTTTCTACGGATAATGAAGACCAAGCCAATTCGTTTGAAAGTCAGCAGCGATATTTCAAACAATATATAGAGCGTAATCCCGATTGGGAACTGTACGAGGTTTTTGCCGATGAGGGTATCTCTGGTACGAACACGAAAAAGCGTAAAGAATTTAATCGCATGATTGCGTGTGCTAAAAATGGCGACTTTGATTTGATTATTACTAAGGAAATTTCTCGTTTTGCGAGAAATACCCTTGATAGCATATATTACACCCGTGACCTCAAAAAGCACGGCGTCGGCGTTATCTTTATGAATGACAATATCAACACCTTAGACGGCGATGCAGAGCTTCGTCTGGCTATCATGTCCTCTATCGCACAGGAGGAAAGCCGTAAAACTTCCGAGCGTGTGAAATGGGGACAGAAACGCCAGATGGAGCAAGGCGTTGTATTTGGCAGAAGTATGTTAGGCTACGATGTTGAGGGCGGTAAAATGACTATCAATGAGGAGGGAGCAAAGGTTGTACGCCTTATCTTCCACAAGTTCGTCAATGAGGGTAAAGGAACGCATGTCATCGCCCGTGAGCTTCGTGAGGAAGGTATTAACCCTATGCGAGTAAAGGAATGGAGCAATACAGTTATTCTCCGTGTTATCCGCAACGAGAAATACTGTGGCGACTTAGTGCAGAAAAAGACCTATACGCCAGACTTTCTATCTCACGAAAAAAAGTATAACCGAGGGCAAGAAGAATTTGTTATCATTAAAGACCATCACGAGCCGATTATATCCCGTGAGCTGTTTGATGAAGCAAACCGTATTTTGGATGCCAAGTCGCTCTCACAGGAAGGTAAGGCAAAACACAGTAACCGCTATCCGTTCTCTGGCAAAATCAAATGCGGTTGTTGCGGTTCGAGTTATGTGGCAAGATACAAGACCCGAAAAGACGGGAGCCGTTATAAGGCGTGGCGTTGTAATGAAGCCGCCAAACACGGCAGTCCTCATATTGATAAGGCAGGAAACCAAGTCGGTTGTACGGGCTTAAGTATTCGTAATGAAGATGCAACCCACATTATGTATCTCGTTACCAAGAGCCTTAAATACAACAAAGAGAAAATCACAAACAATCTGGTTTCCATTATTAATTCTATAATTGCTATGGATACGACAGGCACAGATGTTGAAAAGCTGAAAACCCAGATTGCAACTATCGAAGATAAGCGTACAAAACTGATTGACATTTATATGTCTGGGGATATAAGCAAAGATGAATTTTCTGCGGCACGGTCTAAGTGCGATGCTGAAATTGCAGAGCTTCAATCCGTTATCGACAGCATTGATAAGCAACAGGCAATGATTAAACAGCAACAGGAACTTGTGCAGGAAATCAGAACAGCTATCAATGAGATTGTCGGCGGCATTGAATACGAAGATGAGTTCTATAGGCACATCTTAGATAAAATGGTCGTTATTGATAAGGATAACATTGATGTATATTTGAATTTACTTCCTCTTAAATGGAGCTACACGGTTGCAAAAGCATCAAAAAAAGCGGTAGCCCCTGAACGGAACATTTCAGGGGCTTCTGTACCTATATCTGTAAGCAACCCCTTTGAAACTTCATCGGGCATAGTATATCTTTGCGACAAATATCTAAGTGACGCGCCGAGTTCACCGTTTGGACCGCCGTATTGAGTTATAACCACATTTGCAAGACGTGGATTTGGTTTTGAAACCTTTACCGGAAATTCAAGAAATTTATTATAACTAAACATTACTTATTAGCCTCCTTTTCCCACGGCCACGGATTATCAAGCCAGTTAAACTCATCCTGCATAGCGGTTGAAAACTGGTTTAGCGGGCCGAATTTTTCTTCATATTCACATTTCAATTCCTTTGTTTTCTTAACAAGTGCCTGAAACATTCTGAATGCCTTTTTATCGTCCGAATGGGTATCAAGATACAAAAGCATATCATAAGCGGCAAAATTACTGCACTGAATTTTTTTCAGCATTTCAACTCTTGAACATTCCATCACATACCGCCTCCCCACTGTTTACAAACCTTACCGTATTCACACATATTCAAATCAAGTTCAGGGAATATCGTACCTTGCATAAGCCCTGTACAATCATCATAAACTTCTTCCATTTCCTGCACAGGAACATAACCGTAGCCGACACAACCGCACTTCGGATAAGGGCAGCTCGGTTTATTTGATTCTGACATTTATAACAACTCCTTTTTTCAAATTCGGATTTACATATCCGTAATATATAGTATGATTTTATACCAATAAAGGTGAAATTTATTTACATATTCTTTGATTTAAGTTATAATAATGAAAAAGGAGTGAATGAATATGAAACGATTACTTATAGTAGTAGATTACCAAAATGATTTTGTATGCGGAAATCTTGGTTTTGACAAAGCAAAAGAGCTTGAAAAAGGCATTTTAGAAAAAATCGCCGAATACCAAAATGACGAAATAATATATACTTTAGACACTCATTTTGACGACTATCTCACCACAGCAGAGGGTAAAAGTCTGCCTGTTCCCCATTGCATTAAAGGAACCGTCGGTCACAAGCTTTACGGCGGATTAGCCGACGCTTTAAAAGGCAAGCTATGTTTTGAAAAAAATACATTCCCGTCGCTTGAAATGGCAAAATATCTTGAGGGCAAAGACTTCGATACAATAGAGCTTTGCGGACTTGTGAGCAACATATGCGTACTTTCAAATGCCGTTATGGCAAAATCGGCTTGTCCGAATTCCGAAATAATTGTCGACTCATCTCTTACCGCCGCGGCAGACGAAGAATTGCATCAAAAATCTCTTGACGTTATGAAAGGTTTATTCATAAAAGTACTTTAAAAATCAGAAAAAAACATTAAATATCAGAGTATTTTTTTTAACATATTGCATTTAAAATTCGGTCATAGTATAATCAAAATGGATATTTTTTGTATGTGAAAGAGAGGAAATGAAATGGCAAAAGCAATAATAAATACAGCAAGAAATCAAGGAAAGATAAGCAAATATATTTACGGTCAATTTGCCGAACATCTTGGCAGATGTATATATGAAGGATTATATGTTGATAAAAATTCGGACATACCTAACAAGAACGGTATGCGTTGTGATGTTGTAAACGCTTTAAAGGAGCTTGAAATACCGGTATTGCGTTGGCCGGGCGGTTGTTTTGCGGACGACTATCACTGGCGTGACGGTATCGGCGAAAAATCACAGCGTCCTTATATGGTAAATACAAATTGGGGCGGTGTTGTCGAAAACAACCACTTCGGTACACACGAATTTTTTGAGCTTTGCGAACAGCTCGGAACAGAGCCGTACATATGCGGAAATGTCGGCAGCGGTACTGTACAGGAAATGCGTGACTGGGTTGAATATATGACATTTGACGGTGATTCACCGCTTGCAAACGAACGCCGTAAAAACGGCCGCGAAAAGCCTTGGAAGTTAAAATTCTTCGGTGTCGGCAATGAAAACTGGGGTTGCGGCGGTAATATGCGTCCCGAATATTACGCCGACCTATACAAGAGATATGCAACATTTATAAGAAACTACGGCGATGAGCCAATCTACAAAATTGCAGGCGGTCCGAATGTTGACGATACTCGTTGGATGGAAATATTAATGCAGAATATCCGTCATATGACAGAGGGTATTTCTCTGCACAACTATACTTTTGAAAGTGCTTGGGAAAACAAAGGCAGTGCAACCGAATTTGACAATGACGGTTGGTATAAACTTATGGCTAACGCTATGAAGATGGACAAAGTTATAAACGTTCACACTGCAATCATGGACAGATATGACCCCGAAAAGAAAATCGACCTTATCGTAGACGAATGGGGCAACTGGTTTGATGTTGAAATCGGAACTAATCCGGGATTTTTATATCAGCAGAATACTATGCGTGACGTTATAAGCGGTATGCTTATACTTCACGTTTTCCACAAGCACAACGACCGTGTTAAGATGGCTAACATTGCACAGATGGTGAACGTACTTCAGGCAATGATTCTTACGGACGGTGAAAAAATGGTGCTTACACCTACATATCACTTGTTCAGAATGATGAAAGGTCATATGGACGGCGAAAGAGTTGACGTTGACTATGACTGTGAAGAACAGGAAATCAACGGCTTGAAGTTCCCTAAAATCAGCATTTCCGCTTCAAAGAAAAACGGTGAAATGACTGTTTCAATCTGCAACACAAGTCTTGACAGTGACGAAGATATGGAGCTTGATTTGCGTGACAGTGAATTTTCTGTTGCAGACGGAGAAATTCTTGTATCGGAGCATATGAACGACTGCAACACATTTGACGCACCGAACACAGTTGAGCCGAAAAAGTTTGATGTATCACTTGAAAACGGTAAACTTTCATTCAAGCTGCCTAAAATGAGTGCTTGTGTAATAACATTAAAGTAATGGCAAAATGTAAACGGTGCGGATTAAAAACCGTTCTTTCCGAAGACGATATTCAAAAAATGGTTGAGCAAGTCACTTCAATGAAAAGTGTACGGCTTGTAAGCAGTGATGTATATAAAAACAGATTTGATATTTGTCAAAACTGCGATGATTTTATGTACGGTTCAACGTGCGGTGTATGTGGCTGTGTTATGCAGGTAAGAGCGAGATTATCAGACGGCAAATGTCCGAAGAAAAAGTGGTAATATGAGTAAGTATATTTGTGTATTTTGTGACGAACGAAAAGAGAGCGACACCGCTCACCTTATAAACGGTAAAATCGGCATATGCCGTCACTGTTTTGAAAATCTTGACAAAACGGCATACGCCTCACCTTATCAAGGTACGGAACATATCGCTTTCACAATGTCACCCTTTGAATACACAAAAAGTATGCGTAAAGTTATACTTGATTTAAAATTCTCAAATTGCAAAGCCTATGCAAAATTGCTTGCCGATATGATGAAAAATTATCTTGATTCATATGATATATGGGATACATTTGATTATATCGTTCCGGTTCCTCTGCACAAGAAACGTTTAAAGGAACGCGGTTACAATCAATCCGAACTTATAGCAAAAGAAGTTGCGGAGTATTTAAAAATACCTATGCGTACAGATTTGCTTATCCGCACAAAAGCAACTAAAAAGCAAAGTTCACTTGTACGAACGGAACGTGTTACAAATGTTCAGAGTGCATTCAAATGCACAGAAAAATGTGACGGTAAGAAAATATTGCTTTTTGACGATATTTACACCACAGGAAACACTGCTCAGTCTTGTGCAAGAGAATTGGCGAATAACGGTGCTGAACAAATATGTGCTTTGACGCTTGCAATTCACGTTCAAATAAAATTACCTATAATTGCGTATTAAAAACAAAATATCCGTTAAAAATAGATATATATTACATCAAGAAAGAAAGGATTTCTTATGAAACATATATCTAAACGAATATCGGTAATTTTATTGTCAACAGTAATATGTTGTGTGTTTTGCGAAAGTACCGTTTTCGCATTGTCAAAGATAGGCTCGCGAGGTCAGGAAGTCACAAATATTCAAACAAGGCTTAAGTCTTGGGGATATTACAGCGGAAGTATTGACGGAATATACGGTTGGCGTACCGCCAATGCGGTGAAAGAATTTCAGCGTAAGAACGGTCTTACCGCCGACGGTATCTCAGGTCCCGCAACACTTTCAAAAATAGGTTTGCCGACAGGCTCATCATCAAGTTCATATTCTAATGATACAACACTTCTTGCAATGGTTATAAACGGTGAAGCAAGAGGTGAAAGCTATGAGGGACAAGTGGCAGTAGGTGCGGTTGTTTTAAACCGCGTACGTCATTCCTCGTTTCCGAACACAATCGCAGGAGTTGTATATCAACCCGGTGCATTTACCGCCGTTGACGACGGACAGATTAACAAAGCGATACAATCATCTTGCTATAATGCCGCGCGTGACGCTTTGAACGGCTGGGATCCGACAGGCGGTGCAATATATTACTACAACCCATCCACAGCAACAAGTTCATGGATTCGTACAAGACCTATTATTAAAACTATCGGAAAACACGTTTTCTGTAAATAAGGAGAATAAATTATGTCTGCAAAAGCTATTGTATTGACTGTTCTTATTGTAATATTTCTGCTTTTGGTCGTTATAGACGGCCGCAGAAAATTAAAGAAGAATAACAATAATGATAATGATTAAAAAAGACTGTCGGCGATTTTTTGCCGACAGTCTTTTATTATTTGGTTTCTATTCTGAAAACTTCCACTTTATCGTCATACCACGCACTTACGCCGTCAATATATGACGCTATAGCGCTGACTTCCATAACGAATTGTCCGCTGTCCGAAATATACGGCTCACCGTCCATAAGATTTTCATTTCCGTTTACAAGTAAATGAGTACGTCCGCACTCTGCCGTAACGATATATTCACCGCTTTTCAGTGTAAGTATTTTTTCGTCCGAATTATATTCAAAGTCGAAATGTTCGCTCCACTCGGTTTTAAGTCGTTCAAGAATACAAATCACCGCACCCCATATACGACCGTTTTTATTAAGGCTTCTTACTCCCCTTGTATCAGGCTCTTGACCGTTCACAAGTATTTTGCAGTAAGGCTCGGATTCGGGAATGTACTTAATCTTATCGATTTTTTCTATCGCCTCAAATTCCGCTCTGTCTGCGTCATTTTTGCAATCTTCGTATATTCCGTCAAACGTACATTCCGTAAGAGTATCATTTTTAGTTTCAACACTTTCAAATTCAATTTCCGCCGTTATGCCGTTCATATTCGCCTTTAGCTTTAGCTTTCCGACATTTTCTGTCGAACGAATAAATACTCTGTTCGTACCGCACTCGGCATAGACGTAATTTTTATGTATAACGCTTTCGTGCTTATCCTCAAAATCAAATTTACCGCTGTTATATCCGCCCAAGAATACACCGTCACCGCTGAATTCAAAGTCAATTTTATCATAACACAACGGACAAATATCGCCGTTTTCATCGGTTACTTCAATATCAACGTATGCAACGTCATTGCCGTCAGCTTTAAGTCCGTTTGTATCGGTGTGAAGTGTTAAGTGAATTTGCGACGGTTCACCGACTGTTTTAATCGTGTCACTTGCAACAAGATTGCCGCCGCAGTCATATCCGTATGCGGTTATCTCACCGCTTTCGGTTATGTCGATATTCGGAAACGGGAACACAAATGTGTAAATCGGTTTATCACACACCCCGACTTCTCTGCCGTTGACTTTTAAAACAATTTTCGCAATATCATAACTGCCGATTACATACACCGTCTTATTATGTGCGTCACGAAAATCCGTTTCGCCTGTTTCTTCCCAATATGTGCCGTTGAACTTTTTCACATTGTATTTGTAATTATCGCCGTCAGCTTTAGGATAATTTCGGTGACCGAAAATTTTAATCGCACTTTTCGGTGACTGCATAACGCGAAACACGTCGAAGCTCTGCTTTTTATTACGCACCGCGTCAACTCTGCCACTCATTCTTGCGTTTTCACTGTACGCCTGTCTTCCGTGTTGTGCCGAATCTGTCCAGCACAAAGCCGCACAACCGCTGTAATAATCCTTTTTCGACGCACCGCCTATTCTGTCATTGAAAAATTCGCCATAGCCCTTAGCCGAAGCAAGTGCCAAGTCCTCCGAAGTCATATCGTAAAAATCAATACCGACCTGCTTACGACCGCCCTTTCCGCCCCACTTTGTCTTATAATCAAAATCAGGCGGTGAAAAATCGTCCCAAATTCTTCTCGGCGCTTCTTCACGCAAATATTCAGTTTCCATAATCGGTCCATGCTCGGCGGTAAATCTTGCGGCATGGCGGTTAAGCATAGTTCCGACAAATTCGGATTCTTCTATAACGTCCTCTGTATTCAATGTACGGCACCCCATAAATCTTCCGCCGCTTGGGTCAAGTTTATCTTTAATCGCACGCATCTCAGCCATATGCTCTTTGTTTATCGAATTATTGCCCGCCTCCCAAAACAGGATTGACGGACTGTTCCTGAACGCAATTATCACATCACGCATAAGTTCAACTCTTTGTTTCCACTGTCTGCCGAAATTCTCACGTTCCTTGTCGCCTGCCGGTTGTGTGCAAACAATACCGTGACGGTCAAACGAACGAACATCTGCTTTTGAGCCTGCAACGTGCATAAAGCGAATATGATTTGCATTACTTTCTTTTATAAGCATTGCGTCAACGTCTTTCAGCCATTCGGGTGCAATGCCGATTGCCGCCCATTCATTCGTTGCCCTTTGTGCGTAACCCCTAAGCCAAACAGGAACATCATTCAAAAGCACGCCCCTATCCTTGTCGTAACCGACCTTTCTGAAACCCGTTTCGATAACTTCACTGTCGCACAATTCGCCGTCCGCAAAAAGTCTTACTTCCGCTCTGTACAAAAACGGATTGGATATGCTCCAAAAATTCAGCTTTGTTGTATCCGAAACGGCGCTTACTTCCGTTACGTTAAACGACTTTGTAATCGTTTCGCCGAGTTTGCTTTCATCATTAACCGCTGCATAGTGCTTTCTCCCGTCAGGCAAAATCTCCGCAATATATGCGTCTGTCGGCGTTATTGACAACGGCGGTATTTTAGCACTTGTTGAATTTACAACACATTCGTCCGATTTAAAACGCGTTACTTCTTCGCCGACAATATTTTTTACGATTATCTCAATATATGCCTTAACATCTTTTCCGCTTTCGTTTCTGATTTCCGACTCAACATTTATTTTCGACGTACCGTTTTGTATATCAAAATCACTGACATAAATATATGTACCCTTTGTCATAAGATTGCTGTAAAGCGGCAAAGTCAAATGCACCTTTGGTTTAAAATGAATTTTTACAGGTCTTGTTATACCGCCGACAGACGGATTGAAGTCATTGCAATTCCAGAAATATCCCACACCCTCACACGCTTTATCGACCTCTTTGTCCTGCGGAAACAAGTACGAACCGGGTATAACGTCAGGCTTGTTCGGTGTTTCTGCAATACAAAAATCCGTTTCACGCGTGGCGGTGTTGTCAGTCGCAACAGCGATTAAATTCGGTTTATCGTAATCGATAAACGGCGTCAAATCAAACCCAAACGGTGCAACACCGTTTTCGACATATCCGACCATTTTACCGTTTACGTACAAATAGCACGTCTGACGTATTCCCTCAAATTCGATAAGTACCTTTTGACCGCAATATTCTTTCGGAACGGTCAAATAATTTCTGTAAAATGCCGCAGTACGTTTTTGACCGCTGCCGGCGTCCTTTATTCTGTCACGAAACAAATCGGTATCGTTAAACGTATGCGGAAGCGTTACTCTCTCCCAATTTTCTTCTATATAATCAAGTTCATAAAAACAGCGTCCGTTTTTATCCTTATGCTTTTCAAGTGCTTTTTGCATAGGAAACTCATCCGCAAGCAGGAAATGCCAGCCGTGATGAAAACAGAAAACTTTACCCTCTTTCATAAACAAAATTCCTCCATTATAATGTTATTTCTATTTTACCACATCACACACATTTTTGTTATTCAATAATTGTCTTTTATATTGCAAAGATTGCTTTTTATGTTGAATGTGGTAAATCTATATGATATAATTTAAGAAAACTTGATTTAAAGAGGCGAAAACATATGGATTATGTAACTTTAGGAAGGACAGAAATTAAAGTCTGTAAGAACGGATTCGGTGCATTGCCGATACAACGTATAAGCTTTGATTCCGCAAAAGAAATACTTCTTCATGCGTATAACAGCGGAATTAATTTTTTTGACACCGCACGTTTTTACACAGACAGTGAAGAAAAAATCGGTTATGCGCTGTCGGACGTTCGTGACAAAATATACATTGCCACAAAAACCGCCGCACAAAATGCCGATGATTTTTGGAAAGACCTAAATACAAGTCTTAACAATATGAAAACGGATTACATAGATATTTACCAATTCCACAATCCGTCATTCTGTCCGAAACCGAATGACGGTACAGGACTTTATGAGGCAATGCTTGAGGCAAAAGCACAAGGAAAAATTCGTTTTATCGGTCTTACAAATCACCGTCTTGCAGTCGCACAAGAGGCTATCGACTCCGGACTTTACGACACAATTCAGTTCCCGTTCTGCTATCTTGCAACAGACAAAGATATTGCGATAGTTGAAAACTGTAAAAAGAATAATCTCGGTTTTATAGCAATGAAAGGACTTTCGGGCGGTCTTATAACAAATTCCGCCGCCGCTTATGCGTTTATGGCACAATATGATAACGTACTTCCTATTTGGGGTGTTCAGCGTATGAGTGAGCTTAACGAATTTTTGAGCTACAACACAAACCCACCGTCTGTAACAGGTGAAATTAAGGAACTTATTGATAATGACAGAAAAATGCTTGCAGGCGAATTTTGTCGAGGTTGCGGATATTGTATGCCTTGTCCTGTCGGTATTGAAATAAATAACTGTGCAAGAATGTCACTTCTTCTAAGACGTTCACCGTCCGAACTTCAGCTTACTCCGGCTGTTCAGGCTAAAATGAAAAAGATAGAAAATTGTCTGCACTGTAATCAATGTAAATCAAAATGTCCTTACGGACTTGATACCCCAAAACTTTTGGAGGAAAATTATAAAGATTACGTTGAAATTTTAAACGGAAAAGAATTTTAAAAAAAGCGGTTTGCTTGCACATAACCGCAAAATATGATATATTATAAACAGCCTAACGGCTCGGATATTGAGTTTGAGCGGTAGGCGGTTGTTTCGGAAAGGATTCAGCTATGAGTGAAACAACGGTACAATTATTGTTGATTTTGCTTATTGTATGGGTAATAAAGAAATAACCGCCCTACTGGCATAGGGCGGTTGAATGTAGATTTCTTCTACTAAAACCAAACTACATGAGTAGAAACAATCGTTTTACTGCTCCTACTCTCTATTTGAATTATAACACTTAACAAATGTCATGTCAAGCACTGTTACAGTGAAAAATCCTCAGGATTAAAATTCGTTTTCAATTTACGCATACGTCTTACATGACGTTTTAAAATATCGTATTTGAATTTATCACAAGCGGTATCGGTAACGGACACCGCTTGTTTTTTTATATCACAATACATTTCATCTTCGCTTTTTTTATGTGCCATCTGACAGACGGCACACACTTTATTTATATTTTGCGAATATATCATTGCACATACAACACCCTTTTATAAATTACATACTTTCAACAGTTTCAATTCCAAGCAATCCCAATGCTGTCTTTATAACCTTTGTTGTTGCGTCAACTATTGCAAGACGTGCTTTCTTTGTTTCTTCATCCACATCGTCTTTCATAATAGGATTTGTGTTATAGAACTTGTTGAATGACTTTGTAAGATTTGTAACGTATCTGTTTATATAGAACGGCTCGTTCTTATCTGCCGCATCTTTTACCGCGTCACCGAATCCGTTAATTTGCTTTACAAGCGAATATGCCTCATCAGATGCCGCTTTTGAGAAGTCTGCGTTTGAGTAATCAATACCCTCTGCTTTTCTCAAAATACTTCTGCCTCGTGCATAACCGTACTGACAATACGGAGCAGACTCACCCTCAAAGTCAAGCATAGTATCCCAACTGAATATAATATCCTTTTCACGCGAATTTTTAAGGAATGTATAAAGTATTGCGCCGATACCGATTTTCTTTGACGCGTCCTCGATATCCTCAACATTTGAGCCGTTTTTCTCGATAATTTCCTTAGTCTTTTCGATTGATTCGTTTAAAACGTCCTCAAGGAATACAACGTCACCGTGACGTGTTGACATATTCTTACCCGGAAGTTTTACAAGACCGAAACCAACGTGAACACAATCATCTGCCCAATCCCAGCCTGCTTTTTTCATTACGGCAAATATCTGCTTAAAGTGAAGTGACTGCGGAATACCGACAACGTATATATTTTTATAGAAATCATATGTTCTGTGACGGTATAGAGCCGCCGCAATATCACGTGTTGCATAAATTGTCGCACCGTCCGATTTAAGCACGATACAAGGCGGTATGTTAAGCTCTGACAAGTCAACAACCTGTGCGCCGTCGCTTTCGGTAAGCAATCCTTTGTCACGAAGTATATTGACAACCTCGTCCATTTTATCCGAATAGAATGCCTCGCCGTTGTACGAATCAAACTTAACGCCAAGCATATCATATACTCTCTTGAACTCAACAAGGCTTATATCTCTGAAATATGTCCACAGAGCCGTTGTTTCCTCGTCACCGTCCTCAAGTTTTTTGAAATATCCTCTTGCCTCATCGTCAAGTTCAGGGTGCTTTTCAGCTTCTTCGTGGAATTTTACATATATCTTTAAAAGCTCGTTTATAGGGTCTTTCTCGATAACCTCTTTAACACCCCATCTCTTGTAAGCACATATAAGCTTACCGAACTGCGTACCCCAGTCGCCAAGGTGATTAAGCGACTGAACGTCATATCCAAGGTGCTTGTAAATCTTTGAAAGTGAATTTCCGACAGCCGTTGAGAAAAGATGACCGATATGGAACGGCTTTGCTATATTCGGTGACGAATATTCGACAAGTACAGTCTTGCCCTTACCCATATCCGACTTGCCCCAATCCTCGCCTGCGTCAAGTGCAGAAGAAACTGTTTCGGAAATAAACTTTTCACGGTTTAAAAAGAAGTTTAAATAACCGCCGGCAGCCTGTGCTTTTTCAATCAAATCATCACCCGACATTTTTTCGGCAAGCTCCTGCGCAATAATAGGAGGTGCTTTTCTCATAACCTTTGCAAGAGGAAAGCACGGAAATGCGATGTCGCCCATTTTTTCATCAGGCGGAACTTCGACGGATTTTTCCACAACTTCTCTTTCAAGTCCTGTTATATCAACAATTTTTTCAATTATATGTTCTTTAAAATCCATTATCTTTACTCCTCTTCATTATATCCGTTTATTTTTATATATCTATAAGCATCTGAATGTGATGTTGCACCCACTTTTGATATCTGCACTAAAGTTATAGATTCACAGTGCTGCAAATATTTATTTATATTATCATCTGTTGCCTCGACAACTACTCCGTCAACTATAAATTCCCACTCGTCAAACAAGTAATATTTAACGGAATTTTGCGTTGTACCATGCGGATAGATATATATTATTCCATCACTCAGTATTGTTTTGTCTTCATCAATATCCTCTACAAGTGCAGTAACAGTCGGTAAAATCGGCTTTAAATATTCCAACGTATATTCATCGTTTTCTTTTGAAATATACGCAACCGAATACTCAAAAAGATGATTGTCGGCATCGGTATTTCCGATTTTTACTGTTTTACTCACAAGTTTATCTGCGGTAATATTATTGCCCTCAAAATTATTGCTGTTCTCTATTTGAAATTCAACAGTTCCGTTTTCTTTATCAATCGAAATAACTCGACCATATACTTTATCTGCCTCCATTGATATAACAGGAACTTCTATATCTTCAATATCTTCATTTCCTGTATCAAAAGATATGATAGCTCTGTCCGGCTTTTTTGAAACTGGTATTTCATATGATTTTAATTTGTAATCTTCATTATAATAAGTTTTTGCTTCCACTCCGAAAGTAATTCCGTTTATGCGGCAATCAGTATGGATTGTTTTAGAAAACAAATTTTCATCTCCGCACATTAAATCAATATTTATATCATATTTCTTATCTCCGCCACTTTCCATTGTAAGCTTACCGTCCAAACAAGCGGTTTTATTTTCCTCGGAATATTTCAATACCAAATTTCCCTCTGCCGAAGTCAATCCGTCATTTGTAGGAGCTGTCATATCTTTCGGCTCTGCTCCTTCAAGAATTATATCATAAAAATCCGAATCTTCAAAGCTATTCGTGTCATAACTTATATAAATCTTTTTCCCGATATAGTCATATAATTGGGATATATCGCATTTTTCTCCTTTTTCGTTAGTGAATTTGTAGTAATCTCCCCAGTCCAAATGCAATTTCATATAAGTTTTTAAACCGTTGCTAATTTCTGAAAAATATACCTTAATCGTATCATCTTCCGGTACTATTTTCTCTATAACGGCATATGAATACTCCTCTATCATCATAAAATCATAAATTCCGTCGCCGTCAAGATTTTCTTCATCTATATTGTCAAAAATTCTGACCTTGAGGTATTTATAAAAATCAATAAAGTCATCAACTTCTTTATAGTCATCATCAGGTATTAACTTTGCCAATTCATCAAGCAAGTTACAGTCATATCTCTCCACTCCGTTTAAATAACCGGTATAACCGCTTGCCAAGGAATATTCCTCACCGTTTTTCATTTTAATTGTACGAGTTTCTTTATCTATACTGTCTATATCCAATATATCTATAGTTTTTGATACATCACCCAAAACTTCATATTTTAAAATCGTATATTCCTCGGTATCTTCGTTTTTAACAATATATGCCTCGACAAATTCGCCCAAATGTTTGTCTATATCCGTATCACCGATATACATTTCTTCTCTGATACAATTATTATATTCTATCGTTTCACCATTAAAATTCTTTGAATTTTCTACACGAAATGCAACCTTATCAGAATCAACGGAATAATTTGAATGAGATGTTTCTGTTACCCGCCCTCTTACTTTGTATGTTGTACGTTCGGTTGTTTCAGTAGCCACCTCCGGAACATCACTTAATTCTTTTGCTTCACAAAGCGGAACTAATTTATCTGTATTATTCGAGTCTGTCCATTGAAATGCTTTTACTTTTAATTTTTCCGGTTCATACGGAAGTTCAACAGTAAAATCATTCATTTTGATTTCATTGATATATTCGTCTATTTTTATTATTTCTGTCTTTAGCAATAAATCATTATCGTAACAAGCTATAATAATATTCTGATTTATGTTTTTTAAAAATGTTATCTTATTTTTTAAGGATATTATTACTTTGTTTTTATCTTGTTTGTAAGAAAAATCGCCTACATCAGAAAGAGTTTTGGTGATAATTATGTTTTCATAATTACTGCCGTAGTCTAAATTTTTTGCGTGTATCGGTATCATAAACGAAACCGTTAAAACAATAGCCGTTAATATGCTTATAAATTTTTTCATATTATTCCCCCCATTATATGTTCTCTTGTTATTATAACATTTAAACAGTGTTTATGCAAGGTCGGTTTTGTACATTATTCTGTTTTTTCGGCAAAAATATTGTAATAATTGCAAAACGGGTATATAATGAAGAGGTTAGAGTAATAAAATGAGGAGATTAGGAGATTAATTATGATAAAACGTGAAAATATAAGAAATATCGCAATTATCGCCCACGTTGACCACGGTAAGACAACGCTTGTTGACGCAATGCTTGCACAGAGCGGTACATTCAGAGAAAACGAACAAGTGGACGAAAGAGTTATGGACTCAAACGACCTTGAAAGAGAAAGAGGTATCACAATCCTTGCAAAGAATACTTCTCTTTACTACAAGGGTGTTAAAATAAATATTATCGATACACCGGGACACGCCGATTTCGGCGGTGAAGTTGAACGCGGTCTTGAAATGGTTGACGGCGTACTTTTACTTGTTGACGCATTTGAGGGTTGTATGCCGCAGACACGTTTCGTATTGTCAAAGGCATTGGCACTTGACCTAAAGCCCGTTATCGTTGTAAACAAGGTTGACAGACCGAACGCAAGACCTTACGAAGTTGTTGATGAAGTGCTTGACCTGTTTATCGATTTGGGTGCAACAGAAGAACAGCTTGACACTCCTGTTATATACGCGTCTGGACGTGACGGCTGGGCAACCGCAGAATACAATCCGGAACAGCCGAACAATGACCTTACAGAATTGTTTGAACTTATCGTAAATTCAATTCCTTGTCCTAAATGCGAGGACGACGCACCGTTCCAAATGCTTGTTTCAAACATTGACTATGATGATTATACAGGCCGTATCGCAGTAGGTAAAATCGAAAGAGGCAGTATAAAGGTTAATATGCCGCTTTCAATCTGCCGTCATGACGGTAAAGTAACAAGAGGAAAAGCTACAAAGCTATTTACTTTTGAAGGACTTAAAAAAGTTCCTACAGACGAAGTCGGTGCAGGTGACGTTGTCGCAATTTCGGGTATCGCTGATATTAATATCGGTGAAACGGTTTGTGACGTTGACAATCCCGAAGCACTTCCGTTCGTAAAAATCGATGACCCTGTACTTTCAATGACTTTCAGCGTTAATGACAGTCCGTTTGCAGGTCAAGACGGTAAATTCGTTACTTCCCGTCATCTTCGTGACAGATTATTCAGAGAGCTTGATTCAAACGTAAGTCTTAGAGTTGACGAAACAGATTCGACAGAAAGCTTTATCGTTTCTGGACGTGGTGAACTTCACCTTTCAGTACTTATCGAAAATATGCGCCGTGAGGGTTATGAATTCCAGGTTTCAAATCCTGTTGTTATTTATAAAGAAATTGATGGCGTTAAATGTGAGCCTATCGAAAGACTTACAGTTGATGTTCCGGATGAATACACAGGTACTGTAATGGACGGTGTTATAAACCGTAAAGGTGAAATGACAAATATGGCACCAACTGCACAGGGATACACAAGGCTTGAATTTTTAATTCCGTCAAGAGGTCTTATCGGTTACAGAAGTGAACTTCTTACCGCAACAAAGGGTACTGGTATCATAAACAGTATTCTTGAAAAGTACGAACCGTACAAGGGTGACTTTAACGGCAGAACCCGCGGTACTCTTATCGCTTGGGAGGACGGTACAACTATTACTTACGGTCTTTACAACGCACAGGAAAGAGGTACTTTGTTCGTAGGTGCGGGCGTTAAAGTTTACGAAGGTATGATTGTCGGTGAAAACGCAAGACTTGAGGACGTTGTTGTTAACGTATGTAAGAAAAAGCACGCAACAAATACCCGTTCATCAGGTTCTGATGACGCATTAAGACTTGTTCCTCCAAGAGAAATGAGCCTTGAACAGTGTCTTGACTTTATCGCTGATGATGAATTGTTGGAAGTAACCCCAAACCATCTTAGAATGAGAAAGAAAATTCTAAGCACAAGCCTTCGAGCAAAAGCAGGCAACAAGAAGAAATAAAAAACATGACATAAAAATAGGATTGCATCAATCGCAATCCTATTTTTTTATAGCAAATGCCTTTCTTGCAAAGCATTCATTTTTTCAAGCGAAATATTTAAAAGTCCTTGTCTGTATTTTTCACGAATCGGATCACCGAAACCTGAAAGCAATTTCATAACAGATATGTCAAGTGCAATAGCCAAATCGGTAAGCATATCAACATTCGGTTGTGATTCGTCATTTTCATACTTGGTAAGTGTCGAAACACTTATCCCTACTCTTTTAGCAAGTTCTTTTTTTGAAAATCCCGCTCTTTTACGGTAAATCATAAGTCGTTCACCAAATGAAAAGATTTCCATTGAAAATCCTCCTATTTTATCTTTTGTAATAATGTATCGGCAATATTTGCAAATTCTTTAAGCGAAAGTGTTTCACCGCGTCTTGACGGTGCAATTCCTATACTTTCAAGAAGTGTTGATATTTCATCTTTCGGAATAGGAAAATTTGCCGAAAGGCAATTCAAAAGAGTTTTTCTTCGCTGTGAAAATGCCGCTTTCACAACTCTGAAAAATACTCCCTCGTCTTTTACTTCCACCGACGGTTTATCAAGTACCTTTAATTTTAACACCGCACTGTCCACCTTTGGCGGCGGAACGAACAGTGACGCAGGAACATTTGCCACGATTGACGGCTCCGTATAATACTGACAAAGCACCGTTATCGCACCGTAATCCTTTGTTGACGGCTTTGCCGACATACGCTCGGCAACCTCTTTCTGCACCATAACCACTATATTTTTAATCGGTAATTTTTCCTCAAGCAATTTAGTGATAATCGGTGTAGTGATGTAATACGGCAAATTTGCCGCTATACTGACCTTTTCGCCGTTAAATTCATCGTCAATAACTTTTTTTAAATCAAGTTTTAAAATATCTTCGTTTATGATTTTTACATTGTCATATTCCGCAAGTGTGTAGTCAAGCACATCAATCAAACGTTCGTCTATTTCTATCGTAACGACCTTATCGCTGTTTTGCGCAAGTTCGCTCGTAAGTACGCCGAATCCCGGTCCTACCTCTATAACACCGCTTTCAATCTCTGCGGCGTCCACTATTTCTTCAAGTATGTTTCGTGCAGTCAGGAAATTCTGTCCAAGACCTTTTTTAAACGTAAAACCGAATTGTTCCTGAATATTTCTTATCGTGCGTGGTGAAGTTAAATCCATATTATAATATCCCTTCATACATATTAAGTACATATCATTAAGCCTGCCGACAAAATTTCAACAGCTCTGAATATCATTATATCCCACTTTGCAAATTTAGTCAATATAAATGCTCGACAAGTGTTTTTATACCTATTGATATAAGAATAATTCCGCCGATACATTCTGCCTTTGAGCCGAGAAAACCGCCGAACTTCTTACCGATAAAAACACCGCCGAACGAAAACAAAAATGCTGTAATTCCGATAACTGCGGAAGAAAACAAAATCGGCGTATCAACCGCCGCAAGCGTGACACCTGCCGCAAGTGCATCAATACTTGTTGCGATTGCCGCAAGCAAAAGCGATGAATTTTTTAAAGGATTTTTCGGTATTTCCTGTTCTGAGCGTGACTCCCATATCATATGCAGTCCCAAAAATCCCAAAAGCACAAACGCAATCCAATGGTCAAAACGTTCCACAATATCAGTCGCAAACCCCGACACCAAATTTCCGATACAAGGCATCAGAAACTGAAACACACCGAAAAACAATCCCACTTTAATCGCGTCATAAAATCGTATTTTTTTCACAATCATTCCGTCCGTAACCGCCGCCGAAAATGCATCCATCGCAAGTGCAGCCGCAAGGAACAATAAAGACAGTATATCCATAAATCAATCCCCCTACGTCCAATATATGCTCCGTCTATTCCTTTAATGTATAAAAAATCACTATATAATCCCCAATTTCACCCTATAAATTCTATATATTAATTTTCAAAATAATATTGACAAAGCCTTGATTTTATTGTAGAATAGCCATATAGTATAGAAAGAGGTACGGAATTATGGATAAATTTTCAAAGGCAAATTTGAATAACCTCCTACTCCTAAGCTGAATCGACAATGTGGTCTTCAGTTTTGTTTTTCTGTACTGAACTGTATTGAAATTATGCTGGGTCACATTGTGGCTCAGCTTTTTTAGTTAGAAATTTCATATATTATTTTAGGCGTATTCGCCGGAAAGGCAGTGTTCATTATGAATTATAAAAAATATCAAAAAATGTACCATCCGATTCCGATTGAGGATCGTCAGTGGCCGAACAATGAAATAACTCATGCCCCGATTTGGTGCAGCGTTGATCTTCGTGACGGTAATCAGGCACTTTACTCACCTATGACGACAGAAGAAAAAATCGAATTTTTCAAATTCCTTGTAAAGCTTGGTTTTAAGGAAATCGAAGTAGGTTTTCCGGCAGCGTCGCATACTGAATTTGAATTTGTTCGCCGTCTTATTGACGAAAATCTTATTCCTGATGATGTCACAATTCAAGTGCTTACACAGGCAAGAGAACATATTATAAAGAAAACCGTTGAGGCTCTGAAAGGTGCTAAAAACGCAATTATCCACCTTTACAACTCAACTTCAACACTTCAACGTGAAGTTGTTTTCAGAAAGAGCAAGGAAGAAATCAAACAACTTGCCGTTGACGGTGCAAAGCTTGTAATGAGCCTTGTTGACGGTCAGCTTGACGGAAATATTCGTTTTGAATATTCACCTGAAAGTTTCACTTGTACAGAGCCGGACTACGCGGCAGAAGTTACAAATGCCGTACTTGATGTATTCAAGCCGTCCGAAACAAACAAAGTTATCGTAAATCTTCCGTCAACTATCGAAGTTGCGACAGCAAACGTATATGCCGACCAAATCGAATATATGTGCAAGCACCTTAACAATCGTGAACATCTTGTTATCAGCGTTCACGCACATAACGACAGAGGTACAGGCGTTGCGTCAAGTGAACTTGCATTGCTTGCAGGTGCGGACAGAGTTGAGGGTACAATATTCGGTAACGGTGAAAGAACAGGTAACACGGACGTTATCACCGTTGCACTTAATATGTTCTGTCAAGGTATCGACCCTAAACTTCATCTTGAAAATATTGATGAAATCATCGAAGTATACGAAAAGTATAATCGTTTGCCGATTAACCCAAGACACCCATACGCAGGTGAAATGGCATACGTTGCATTCTCGGGTTCTCACCAGGACGCAATCAAAAAGAGTATGGATAAATTCGGTTCAAGTCCGTCAAATAAATGGGCTAACCCATACCTTACAATCGACCCCACCGACATCGGCAGAAAATATGAGCCTATTCTTATCAACAGTCAGTCAGGTAAAGGCGGTGTAAGCTATATTATGGAAAACAAGTACGGCTACACCCTACCAAAGCCAATGCTTGCGGAATTTTCTTCACTTATCACAGATATGTCTGACGAAAAGAAAACCGTACTTACAAATCACGAAATACATCAAGCATTCAAGGATACATATGTGAATGTGGCAGAGCCTATTAAAACCCGTTTCTATCGTTCAACGGAGGAAGATGACTGTACAATTCTTTCGGCTACTATCGAAAAGGACGGAAAAGTTACCTCTATCGAGGGTAAAGGTAACGGTCCTTTGGATGCACTTTGCAACGGTTTAAGACAATTCTTGGGTCAGCAGTTTGAAATCTGCAACTACACAGAACACGCCCTAACACGTTCATCAAATTCAAGAGCGGCAACATATATTGAAATCAACGACCACAACCACCACAAAACTTATTGGGGTGCAGGCGTTGACGCAAATATTAACACCGCGTCAATCTATGCACTTATTTCGGCAGTAAACAGAATGCTTGCAGATAACTAAACATCATTATAAAAAAAGTGGCAGTTTTTCTGCCACTTTTTTTATAATATATTTACTGATTAGAATTAAATTATACCAATTTTCCCGTTTAAATTACAATTCAATAAAAATATATTGACAAAAAGGATTTTTTTTTGTAAAATGAAAATGTACTAAATAATTGGTATATTTGTAAATTATTTTGTGCATTAATACTTTTAATAACATCAGTTTAGTGAACTTACTCACCTATAGCTCTATGCTATCTTTTATGTTATATTAATTGCATATTAGTGTTTTATACTCATATACTAATAATCTTTGATACAAATAGTAAGCTTACAAAAGAATACATAACAGATGGGACATTCTGGAACGACATATTCTGTTATGTCTACTCCTCAAGCTAAAGGGCAACGAAAAAGATCTTTATTTGAAGATGATATAAACGGTATAAATGCTATTTACAATAAATAAAAAAGGAGAAATATTATTATGAAAAAATCTATTTTAAATATAATCAGTTTAATGTGTTGTCTCACAATAATGCTCACTGCAACATCTTGCGGAAATAATGCAAAAAAAGAAGAAATAGTCGTTGACGGTATTATACCGTTAATATCTGAAAGTGAGCTTATTTTACGTTCAGACTTAATAATAGAGGGTACTGTTTCAGAAATTATGGACAGTAAATGGAGTAATCCCAATAATGAAAAAGGTGAAAATTTCAGAAATATTCTTCAGACAGACATAGTTGTAAACATTGATAATTACCTTTTCGGCGAACGTGACGATAATCAAGCTATAGTAAGAATAGATAAAGGCGAAGATGAAAACACAATCGTTTCTTCCGACGGTTATCCTGACTTTGAAGTTAATGAAAAAGTTTTATTATTCCTTTCAAGAGATGACAGCGACATTGCAACCGATGAAGACTATTATGTTTTAACAGGTATGCGACAAGGAAAATACGACCTATCAGAATCAGAAAACTCACGTTCGAGTAATACTATCAATACTTATATAAGTTCTATGGAAGTCGATAACGAAAGAGATACCGAAGTTATAGATGAGTTAAAAGACAAGATTGAAAAAGAACATAATATGCACCCTAACTATTCGGATGAACAAAAGCAAAAACAGATTGAAATTGATAACGAAAACAAAAAATTGTTCGGAAAATAATTTTAATTCGAATATTGTTGTAAATTATTGACAAAAACATTCACAAAATGACCTGAAAAATCTCAAGAGCTATACTCTTGAGATTTTTTGTTTTGTCGAAAAAGCAATATTTAATCTCGCTATGCAAATTCACTTATAAAAACTGTTGAATTTTATCGAAAAACAGTATATAATATAATATGTATCAAAATTTTAATACAACGCGTATTTTAAGAGAGGATAAAGATTATGCAAAATGACAACAGAATCGGTGAAGAATGTGGTGTATTCGCCATTTATGATCCTGATGGTGATTGTGCAAGAACGACCTATTACGGACTTTATGCACTTCAGCACAGAGGACAGGAAAGCTGCGGTATCGCGGTAAATAACAATCGTGACATTACTCATTACAAGGATATGGGACTTGTCAACGATGTATTTAATGACGAAATATTGACAAAACTTGACGGTAAAATGGCTGTCGGTCACGTTCGCTATTCGACAACAGGTGAAAGTATGCGTGAAAATGCTCAACCGCTTGTACTTAGATATGTAAAAGGTAATATCGCCATTGCCCACAACGGCAACCTCGTAAACAAGGACGAATTGGCACAAGAACTAAGCGTTACAGGTGCTATCTTCCAAACAACAACAGACACAGAAATGATTGCTTACACAATCGCCAAAGAACGTCTTAATTCAAAAAGCGTTGAAGAGGCGGTTGAAAAGACTATAAATCACCTTGTAGGTGCGTTTTCACTTATCGTTATGAGTCCGCAAAAACTTATTGCCGCTCGTGACCCTTGGGGTTTCAGACCGCTCTGTATGGGTAAAAAGGGCGACGCTATTGTTTTCGCCTCGGAAACTTGTGCACTTGACAGTGTGGGTGCGGAATTTGTCCGCGACATTGAGCCGGGTGAAATTGTTGTCGTTCAAGACGGTAAAATTTCCACTATCAGAACTCACGTCGGCAAAAAGCCACATACAATGTGTATCTTTGAATACTTATATTTTGCACGTCCTGACAGTATTATTGAAGGACAGTCTGCACACGATTCACGTATGCTTGCAGGCAAATACTTAGCGCAGGAATTTCCTGTTGAGGCTGACGTTGTAATCGGTGTACCGGATTCGGGACTAAGTGCCGCAATGGGTTATGCAAAGGAATCGGGAATTCCTTATGACATCGGTTTTGTAAAGAATAAATATATCGGCAGAACTTTCATTCAGCCGTCACAGGCAATGCGTGAAAATTCCGTAAGAATTAAACTTAACGTACTGAAAAGCACAGTTGAGGGAAAGCGTGTCGTTATGGTTGACGACTCAATCGTAAGAGGTACGACTTCAAAGAGAATTGTAAGCCTTTTACGTCACTTCGGGGCAACAGAAGTTCATGTTCGTTCATCTGCTCCGCCGTTTATGTTCCCTTGTTACTTCGGTACAGACGTACCGTCAAAGGATCAGCTTGTAGCCTGTAACTACACCATGGACGGAATTAAAGAACTTATCGGTGCAGACAGTATCGGATTTTTAAGCGTTAATTCTTTGGAAAAGATTATTCCTAACGCAAACTGTCAATTCTGTGACGGATGTTTCTCGGGTAAATATCCTGTTGATGTTGACTGATAAAATTTAATAAGAAAGAATGAGGTAAATGATTACTGACTTGACAGAGGGCAAACCCTCAAAAATATTATGGAGCTTTTCGATACCTATGCTTTTGAGCGTGGTATTTCAGCAACTCTATAATATAGTAGACAGTATCGTAGCCGGAAAATTTGTAGGCGCCCAGGCATTAGCTGCTGTGGGCGCCTCTTATCCGATTACGATGATTTTTATGGCAATAGCCACAGGTGCAAACGTCGGTGCGGCTGTTATTATTTCGCAGTTGTTCGGTGCGAAAAATTTTGAAAAACTCAAAACTTCCGTTTTTACTTCAATAATTTCAATGACTGTACTTGCCGCAATTCTTACAATCTTCGGAATTGTTTTCTGTTCGGGAATGTTAAAAATGTTATCCACTCCCGAAAATATTTTCTCCGACTCAATGACATATCTTAATATTTACATAGGCGGATTGATTTTTCTGTTTCTGTACAACATATGCACAGGTATTTTTACCGCTATGGGGGACAGTAAAACTCCGTTGTATTTTTTGATTATGTCGTCAGTCGGAAATATAATTCTTGACCTTGTTTTTGTAATTGTATTTAATATGGGCGTGGCTGGAGTCGGTTGGGCAACATTTATTGCACAGGGTATATCTTCCCTGCTTGCATTCGCCGTACTTTTAAAACGCGTTCACGGTATAAAATCGGGGACATATAAAAAATTTTCAATCCGTATGCTCGGACATATTTCAAGAATTGCAATACCGAGTATCTTGCAGCAAAGTTTTGTATCGGTCGGAAATTTATTTATACAAAGTCGTGTAAACAGTTTCGGCTCTGACGTTATCGCCGGTTACAGTGCGGCTATAAAGCTGAATACATTCGCTATAACAAGTTTTTCAACGCTCGGAAATGCAATGTCAAGCTATACGGCACAAAACACAGGTGCGCGAAAGCTTCTCCGCATACCTGAAGGACTTAAAGCAGGTATTGTTATGCTTATCGTTGTTTCTCTGCCGTTTTTCATTGCGTATTTCGTATTCCCGAATACTATGATGAATATATTCGTAAAAAGCAGTGAGACAGGTATTATAGACGTAGGAAGAATATTTTTAAAAATCGTCACACCGTTCTATTTTGTAATTTCCGCAAAGCTTACATTTGACGGTATTCTTCGCGGTGCGGGACGTATGAGGGCGTTTATGGCAAGCACGTTTACCGACTTGCTTTTAAGAGTTATTCTTGCGTATGTTTTCTCATACGCACTTAATTCGGAAGTCGGAATATGGCTTTCTTGGCCTGTCGGCTGGACTATCGCCGCAGTTATTTCGGCAGTATTCTATTTTATTTATTATAAAACAACAATCAAAAACGGTGCAAATTAATTGCACCGTTTTTTAGTTTTCCTCAATATGAATAAGCATTTGTTCTATAATCTTTTTAACGTGGTCGTCATCAATCGAATAAAAGGCATTTTTACCGTCACGGCGTGACTTTATAAGCCTTGCCTGTTTTAAAGTTTTAAGCTGATGACTGATAGCCGACTGGCTCATACCGAGCGCGTTCGCTATATCATACACACACAATTCCTTATCAAACAACGTCCATAAAATTCTTATTCTTGTACTGTCGCCGAACACTTTAAACATTTCCGACAATTTATCCGTTACATCTTCATCGGGAAGTTGATTTTTCAATCTATCTAAAATCTGCGGATTATATTGACAGGTACTGCATTTATCCATTTATCTTCTCCTCTTTTCAGTCATATGTTCATATATTCATATTATACCCTTTTAATCTTGATTTGTCAAATCGCTTGAAAAATCAGATATTAATTTATAAAAATCAGAATTCATTATTAAATTTACCCAATTTCTTTTTATAATATGATAAAATATAACTTAGATACTTTTATAGGGAGGGTTTTAATACACTATGAATAAAAAGAAAATAATTTCGGCTATGCTTACAGTTGCAATGCTTGCAAGTTCGGCGGTTTCCGCACTTGCCGCAGAAGTAGGCGAAAGCCTGAAAGTCGGCGATTACACATTTAGAAAGAGGGTTATTTCTATGAAAAAAGTATTAATTTTAATATGTATTTTACTTATAATACCATCGGTTTATGTATTTGCACAAAATTTTAACCAATGTATTGCAGAAATTGTTACACATAAAATTATATTTAACAATAAAGAAGTAAGTTTGTCCAATCCAATTGTAAGTATTAACAATAGAGTATATGTATCAATCAGAGACCTATCTGAAACTTTAGGATATAATGTTGAATGGCAAGACAGTAATCATTCAATAAATATTAACTTGGTCGAGAAAGATGATAACGAAAATTTAATTATTTTTAAGCAAAATCAAAAAATGGGATTCATGGATAGAACAGGTAAAATTCAAATTGCTGCACAGTTTGATGTCGTGCATGAATTTCATGAAGGCATTGCTGTAGTTGGCAATCACATAAGTAGTTGGGAAAAACTTCCATCTGACGCCAACAATATGATTTGGGGATTCATTGATGAATATGGTGAACTGATCACACCAATTAAATATTCATATGCAGGTGATTTTAACGAGGGGTTGGCATTAGTAGAATATAATAACGAAAGTTATTATATAAACAAATTAGGTGAAAAATCTTCTCAGACAGTTATTGCTTCTAAATATTTTACTCATGGCATTGCACCTAAATTGATTAAAGGTACTTCATTCCCTACACCTAATTCGCCATCTGAAATCTGGACATATATTGATAGCGCAGGAGAACTTGTTACGGATAAAACATATGAATATGCAGGAGAATTTGAAGATGGTATGGCAATTGTTAAGCAAAACGGCAAATATGGTGTTATTAATAATAATTTCAATATAGTCATTGATTGTCAGTATAACAATTTAAAAAAGATTAGTAATAATCTATATGCCGCCTGTAATGGTAATGGTTCTAATTGGGGTATAATTGATTTATCAAACAATGTTATAGCGGACTTTATATATTATGATATAGGATGTTTTTCTAATGGTCTTGCACCTGTACGAATGGATTTATATAATGGTGCGTATATAAACGAAAGCGGAAAAATTGTATTTTGTTCACAATTTAGTATGGTTTATGATTTTTCAGATGGAGTTGCATGTGTCGTGGATAAAGTGAACGGAAAAGCAGGTGTCATTGATATGCAAGGGAAATATATTATAGAACCTAAATATAATTCTTTAAGACCTTGTAAAGGTGGATTATTCGAAACAAAAGATGATAATCAGAATTTCTTCTATATTAATAAAAATGGCGAAAAAATTTTACCACATTAAGAATGCTTATGACAATTCTATCGAAGTGTCATAAACCTATATAATCATAAACGAAATGGTTCTGTAGGATACAAAGAGAATGCTGTGATAAAATTTATACCGGGTATTGAAAAATAATAAATAATCATCTTATGACTAGGGGACGGTTCCCCTGATAATGTCTCACCCCGACGGAACGCTGAAAAAGTCATCATATGGCAGTCAGACAACCAACTACACCTATGACGGTTTGAACAGACTTGTCAGCGAACAAGCTCCGGACAAGACCTACAGCTATCAGTATGACAGCTATGGCAACAGAAGCAGTCTAAGCGTTACGGGCGGAGAAGCATGAGCCGTAAGGCGACGGCTCATGCAATCCATATAAAACAATAATGGCAACATACCGAATGAGCGAAAAACATAAATATATATTTATGTAAGCTAAATTTAAGAAAGGAAATCCGTAAAACATGGTACGAGATATGAATTCAAAGACTCATCTAACTAATCATTACTAAGAAACAAGGAGTGGTAAGAACCTCCCTAAAGTAGTCAAAGCCGCAGGATTAAAAAACAAATCCACATCACATGTTTATATAATACCAATGTATCAAACCGTAATCAACCACGGATTAAAAGGTTGATAGAAAGGAGAAAGGTATAATGTAAATGACCGTTAAATGAGTCTTTTTACATTATACCAGAATTTTAATACACTATGAATAAAAAGAAAATAATTTCGGCTATGCTTACAGTTGCAATGCTTGCAAGTTCGGCGGTTTCCGCACTTGCCGCAGAAGTAGGCGAAAGCCTGAAAGTCGGCGATTACACAGAATCCGCCGCCGAAACACAAAAATTAATCGACTCACGACCTGATATTCAGCGTCCTATGGAAAATCTAAACAGAGGTGCTGTTGCCGTAAGAATGGACGGCTATACATATATTTCGTGGCGTTGGCTCGGCACTGAAAGTGCGGATACGAGATATAACATTTATCGAAGTTTAACAGAAATGTCCTCATACGGACAAAAAATAAATAACGAACCTCTAAATGCAACAAATTTCACCGATTTATTTATCGCAAGTGACGATACACAGTATTTCATTGTACCTGTTGTAAACGGCGAAGAACAATGGGACAAAGTTGGAGCAGTTCAGCTTTGGGACAACAATTATATGGATATTCCAATCCAAAAGCCTGAAAACAATAAAGTAAACGGTGAAGAATATTCATATACACCGGGTGACGCGTCTGTCGGTGACCTTGACGGTGACGGCGAATATGAAATCGTATTGAAGTGGGACCCGTCAAACGCAAAAGACGCCGCACAGGCAGGTTTTACGGGTGAATGTATTCTTGACGCGTACAAGCTTGACGGTACACGTCTATGGCGTATAAATATGGGACCTAACATTCGTGCAGGCGCACACGACACGCAGTTTATGGTATACGACTATGACTGTGACGGCAAAGCCGAAGTTGCTTGCCGTACGGCTGACGGCACAATCGCAGGTGACGGCTCTGTTATCGGTGACGCAAACAAAAACTATGCCGTTGTAAGCAACGGTAAAAACCTTACAGGTCCGCTTTATCTTACAGTATTCAAGGGTGAGGACGGCTCTGTAATTGATACAGTTGACTATGACCCGCAAATCACAGGCAAAACCGCAAGCGGTCAAAAATGGGATATAAGCTCTTGGGGCGATACGTTCGGAAACCGTTCCGAAAGATACCTTGCCGCCGTTGCATATCTTGACGGTACAAGACCGAGTATGGTTTTCGCAAGAGGTTATTACACAGGTCCGGAGGGTGAAACAGGCGGCAGAACCGTTATCGCAACATACGACCTTGTAGACGGCAAACTTGTTAAGAAGTGGCGTTTTGATACGATGGATTACAACAATCAATACATTGGACAGGGCAACCACTCAATGAGCGTTGCGGACGTTGATTATGACGGTTGCGACGAACTTATATACGGCTCGCTTGCAATAAACAATGACGGCAAGCCTATGTATTCAACAGGTTTGGGACACGGTGACGCACAGCACGTCGGCGATCTTGACCCGTCAAGACCGGGACTTGAAGTTTACTCTTGTCACGAAGATACAAATTCAAAATACAGCTATGAAATGCGCGACGCACGCACAGGTGAAATACTTGTCGGTGGCGAACAAATGGGCGGCGACAACGGTCGCGGCACATCTGACGACATAGACCCGCGTTATCCGGGTTGCGAAGGCTGGTCAGCCGCAGGAATACTTACCGCCGCAGACGGTACTGTCATTTCAGCAAAATACACTATGCCGGCAAACTTCCTTTGCTACTGGGACGGCGATTTGGGACGTGAAGTTCAGGACAACATTTATATCAGCAAGTGGAAGCCTGAAAAAGAAAAGGTTGAAACTATCTTCACAGCCTCCGGCTGTACTTCTGTAAACGGTACAAAGGCTAATCCGTCACTTACCGCCGATCTTTTCGGCGATTGGCGTGAAGAAGTTATGTATCCGCTAAAGGACGGCAGTGCTTTGAGAATTTACACAACCACTACACCGACAAGCTACAAAATTCCTACACTTATGCACGACATTCAATACAGAATGCACGTTGCATACCAAAACGACTGTTACAATCAGCCTACGCACCTAAGCTATTATCTTGGTTTTGACACTGAAAATGTGCCTGTACCGCAGATTTATACAGTAGGCAACAATGAAAAAAATCCCGACCTTGCAAAGAAGTCTTGGAATATAAAAGATTTATACAGCGGTGAAAAGGTTGAGCTTGTACTTGACACACCGACAGCACTTACAAACGGTGTTCCGAAACGTGTTGATAACGACAGCACGGACGTTGTACCATACCTTGACGAAAACGAAAGAACTCTTGTTCCGTTGAGATTTATTTCTGAGTCATTCGGCGCAGACGTTGAATGGGTGGCAGATACACAGGAAATCAAAATCAACGGCGACACCGTTACAATGAAAATCGGCAGCAACGATTATACTGTAAACAACGAAGCAAAAACAATGGACACTGCACCGATTTTGAACAACGACAGAACAATGGTTCCGCTTCGTGCAATCGGTGAAGCACTCGGAAAGATTGTTTACTACAACGATAAATATATCTGCATAAGCGATATTGACTTAAATATGTCGGACGATTCCGCAATGTCAAGAAAATCTACAATCACATCTGCAAAAGTACCTGACAAAATTGAAGTTGTCGCAATAAACGGAACAGGTCAAAAATATTACCCTAACCAACTTGACGTTTTTGCCGTTGAGGCAAGCGACAATGACGGTAACGTTGAAACAGGTGCGGTTGACCTTGATATAAACACGCGTTGGTCAAGTTACGGTAAGAGTACGCTTACGCTTGATTTAGGCGAAGAAAAGGACGTTTCGGGTGTTGCAATCGCAATGTGGAAAGGCAATGAAAGAATTTATCCGTTCACAATCGAATACTCGGTTGACGGCAAGACTTGGGAAACTGCACTTCCAAAAACTCAAAACACAGGTGAATCAAGCGAATTTGAAAAGTATATGTTCCCTGAAACGGTAAAAGCACGTTATATCCGCTACAACGGTGACGGTGCAACAGACCCTGACAAGAATTACTGTCATATCAGCGAAATCGCTGTTCTTGGCGCTGAAGAATAAAAAAAGGAGCTGTCGACAGGCTGACAGAGGTCGAGAAATTAGTTCGGATTTTGCGAAAATGAACTCGTCGGCGTACGTGGGTACGTTAGAGTTTATTTTCGCAAAAAGTGCACAGGCAAGCCGTATATCAAAGATAGGCTTGCCTGTTATTTGTTATAGCTATAAATTTAGTTTTAAAATACAAAAATAATATTTTGCACGTTCCGGACAATTTGTCGACAGTCTGAAACGGTGTTGCATTGCAACACCGTTTTTTTGTTTGAATTGGACAAAACATTTCTATTATGATATAATTAAAATAATATATACTGTAAAGGCAGAGATGATATGAACAGAGTTGTAATTGGAATACTTGCACACGTTGACTCGGGTAAAACTACGCTATCTGAGGGAATGTTATACAGTGCAGGTGAAATACGAAAAATCGGTCGTGTTGACCATGGTGACGCATTTCTCGATTCACACGAAATTGAACGCGACAAGGGCATTACGATATTTTCAAAGCAAGCCGTTATGCGTTTTCATGACACCGAATTTACTTTACTTGACACTCCCGGTCACGTTGACTTTTCTACTGAAATGGAGCGTACTTTGAGCGTGCTTGATTACGCAATCCTCGTTATAAGCGGTACGGACGGGATACAAAATCATACAGAAACACTATGGCGGCTTTTGGCACGATACAATGTACCTACATTTATATTCGTGAACAAAATGGACTTAAACGCCGACAGAAACGCCGTTCTTGATGAATTGCATACAAGATTTTCGGACGGTTGTATTGATTTTACGCAAAATTATGAAAATGAAGATTTCAGAGAATCGCTCGCTATGTGTGACGAATCTATAATGAATACATTTCTTGCGGACGGTACTGTCAAAAATCAAGACATAAGAAATGCCGTTGTACAAAGAAAAATATTCCCGTGCTATTTCGGCTCTGCACTTAAAATGGAAGGTGTATCGGAATTTCTTGAAGGACTTGAACTGTACACAAGACAAATTATTTACGATGACAAATTCGGTGCAAAGGTATTCAAAATTGCCGAAGATGAACAAGGCACACGTCTTACTTATATGAAAATTACCGGCGGTACTTTAAAGGTAAAAACACTTTTAAAGGGTAACAAGAAAAATGAGTGGTCGGAAAAAGTAAATCAAATCAGAATTTATTCCGGTGCAAAATTCCAAGCGGTTGACGAGGCATTCCCCGGTACGGTTTGTGCCGTAACAGGTCTTACACAGACATATTCCGGTGAAGGTATAGGTTGTGAGCCTGATTCAAAAAATGCCGTTCTTGAGCCTGTTTTGACGTACCGTATGGAGCTTACGGAAGGTATTGACGTGCATACAGCACTTACCGAATTACGTCATTTGGAGGACGAAGACCCACAGCTTCATATAATATGGAACGAACAGTTGCAGGAAATTCACGTTCAAGTTATGGGCGAAGTTCAGCTTGAAGTTTTAAAACGAATTATAAAAGAGAGATTCGGTATTGATATTGAATTCAGTCACGGCGGTATTGCGTATCGTGAAACAATAGCCGCACCTGTTGAGGGTGTCGGACATTATGAGCCGTTAAGGCATTATGCTGAAGTGCATTTACTTATGGAGCCGACCGAAAAAGGCAGCGGTATGCAGTTTGCGGTAAATTGCAGTGAGGACAGTCTTGACCGCAACTGGCAACGACTTATTCTCACCCATCTAAAAGAAAAAGCACATATCGGCGTTCTGACAGGCTCACCGATTACCGATATGAAAATAACGCTTATCGCAGGACGTGCACACCAAAAACATACGGAGGGCGGCGACTTCCGTCAAGCTACTTATCGTGCGGTACGTCAAGGCTTAAAAATGGCTGAAAGTGTTTTGCTTGAGCCGTGGTACGAATTTCATCTTGAAATACCTACTGAAAACGTAGGACGTGCAATGACCGACATTCAGCAAATGGGCGGTACATTCAGTCAACCCGAAACAATCGGTGATATGACGCGAATTTCAGGCTCTGCACCCGTTGCGACAATGCGTGACTATCAAATGGACGTAACAGGTTACACGCACGGCAAAGGCAGATTAAACTGTATTTTAAGCGGTTATGAGCCTTGCCACAATACCGAAGAAGTGATTGCCGAAATCGGTTACGACAGCGAAACCGATATTGAAAATCCCGCCGATTCGGTTTTCTGTTCGCACGGTGCAGGCTTTGTTGTAAAGTGGGATAAGGTTTACGACCATATGCACATTGACGGCATAAAGCTTGACCAAGACGATGATGAAGAAGAAAACGTCTATCAGCGTGCAAACGACTACATCAATATGGTTGCCGATGATAATGAGCTTATGCAGATTTTTGAACGCACATACGGTCCTGTACGCCGTAAAGTAGCGTCATACACTGTAAAGAAATCCGCCACCGAACAGAAAAAACATCAAAAATCAAAGCCTGTTAAATTAGGTGACGAATATTTGCTTGTAGACGGTTACAATATAATTTTTGCGTGGGACGAACTGAAAGAACTCGCCAAAGATAACCTTAATATGGCACGTGACCGACTGATTGATATTCTTTGCAATTATCAAGGCTTTAAGCAATGCAATTTAATACTTGTTTTTGATGCGTATAAAGTTAAAGGAAATGTCGGCAGTGCCGAAAAAATTCACAATATAAACGTTGTGTACACAAAAGAGGCTGAAACCGCCGATATGTATATCGAAAAAATCACACATGAAATCGGTAAAAAACATCGTGTGCGTGTTGCCACTTCGGATAACCTTGAACAAATTATCATTCTCGGCAACGGTGCTACACGACTTTCCGCAAATGAACTGTTACAGGAAGTAAAACTCGCTGAAAAAACTATTATGGATATTATAAATTCAAACTAAAAAAGGAAGTTTTGAAAACTTCCTTTTTTAATATTTCGCATTTTAGTAATTGTATGATCCGAGAAATTTATAGAAAAATGTATTCTGTCTTACTTTATCAAGTGCAAAGTAAATTGACGCATCATCAATATTGCCGTCAATATCAATGAAGAACACATACTTACCGAGTTCCTTTTTCATAGGACGTGACTCAATTTTAGTCATATTAATTCCGGACTTCGCCAAAAGCTCAATCGCACTGTACAAGCTGCCCGGTTTATTATCAATCGCAAATACGATTGATGACTTATCGTGACCTGTAACTGTCTTATTCGGTGTTTTTTCAATAATAACAAATCGAGTTGAATTATTTGCGTCGTCACCGCAGTCGTGACACAAAATATCAAGTTCGTAAATTTTTGCACTGTTCGGTGAGCCGATACACGCCACAGAGCCGTCCGACTCTTTTACACGTTTTGCCGCAGACGCAGTTGAATCGGCAAATTCAATTTTCACATCCGCAAATTCGTGCGACAATAATTTTGAACACTGTCCTATCGGTTGAGGGTGGGAAGTGATAATTTTTATATTCTCTTTCTTTACACCTTTTTTAACCATAAGATTTTCGCTTATATGAAGAATGTATTCACCTGTTATATATAAATCCACATCAAAAGCAAGAGTATCCAAAGTTGTGTTGATACTTCCGTCAATAGAATTTTCAATCGGCACGATTGCCCTATCAATTTCGCCTTTTTCAACCGCCAAAATTACAGAATAAATCGTTGAAAACTCCTTTATTTCTTCTTTACCCTCAGACCATTCCATAGCCGCCTGATGTGAAAATGTCCCGTTCGGACCAAGATAACCTAACATATTAAGTCAATAACTCCCTTCAATAAAACGAAAGGCTGAAATAAAATTGTTCACACAATGTGGGCAACTTCATCCAGCCTATAAATTTCTTATAATAGAATCTTATTTACTGCCTTCGCGATTGGATCAAGCTCTTTCATAAGCTTGTCAAACTTTTCAGGTGTAAGCGATTGTGCGCCGTCTGACGCAGCCTTTTCAGGGCAGTTATGTACTTCAATCATAAGACCGTCAGCACCTGCCGCAATAGCACCCTTTGCAATAGCCGGAACATACTTATATGTACCTGTTGCATGGCTCGGATCGGCAATAATAGGAAGATGAGAAAGTTCCTTTGAAACAGGAATTGCCGAAATGTCAAATGTATTTCTTGTAGCAGTTTCGTATGTTCTGATACCTCTTTCACAAAGGATTACCTTTTCATTACCCTCAGACATAATATATTCGGCAGCCATTAACCACTCTTCCATAGTACAAGCAAGACCTCTCTTTAGAAGTATAGGCTTGTCGCACTTACCGACTTCGCGAAGAAGTTTGAAGTTCTGCATATTTCTTGCACCGATTTGCATAACATCAGCATACTTTGCAACAAGTTCAACATCTCTTGTATCAAGTACTTCAGTACAGATAGGCATATTAAGTTCCTGACCGCTGTTGTACATAATCTTCAAGCCATCACCCTCAAGACCCTGGAATGAATATGGTGATGAACGAGGCTTGAACGCACCGCCGCGAAGAATGTTTGCACCCGAGGCCTTAACAGCCTTTGATACAGTTGTGAACTGTTCCTGGCTTTCGATTGCGCAAGGGCCTGCAAATACTGCAAGTTGCTTGCCACCGACTGTTATTCCGTGACCGATTTCGATAACTGACGGTTCTTTGTGAAGCTCCTTAGATGCAAGTTTATATGGTTTCATAATCGGAACAACGTTTTCAACACCGTCCATAGTAAGAATTTGATTCATACTTAAAAGACGCTTGTCGCCGATTGCGCCGATAACTGTTTTCTTTTCGCCTTGAATAGGGTGCGTTTGGAATCCGAACTCGGCAAGTAGTTTTTCAACACTCTCGATTTCCTTTGCCGATGCGGATTCTTTCATAATAATAATCATTTATGTTCACATTCTTTCTTTAATAATTACAACATATACAGTATAGCAAAAAAGGACAATTTTTGCAAGTTAGTTTTAAATAATTTCAGAAATATCTGCAAAAACAGCTACCGTTCTGTATTTTCCGTTGTAACATTTGCACTGTTTATTAAAGTACAGCCGCTTTCCGTCACGCGAAAACGACGGATTTGGATGTACCTGAAGTTTCCATGTGGTGTATTCGTCCTGCGATATTTCAAAAGTTGCAATCGGATTTTTGTCACCGCGCTTGTACAAATAAACATTCGGTGCAAAGTCGGGATAACATCTGTCACCGGCAAAATATTTTCTGTCAAAACTTCCGTCCATATGATTTGAAATTCCGCCAAGCACTTCTAATTTCTCTCCGTCCTTTGAAAAACGTGCAATATAGCTTGTTTCCATTTCAATGTGTCTGCCTTGATTAAACTGACGTGTAGCCATATATGTGTCATCGTCAAACCAAAGCTGATGTACAGGCTTGTCCGCTATCATATGCGTTTTTTTAGTGTCTAAATCTATGCAACCCAACGCACCGAATACAGGGCAGTCCTTTACGCCCAAGCGCATCATAACTGCCGTTGCGGACGGATTTAGCTGAACGTGGCTGACAGACGCGGTATGCTCGTTCGGAGTAAGACCGTGTTTCCTTACCATATTTAAAATATCTTCCTCTGTTGCAACAAGCGTTATTTTTCCGCTTTCAACATCAAGTATGTAAATTCCGCACGAATTAATTTCGGGATAATCGGGATTTTTGTCAAGATATTCTGTCGATATTGAAAACGGATACTTGCAGTTTTCCGCACAATGACTTTCTTTGCCGCGAATTTTGTACTTAACCTCACCCGTATCAACATCGAGTATACGGAATACACATATAGACGGCTCTTTGCCGGCTATTCCCTCAAATTCCACATCACGAAAAACTATAAGGCTGTTTGTTATAAAGGTTGCTGACGGGCCGTTGTGATTGCCGCAGTGTACATCATATACCTTGCGATGATTTTCAAAATCCCTGTCGCATATCCATATTTCCGTTTCAGACTTTGTCAAATCTGCTTTGCGTGCATATATAATTCTTTTTGAATCGGGACTCTCAACCATTCCGCCGTTCATTCCAAGCAATGTCGAACCCGAATAATCACATATTTCCTTTACTTTCATCTCTCTCACCTCATTATATGAATTATACCATAATATTTAGTTGTTTTCAATATTGGTTATTTTTTTCTTTTTCGGTGTCGGTAAATCGTCATATATCGCCTTAAATAATTCGGTTAAATATTCTTTGTTGTCAACTTCTTCTATTAAAATCATTTCTTTCGCACCCTCATAAGGTACTTCGTACCGAATGTCAGAAACATAGTCAATAGCCGATTTAACAGGTTTTATAAGCAGTCGGTCATCATATATTCCGCCGGCAATTCTTCCTTTGTAGTAAATAATGTACTCCCCCATCATCGCCCTGTACGCTATTTCCTCTAACTCCGATAATTGTTCTAATATGTATTCTAAAAATTCTTTTCTCGACGCCATCTGTTTCTCCTTTTTCTTATATATCACTTTCATATACAAATTTTAAAATATAATTGTTATCAACGCATTCCACAACCACATTGTATTTTTCATTTTCTGATAATTCATATCCGTTTGTGTTTAACTCAAAACTGTAATTTTCCGTACCATTGTATTCTTTGTCGCAAAAATTTCTTGCATTGACTATTTTCGCCGTAGTAATATCGCCCGATATGCTTTCAATGATTACGTCAGCATTATAACATTTCTTTTTTGTAAGAAGTGTTCTGTAATCTGCACCTGTACCGTTATAGATTTTACTTTCAACAAATTCACTTTTTTGTTCCGACAATATTGTTGATATTGGTTTAGAAATAAACTCCATTATTGGTGTGTTCATTGTCCTTTGGGCTAATAATGCCGCTGATGCGCGAGTAATAGTATCATCATAATTCAAATTTATATCATCTGTAATATTAAAATTTTCAGCATATTTGAAGTAACCGTTCGGATATCCTCCAACTGCCTCTGAATAAAAGTCATATCCTATTGATGTAACCAACATTTTTACAAATTGTGCATACGTTACATTATCATTAGGTCGTGCCGTACCATCTTCAAATCCACTTATCACACTGTTACAGTACGCATAATTCCAATACTTCCAATCCCACGAATCCTTTGATATGTCACTAAACGGTAAATCTGAATTTTCTTTTTCTGTATATGATGTTTCATCGCTGAATCCCATCATATCATCAACTATTCTTATAGCTTCAGAGCGCGTAAGTACATTATAAGGTTTAAATGTTCCGTCCTCGTAACCGTTCATAATGTCCATAATCCTTAAAAATCTTGTTTCTTCTGTATCATAATCCGAATACGCCGATACATTAACTGCTACTCCCACTAAATTAGCACATATCACCAACAAACATATTAATTTTTTCATATTTATTTCTCCCTTGCTATTATTTGTTATCATAATATATGTAAAATTATATTTTGTCAATATTTTTTTACTAAAATTCAAAAAACTGATAGTAATTAATTTTTAGATAAATATTTATTGGTATATTCCGTTTGTTCAAATATCAATACGTTATCTTTCTTTTTAATTTTTAACACAATCGGCAGAGGTATCTCATCATTTAAACCTTTTCCATTATTTTTTGAACTATCATAATATTGTAAAATCAAATCATCTTTTCCCCAACATTTCGCCATATTCTTGGCTTTTTCAAAACTTAAATTATTAATTTCACAATACTTTTTTATATCGTCTTCCCATTTATCAAATAATTCACTCATAAAAATACCTCAATATTTATGTTTATAATGATTTTCCCTGTTCTCCGGATATCTGTTCTAAATAATGTTTGTAACTCTCTTGTGCCTCCTTTGGAGCATCGGGCTTTATTACTCTCATTCCATTCCCACCAATCGGGATTTGAAGACCAATAAAAATCTAATCTCTTCATTATTTTTATCCTTCTCATCAATAAAATCCAATCAGCATTTGTATAAAAAGGTGTATATACAAAAATAAACCGCATAAAAATGCGATTTATTTTATGGTGGACCATCTAGGACTCGAACCTAGGGCCGTCCGGTTATGAGCCGGATGCTCTAACCAACTGAGCTAATGGTCCATAATATTAAATAGATTAAACAGCCTTTACAAGAAAGGCTGTTTAAAATGTTGGTGACCCGTGCGGGAATCGAACCCGCGTTACCGCCGTGAAAGGGCGGTGTCTTAACCGCTTGACCAACGGGCCATAAGTTCCGGCAACTTTCTACTTTCCCAGGCAGTCACCCACCAAGTATCATCGACGTT
>OLNH01000326.1_pt1 | contig 45033 bp, 36 predicted proteins | sample 1643101 | NCBI WGS metagenome assembly OLNH01 (sample SAMEA3136758, study PRJEB25190) | human gut metagenome | biome: human gut; feature: human-associated habitat; material: faeces | place: Austria | collected 2013 | reverse complement strand
CCATGGTTCCGGAGCTTACAGAGCTTACTTTCTATTATATGAACCTTGTTACTGTAGCACGTGTACAGCGTAACCCTACAGTTAAATCCGAGATCCAGATGCGTAATTTCGAGGCAAGTATCCCTGTTGGATTCTTCTGTTATCCGATCAGCCAGGCTGCAGATATCACTGCATTCCGCGCTACTACTGTTCCGGTTGGAGAGGATCAGCTTCCAATGCTTGAACAGTGCAAAGAGATCGTACACAAATTCAATACAGTATACGGTGAGACTCTGACAGAGCCTGAGATCATTCTGCCATCCAATAAGGCATGCCTTCGTCTGCCAGGTATTGATGGAAAAGCAAAAATGAGCAAGTCTCTCGGAAACTGCATCTATCTTGCAGATGAGGAAGCGGACGTTAAAAAGAAAGTTATGTCCATGTTCACAGACCCGAATCATCTCCGTGTGGAAGATCCGGGACGCGTAGAAGGAAACCCTGTATTTATTTATCTGGATGCATTCTGCAAGCCGGAATATTTCGCAGAGTTCCTGCCTGAATATCAGAATCTGGATGAGCTGAAGGCACATTATACACGCGGCGGTCTGGGTGATGTTAAGGTTAAGAAATTCCTGAACAAAGTACTCCAGGCAGAGCTTTCTCCAATCCGTGAAAGACGTAAATACTGGGAGCAGCATCTGGATGATGTATATGAAATCCTCAAAGAAGGCAGCAAAGTCGCTGAAGCAAAAGCAGCTCAGACACTTCATGATGTGCGTTCTGCAATGCAGATTAACTACTTTGATGATAACAGCCTGATTAAATAATTTTCATAAACCACAAAGAATATAAAAACAGGTTCAGACAAAGAGTATGATCTCTCATCTGAACCTGTTTTTATTTTACTTTATTATCTATTAGCTAACTACAAGTTCCCATCCACTGCTTATTTCTTCACAGATTTTCTTCTTTTCTTTTTCTCTTCATAAAGAGCCTCATCTGCATCTTTTAACACATCTGAAATTATCAGATCACTGCCACAGCAGACAACATGATATCCTACCGACAATTCCACATAATATGGTTTGTCAGAATCACTGTTAAACTCATTGCTCTCTCTTCTCACCCGTTCCCGGATTCTCTGTCCGTCGTCTACATTTCCCGGAAGCATTGCGCAGAACTCATCACCACCAATCCTTCCTATAACTCCACTGTCTCCCACTGCAGACTTTAAGACTTCTGCACACTGCCGGATTGCGAAATCTCCCTCTATATGTCCAAAAGAATCATTGATTTCCTTCAGATGATCCAGATCAGCAAACAGAATCACCATCTCTTTTCCCGCATTCTCTCTGTTTATCTGTACCGCTTTCTCCATAAAACCTCTGCGATTCAGAGATCCTGTCAGTGCATCAGATTCAGAAAGAAAGTTCAGGACTTCGTTCTTTTCCCTGATCTCTCTGACCAGTGCTTCTAACTTCTGCTGCATTCTGCGCTGTTCTTTTGACATCTGATACATACGAAGCATATTTCCGATCTGCCTGCTGATCAGATAAAAAAGAGACAGATTTGCAGGGTTAATCTCTGCAACCAGAATTCCATACTGCATCTCACCTGAAAACAGACAGAGAATAGTTGCCACATAATTCTGGTCTTCTTCCTTCCTGCACACAATTCTGCCATTGCCTGCATATATTGTAGAAACTTCAGGACGTTCATCCTCTTTATAGGAAATAATCTCCTCACCCATCTGGTATGCAGCCAGATACATTTTATCCAGACATTTCCAATCTTCGTCTCTGTAATGAGCAATCGGTTCCTTAAATATATAAAGATAAGAAGCCTTCGCATTCAGAGCATTAAGTTTCACAAGTGCACGTCTGTACATTTCCTGCTCATCATTCATATGACACAGCATATCTTTGGAAATCAGTGGTACAAACCAGCTCTCCTGCTGAAATGTGCTAAAATGTTCTTTTTCTCCTTTTATGATATACGCTGTGATTTTGTCATTCATCAGCCGTTTTCTCAGAAGTAGGTTCTGTACGATTTCCCTGTCTGCTTTTTCCTTCTGCAGTTCTTTCTGGATACATTCATCCACAAACTGGTCAAATACTTTCATCAGGGAATGACCGCTGAGCATCCCGCCAAGATCACTTACGAACAGTTTTTGGAGATTTTTTTTTATATTTTCTTCACTTTCAGGAATACGAAAATCTACTCTGAGGATAGCCCGCAGATATTCTCTGGTCTTCTCTTTTAGTCCCTTATCTGAATTATCCGGAAGAATTCCTTTTACCATACTGTCCAGATAATGTTCTGTGATATCCGTCCATCCCTCTTCCAGTCCGAGAATAGAGGTTTTCTCATAAACCTTTCTCTCCACACGGCATCCACAGGACTCTCGAATCTTTACTCCTGCCGGCACTACAATAGAATGACATTGCTTTCCTTTACAGAGTTCTACCGCACTGATCACTGCCATATATCCCATATCAAATGCATTCTGCAATACAGTTGTCAACGGAGGATTCATGGTCTCAGCCAGTTCCCAGTCATCAAAGCCGGTAATTGCAATATCCCTGCCGACGATCTTCCCTCTTCTGGCACATTCCTTGTATGCAGTCTCTGCCATGACATCATTCGCACAGATCATAGCTTCCATATCCGGGTATGCATCCAGCAGCTCATTCACCTGGTTCTGCACACAGGGCGAATAATCTCCGTAAGCAATCCTGTCAGCCCCAAACTCAATTCCATATTTCTTCATTACATCATATACTGCCTGTCTTCGTTCTCTGGCATCTGTATTACCGTGAGGACCTGCCAGATAGGTAAAATTCCTGTATCCGTGATCTTTTACCAGATGTTCTGCGATTGCATACATTCCATTGTAATTATCCGCAATAATTGAAGTTGATGTTCCTGTTTTGTCTCTTTCTTCCAGAAGAACGCGAGGCTTATCTCTATATTTTTCCAGAAATACAGCACTCTCTTTCTCGTCAAGAAATATACAGAGCGATCCATAAGCAATGATCAGTGCATCCAAATCTGCAAACGCCTCATAATCGTATGCCGCATTAAACTGGTAATCATAATCGTCCTCTGCATCTTCTCCAAAATAGGATTTATAATGATAACTGCTGTGAATTCCAAGGAAAAACAGTACATTGACATCCATAGATTCTGCTGCATGGAAAATTCCCTGCATCAGATCCATCGTATGGGGAGAGTTTGCATTTCCTATCATTACACCAATCGTATATTTTTTATTCACGATTTCTGCTTCCTTTCGAAAAGCCTTTATTTTCGTTTTATTTTACAATAAATTCGGTTAGTCTTCAATATATTTTGGCTATTTTAACTTAAATTTCATATTGTATGGCAACAACGTCAAAACATCTTTAGGCCCTAAAACGTTATTCTGTCTGTTTGCCAGGCTCCGGCATCCATTTTCCTTTCCATGCATAGATCAGCATCAGCACCATTCCTACTGCCCAGGATACCGGATACAGTATATAAATAATATCAATGCTGCTAAAATGTGGAACTACGAACTGTATCCATAAAATACGGAACAGACACAGTGCCAGAAGCATTACTACCATTGGCGGTACGGTCTTGCCTGTTCCTCGGATAGTCCCGGCAAGAGAATGCATAATTCCAAGCAGAAAATAAAATGGGCAGAAATATTTCATTGCTTGAGCACCATAATAGATTACCTCTTTGTCACCGCTGAAAATTCCAATGATCGGTCTCGAGAAAGTCAGTAGAAGGATTCCTGTTACTATAGTATAAAGAACACTCATTGCAAGTGTCACACGCAGGCCTTTCTTAATCCTGTCTGTCTTTCCTGCTCCGTAGTTTTGTCCTGTAAAGGTTGTCGCTGCCATACTGAAACTCATTACCGGCAAAATATTAAATCCATCTACTTTCAGATATGCACCGAAACCTGCCATTGCACTGGCACCAAAACCATTGACACCGGATTGTACCAGAACATTTGAAAAAGAGATCACTGTATTCTGGATTGCGGTCGGCAGACCTACCTGAATGATCCGCCCTGCCATTGTCTTGTCAATGGACAGCTTCTTCGGATTTACACGGTAAATATCCGGAACTCTTACAAGGAACCATAATGCAAAGATACTGGAGAGTACCTGGCTGATATCTGTTGCGATCGCAGCACCCTCGACTCCCATATGCATTCCACCGATCAGCCACAGATCCAGAAAAATATTGGAAAAAGAAGCTACAGCCAGATACATCAGGGAACGTCTGGAATTGCCTACTGCATTCAGAATTCCTGCTGCCATATTGTAGATAACATTAAACACAAGTCCATAGGAATAAATTCTCAAATATAATACGGACTGATCCATAACCTCTTCCGGGGTTTTCATCCATCTGAGGATTGCAGGTGAAAATATGATTCCTGCAATAGTAAGAACAATTCCAAGGATAAAGGCAAGCATCAATGCGGTATGTACGGCGCGCTGAACGCCTCTTTCATCTCCAGCTCCGTAGAACTGTGATACGATAACACCTGCTCCCGCAGATGCCCCCATACTGAATGCAATCAGCAGGCAGATCAGCGATGTACTGGAACCGACTGCCGCCAGTGCATTGCTTCCTACGAAATTTCCTACAATAATTGAGTCCACTGTATTGTACATCTGCTGAAGCAGATTTCCCAGTATCAGTGGTATTGAAAACAGAAGGATCTGCTTCCAGATGGTTCCTTCTGTCATGGTTTTGACCGGTCTGGAACCTGTTTTCACTTTTCCTTCCATTCTCCGACCTTTTTCATTTGCTGACACTGTTATTTCCCCCCTCATCCATTTTTCGTATACATATTTATTATAAAATAAATATCCCAAAAATCAAGACAACTCTATCTGCAACAAGTTTTCAATCATAAGTATAAACAGATTGTTTTTGTATATCAAATACTTATAAGTAATGAATAACTATAGTTTTCAGGAATAATGATATAATTTGTCTGCCATATTTATATCTAAGAAGAAATAAATATAGTAGTTTCCAGCAAAAAACAGAATCATCCTGAAGCATTACATCTGCTCAGCTCATATGATGATTCTGTTCTTATTTATGTTTTATATTCTCTTATGCATCTATTTGGACGGACTTGTAAATAAATGTCCGTCTGTACGATTTCAAATCTGATACCATTTAATCTCATTTGCCTCCAGATGTAACTGGAAACTGCTTCCATCGCCTCTGTAAACGACTGTATCCTGTGGTTCGTAGGTGTTGTTGACTACACAGTATTTGCCATTTTTTACATAGGCATGTACTTCTACATTGTAGTTGGTGGAATACCAACAATGGAGTTCTTCTTCTGCGGATGCTGACCAAAGAACTGCTCGATAAAGTACACGGCTGTTCTTAAAACTGTATGGAAGACCACTGATATAGACACCTCTTCCTTTGCCAAAGGTCTTTACTGCCATCTGTACTTCCTGGTCTTTCTGAATCAGGATTTCTGTTTCAGGTAAGGCGTAAATATTCTTCTTACCTTCACCGAAATCAACCTCACCTTCTGCATCTTTAAGGATAAAATGATTTCTATGTTCTTCCCAGTTATATTTGTCTGTATTCAGATTAAATCCGTGTTCTTCTTCTACCCCAAGTACATCATCTAACTGAATAAACCTGCCCTGCCATTGATGTGATGCAGGTTCTCCGACGCCGATAAAGCCGCCGCCATTGTAGACAAATTCTCTGACTGCTGTGATGATCGTCTCGTCAATCCAGTTCTCGCCACCGGACTGTGCTGTGTCTGCATCTCCTACGTTGATCACTACGTCAAATTTCTTCAGCAGATCTTTGTCTGCTTTAATATCGTCAAAGCTGATGAAAGATACATCAAACGGTGCGCCACTCAGTGCTTCGATAATTCCGAAATATGAATAATTCTGCTTATAATAGATTGCATGGTGTACCATATGGTTACCCCAGGAACGCATTTTTCCCCAGCAGTTCAGAACTGCTACACGTTTCACGCAATACGGAGTAGTTCCCTGAATATTATCATATAAAGTACGGAATTCCTCACAGACCTCTTTGATATACTGTACAAAATCCGGGAATTCCAGTGCCAATTTCAAATATCCACCATATCCGATTCTCTGGATTGGACTTCGAAGGATTGCTCTTCTGGCCGTTACCCAGTTTACTTTTGCCTCTTTTACAGGATCACCGCCCTCATGGAAAGTATCCGGGAAAAAGTATGGCAGGAATCTTCCTTCTGTATATTTTACATTCTTAATATCACTGAATAAACGCAGGGTTGCACCATTTCCAACACTTCCAACTACTGCATCCAGCCCGATCGATGCGAACTCATCCATAAATGGTTCCATCCCGATCCAATGGTCACCCATGAACATCATAGCTTCTTTTCCATATTCATGTACAATATCTACCATCTCTTTGGCAAGCTTCGCTACTTCACATCTCTGGAATGCCTGAAAGTCCTTAAATTCTTTTGACGGGATTCTGTAAGTGTTATTCATGTAGCCCTGATCAATGATATATTCCGGTCTGAAAGGATAACCTGCTTCCTGTTCAAACTGTTCCAGAATATATGGGCTGACTGACGCTGAATAGCCAAACCAGTCTACGTATTTCTCTCTTGCCAGTTCATCAAATATAAGGGTAAACTGATGGAAAAAAGTAGTAAATCTTACAACATTTACATACTCATGTGTATCCAGAAATCGGCGCAGACGTTCCAGGGAATGTGCTCTTGTTTTTGGCTGCCGCACATCGAAAGTAATCTGCGGTTCCACATCTTTCCAGTCGTTCACTACTGCATTATACATATGTACTGGATCCCACATAATATATGCCAGGAAACTTACCGTATACTCATGAAACAGTTCCGCTGATCTAATCACTACATTACCATTTGCTTCCTCATATGTCCACTGATCTGCTGGTACTATTTCACCAGTAGTACGATCTATCACTTCCCACCATCTATAAATATCATCTCTTGTATTTACCGCAAGCATATCCGGGTAAAGGTGATCCATCAGATGAATTTCCAACACATCAGCCGTCGCTGTATGGAAGGATGTCATAATGTACATCTGCTGGATTTCTTCCGGATGTGCTTTTGCCCAGGCATTATCTTTGCGGGTAGTATAGTAGGTTGCATAGATCTTGGCACCTGTATCTTTCAGTTCCTGCGGAAACTCTGTGCCATCACAGTCACGAATGGCATCTGCTCCCCATTCTTCTATCATTTCCAATGTCTGTGGCACCACATCTAAGTCAGTTGGTATAGTTACACGGCCTTTTCCCATTTTCTTTTGCCTCCTTTATTTTGTTCTGCTTTCAGTCAGATAGGATCATTTATTTCATAATCTGTCTGATTTAAGAGGATTGCTATAATTCCACAATTGTATTATTTTTCAGTATTATTTCACCATCACTCATATTTTTTCGCAGAAGCGGAACTCCTTTTCTGATATAAAACTGATTTTCCGCCACATATGCATCCGGATTTCCGGAAGGGCTCAGAATTCCGCCCAGATCATCATAGCTTACATTCTTTCGAAAGATATTATGAATTGACTCTTCCAGACAAAACATGACACAGCCACCCTCGTTTTGTCTGCTGTAATTATATTCATATATGGTTCCATCCCCGGAATCTGCATCATATGCCATGCCGTCCTGATTCAGTCTTGTGTCCACAACTTCATTGAATCGAAACAGTGCATCTTTACATTTCCACGGCCAGATAGCTGCTGCTACTTTTCCCATTCTCTTTCCCGGATAACGGTAAAAACGATCATTCATTTCTGTTGCACAGGAATCTGAAGTGTTGTGTTCAACCAGTGGCCTGAGTGCATACATCGGTGTAATTGCATCCCCGCCTGCACCTTTTACATAGTTATTTCTTAGAACAATATTCTCATGTCCGTATTGCAAAAAACATTCTTCCTGAAGTTCTGCGCCTGTAAATCTGGCATGCTGATAAGTATATCCCACTGCAATTCCCCATCGGCTGACGTTCCATACACAGCAATCCTCCACCATTACTCCGTCATATCTGGCAATGCCTGTCTGTTTTTCATTCTGTGGTTTCAGGGCAGTCATATAAATTCCACCATTATTCATGTGTTTGTTATACACATTCCCATTTACGTCATGGATCATAAGATTTTGTAACGTAATCCCATGAAGTGTACCTGCATTCTGTGCAATAACAGCAACTCCAGTTCGATCCATTTTATCTGATGCACAATACTGTTCCACTGCACTATCTGCGGTTTCCTCCGAATCTTCCCCTGCAGACTTCTCCTGTTTTGTAATATTCTGACTCAGGTATTTTTCAACAACATCTCGGTTAACAATATCCTTATTACTGATTTCCAGATCATGGATCCAGATATATTCCGCATCATAAAGCAGAATTGCAGAGGATACATTTCCCTGATATACATGAACAGGAGAATCCAGTTGTATACCATAATTCTGATACCAGATTCCCGTTCCATTTGCACAAATATGTGGCAGTTCTCCTTCTCCATAAGATGCGATTTCTATCGGATCACCTATCTCTCCTTTTCCTCTGATATGCAGATACTGGTCTTCGAAAACGGACCCTCTTTCCAGAAGAACACGGTCTCCTGCACCAAACTCACTCCCCCTGATCCGGTGCAGCGTTCTGAAAGGAGTCTCCTGTGTCAGACCGTCGTTCTTGTCATTTCCATTAACTGAGCTGACATAATATGTTATGGATTTCCTTTTCATATTCTATCTCCCGCATTCTTTTTTTAATGATCCCAGATACTTCTTCATAAGTAAAACTGTCTTCGTTGTATCTTGTAAACAGATCTCTGTTCGCCTCATAAAACATTTGTTTTTCTTCTTCAAAAATCGTCTGATATGTATAATATTTTTTTACTTTTTCACATTCTGATACAAAATCCAGGTGAAATCTTGTCTGTTCATATCGGACATAAGCAGGCAGAGAAAGCTGTTCAGGGCCATAAACGATTTCACCTTTTTGCAGCATCTGTTCTCTTTTCCGGTTTTCTTTCTGCCGTCTGTCTTCCAATCCATTCAAAGTATCGTCTTCAATCAATCCCAGTTTTTTTGCAAAAATCAGCTCTGCTCTCAGCTGTTTCTGCTCTTTTTCATTCATGATCAATTCATACATAACCCATAAACTCCTCTTTATTTATCACTGTCCATCCCCATGCCCGGCATCTCACTTCTTAGGACGAAATATCGGCATTGCCGGAAACAGTAATCTTTATTTCACCGCACCTGTCAATCCGTTTGAGAAGCTCTTTTGCAGACAGAAGAAAATGACCGCGGTCGGCAGTGTACAAATCAGAACACCCAACATCAGCATTCCATAATCAACACTGTATCCACTCTTTAAGTTGGCAACTAGCATCGGCATTGTGATCGATACATTATCCTGCAGGATAACTTTTGGCCACAGATAATTGTTCCATGCATTCATAAAAGTTACAGTCATTGCTGCGCCATAAGTAGATTTCATGATTGGCACATACATACGGAAAAAGATCGCTACTTCACTCATTCCTTCCAATCTGCTGGCTTCGATAATGTCTATCGGGAAGGATCTGGATGCCTGACGGAACAGCATGATCATAAACGGTGTGGAAACTGATGGCAGAACCAGTGCAATCCAGCTGTTTACTAGTCCCATGCTGGAGAACATCTTAAACAACGGGATCATCAATGCCACGAACGGCAGCATCATAGCCAGGAGCAGAATACTCATCAAAGTATCTTTTCCTTTGTCATGGTAAATCTCAAATCCGTATCCCGCAATAGAGCATACCAGCAGGGAAATAATTGTGATCAGAATCGCATTTCTGAATGAGTTAAACATGGCAAGTCCAAGGTTCTGATTGGCTACCAAAGTCTTGAAATTCTCCACCAGATATCCACCCGGGATCAGTCTTCCTCTTACAATATCAATACTCTTATTAGTCGCACCGGAGAGCATGTAATACAGCGGAAATACAGACAGTAAGCTTGCAATAATTAAGATTGCGTAGGATATGAAACGTTTGATTTTTCTAGTCACGGCTGTCACCTACTTTCATCTGGATTGCAGACAGGATTGCTACGGAAACAAGGATAAATACGGACAATGCTGCCGCATAATTAAACTTCGGTGTCTCCACAAAGGAGATGTTAAATATGTAATGTGCAAGGGTCATCGTTGATTTACCAGGACCTCCTGCAGTCAGGTTTACAGACTCATCAAACAACTGCAAAGTACCTGATGTGGACATGATCGCTGTCAAAAGAATCGTCGGTTTCAGTAATGGAATGGTAATTTTAAAGAACTGCTGAAATGCAGTTGCTCCGTCAATACGGCTGGCTTCATAGATGGACTGGTCAATGTTCTGCAGTCCCGCCAGATAAAATACCATATTATATCCGGTCCATCTCCACACAAGGGCAATGATAATTACAAACCGGGCTGCCCATGCATTCTGGAACCAGTCCACAGCTCCAATTCCCATCTTTGTAAGCACCATGTTTACAAATCCGTCCGGTGCAAACAGGGACTTAAAGATCATTGAATAAGATACCAGAGAAGTCGCACATGGGAGAAAGATCATGGTTCTGAATAATCCCTTAAAACGAAGTGTGGCATCATTCAGAAGCTGTGCCAGGATCAATGCCAGGATCAGCATGACCGGCACCTGAATAATAAAGTAAAATACGGTGTTAAATAAACATTGTTTAAATGTTCTGTCTTTTAGAATTCTGCTGTAATTGGCGATTCCCACCCAGGTCTGTGCTGCTCCCATTCCTTTTCTGAAGGAAAGCAGGATTGCCTGGAACATGGGATAAAAGCAGAATACAAAGATCAGCAATGATGCAGGGATCAGAAACGCCCAGCCGATCAGGTTGTGCTTTTTCTGAAGACTCATTTTCTTTTTTGTACCTGATGTATTTGCCATTGATGTCCTCCTGAAAAACAGGGCTGCCGCAAAATCTCCTTTTGAATTTTGCGACAGCCCGAGGTTACTTACTGTCAGTGAATATATATGGTATCAAAGTCATAAATCCTGTTCTGTCTATACAATAACTATCAAACGGATAAAAGCATCCTCTTCGCTACGCAGCTCTACACCAAATATCTGCTCCGCAGTTTGGTTAAATTGTATCAAAGAATCGAACGGATATCTTATATCTGAAATACCTGATATTATTTACTATCCTTCAATATTAAACTCTACAGTTTCCTGTGCTGTCTGGAGTTCTTCTGCTACGTCTGCGCCACTCTGTACAACGTTTGTAACTACGTCTGTCAGTGCGCTTCTGATATCGGAATAGTATGCGCCACAGTCAAATGCAGGAACTTTGCTTGCATAGTCTACAATGTCTGCATAAACTTTCTGTCCGCCGTAGAAGTCAGATGCTTCCTGATATACATCAGATTCTGCTGCCGGAAGGTAACTTGCGATCGCACCTGCGTTTACAAGAAGGTCATCATAAAGTTCTACGCTTCCACCAAATGTGGATTTGATGAAATCATAAGCAAGATCAGGGTTCTTGCAGTTGGAAGATACCGCCCAGCTTGCGCCGCCGCAGTTTGCATAGTTTGTAGCACCTTCTACATCGTCTAATGCAGGCATATCTACGATTGTCCATTTACCAGACTGATCTTCTGCTGCCTGTACGGATGACATGATCCAGCATCCATTAATAACGCCTGCTGCATCGCCATTGTTCATAGAAGCAATGTACTGATCCCAGTCAGTGTACTCTGTCATGTATCCTTCATTTACAAGCTGTGCATAAACTTCTACTGCCTGTTTCAGAACTTCATTATCAGCAATCTTTACTTCGCCATCTACGATCGGGGAAGCACCTGCTGACTGGAGCATTTCCAGTACAAGTTCTGATCCGCCAGATGTTGTCAACATTGGAGTATCTGTTTTCTCTTTTACAGTTTTTGCAAGTTCCATAAATTTGGACCATGTGATATCTTTGAAATCATCTGTTGTTAATCCGGCTTCTTCTACGATATCGGAGCGGATTGCCATGATGGTTGCACCATTGTCGAACGGTACGCCGTAATTCTTTCCATCTACTGTGGAATCTGCAAGTTTACCTGTAGAGAACTGAGAGAAATCAATTCCTGAGTCTGTCAGATCTGTAAATACATCCGGAAAGCTTGTAACATCTTTATGATAGGAATAATCCTGCATTAAGAAGATGTCTGGAAGTGTGCTGTAATCGCCTGATGTCGCGGCTGTGATCAGTTTTGTCTCGATATCGCTGTATACATTCTCCTGAATATCCAGTTTGAAATCCGGATGATCTTCCTGATAAATCTTCTCTGCCTGCTGCATTGCATAAATGTTAAAATTCGGATCCCAGCACCATACGGTTAATGTCTGGTCATCATCAGCTGCTGCCGGAACTGCTGCTACCATAGATCCTAACATTGCAGTTGCCAGTAAAACACTTAAAAATCCTTTTTTCTTCATATAACTCTTTTCCTCCTTAGATTATCGTTTGAAAATTTCCGTTGCTTTTAATCTGTTTATAGAATACTTTCTTTTGAAAATTATTTCAATTCGCTTTTTGCTTTGTTTTTTAGAAATCTTGCTGTCTCGCTATAATTATGTTATTATATAAAAAATGTTATCAATAAATTTTGTATGCATTTATTTTTTAATCATAATGAACTATGATGATTTTATTTTTTATTATTTTTTATGCATTTATCCCAATATCCATAGTATTTTACGAAGAAAGTATTTGGAATGCTTATTTATCTACTGCAAACAAAATTACTAAATTTCCATGTACATAAGTAGCACAATAAAAACTTATCTCTGCAGACTTTATCTGCTGAAAATTATTTTCCACCCATAACTCAAAGGAGGGGGATTCCATGAGTACACAATCACTCCGCTTCAGTCCCGAAGACAGAACGCCTCAGGAGGTCACACTTTTAAATGCATCCGCTTCCCGCTATGAAGGCGATTGGCCAAGTATTCCGCATTCTCATGCATTTACAGAACTGTTTTATGTGCGTGACGGGCAGGGCGAGTTTCTGATAGAGGATAATATCTTTCCAATCTCAAAGGATGACTTAATTATCGTTAATCCTCACATCAATCACACAGAGATTTCCAGGGGAAGTCCGCCTCTGAGTTACTTTACGGTGGGCGTAGATGGACTATGTTTTTCTTTTAATGACCACAAAGAATACCGCATTTTTAACTGCAGAGAGAAGAAAACAGATCTGCTGTTTTATTTTAATTCCATTTTTCAGGAACTGGATAAGCAGTCTGAAGGGTATGAACAGATCTGTAAACATATGCTGGATGTCCTGATCCTGCAGCTTCGACGAATTACGGATTCCCCCTTTGACTTAATCACAGCTCAACATCCGACCAAGGAATGCGCAGCTATTAAACGGTATCTGGATTCCAATTATGGAGAAAATATTACTCTGGATCATCTTTCGGCGCTCAGTCATCTGAATAAGTATTATCTGAGTCATGAATTTACGAAGTATTATGGAATCTCTCCTATTAATTATCTGAATCATAAACGGATTGAAGTGTGTAAAGAATTACTGGAAAATACAGATTACGGAATCTCAGATATTGCTCATCTGGCAGGTTTCTCTTCTCAGAGTTATCTGTCCCAGAGCTTTCGGAAATCCTGTGGGATGACTGCTGGAAATTACCGTAAACTTAAGAAAAAAAGAAAGGAAGCTATGTAAGCTATGCAATTTACATTTCCCAATTATTATAAGGAATTCTCCTGCATTGCAGGAGCCTGTCCGGATACCTGCTGCGCAGGGTGGCAAATTGTGATTGATGATAAAACATTAAAGAAATATCAGCATCTCAAAGGGCCGTTCCGCAATCGTCTGCACAATGATATTGACTGGAAGGAACATGTTTTCCGCCAGTATGACCATCGCTGTGCATTTCTGAATGAGGAGAATCTGTGTGATATTTATACAGAGGCGGGACCGAAAATGTTCTGTAAAACCTGCCGCAATTATCCAAGACATATTGAAGAATTTGAAGGTCTGCGGGAGATTTCCCTGTCCCTTTCCTGTCCGGAGGCTGCGAGGATCCTGTTGTCTCAGAAAGAGAAAGTACAGTTTGTTACCAGAGAAAAAGAGACCCGCGAAGAGCTTTATGATGACTTTGATTATCTTCTGTTTACCTCTCTGATGGATACCAGAGATATGCTTATAGATGTGATCCAGGACAGAAGTGTTCCTATGCAGAAACGTCTGTGGAAAGTGCTGGCAATCGCACATGATTTTCAGTTGTGCGTGGATAAAAATGAGATGTTTCAGTGGGAAGATATACGGAAGCGTCATGAAGATTCCGGATATAGAGATGCATTTTGCAGCAAAGTTTACTCCCGAATAAACCCAAATAGTTCAAAGAATGTTTCCAGTTCTCCTATAATAACAGACAGTGCAGAAGTCACTACAACAGATGATGCTGATAATCATATCACCAATAATGCAATTAATACTTCAAATATATCCAGCACTTCTGATAAATCTAACTTTATAGATACATCAAAAGAATTATATAAAGAAATGTGGAAAACTGTTATTCCGGAAATGGAGGTTCTTCGTCCAGGATGGCAGGAATACTTAAGGGATTGTCTGACTCCACTGTATAAAGAAGATACAGCTCAGCAGTCTGACTCAGGAAATCTTTATTCGTATCAGAAAAGCGAATTTGATTATTATTATCCGGACTGGCAGATTCAGGAAGAACAGCTTCTGGTTTACTGGATCTATACTTATTTCTGCGGTGCAGTTTATGATGATGAGATCTTTGCCAAAATCAAAATGGCAGTTGTCTGTACTCTGTTTATCCACGATCTGAGTGTCGGCACTTATCTGAAAAATAACCGCGAATTTCATCTGGGTAACCAGATTCAGATCTGTTATCAGTTCTCCAGAGAGTTAGAGCATTCAGATCTTAATCTGAATAAATTTGAGGAACTGATGTCAGAAAATAAAATATTCTCTTTCGAAAATATACTAAAAATATGTTAAACAAAAAACTTGCTGCACAGTTGAAAATTTCTTCTGTACAGCAAGTTTTTAATTATTTATCCATGCCAGCTTTCTTTCGGGAATCTTCGCGCACCATATCGCGCAGACTCTTCATATATTCGCTGAAACTACATTCTTTGGTTCCATAGGTCATCTGAAGATCATATTCCAGTGGAATCCACGTAGAAAGATCTGCTTCGTTATGCTGGATCAGAGCTTCTAATTTGTCCAGAGCCTTGTATATCTTTGCTTCCAGGGTCTCCAGAGCTTCCATTTCAGCAAACAATTCTTTTAAATCTGTTCTGTATGGTTCCGGGAGTGTATCCAGCAGTTCATCCATTACATGATTCTCATGGTCTGAATCTGCGGATGTTTTCTCAAATGCAGGGATGTCCCCTGTGATTGTTTCGCCCATATCATGGAACATACACATTTTAATTACTTTGTCTATATCTGCATCCGGGAACTCATCCTGCATAAAATAAGCCATCATAGTAAGCCGCCAGCTGTGTTCTGCCACACTTTCATGTCGCCCAGAAGATGTGTAAGAATGTCTGGTGTTGCACTTTAATCTCTCTGCTACTTTTAAAAAATCCAGAAATGCTCTGCTATCCATATGTATCCTCTCCCTGTTCACAATATATAATCATTACCTAAATCAGGCGGATAACCTAATCTGGTTTACCGCCTGATATCATACCTATTTTCCTGATCCAATTTCAAACGGATAAAGTCATCCGCTTCACGACTTACTCATAACCAAATAACTGCTCCGCAGTTTGATTTTGTTACACTAATTTATCCAGAATAGAATGTCCAATGGTTCCTTCCGGCATTTTTACCTGGAAGTTGTCTGCGATAGTTGCTCCGATGATTGCAAAGGTATTCTCTTCCTCTAACTGACCGCCCTCTGTCATCTTTGGTGACCAGGAGATAAATGGTACATATTCTCTGGTATGGTCTGTTCCTGTGTATGTCGGGTCATTACCATGGTCTGCTGTGATGATCAGAAGATCATCGGATGTCATCTCGTTCATCAGAACACCCAGGTTTTTGTCAAATTTCTCTATCTCCTGTCCGTATCCTTCTGGATTTCTGCGGTGTCCCCAGAGTGCGTCGAAATCTACCAGATTAGTAAAGCAGAGTCCGTGGAAATCTTTCTTACTGATTTCAATAGTCTGCTCCATTCCATGTACAGAACTATTGGAATGCAGTGCTTCTGTCACACCTTCGCCACAGAAAATATCGTTAATCTTTCCTACACTGATCACGTCGTAACCTGCATCTTTCAGAGCATTCATAGCTGTTAAACCTGTTGGCTTCAGTGCATAATCATGACGGTTGCTTGTACGCTTGAACTCGCCTTTCTTCTTACCGACATATGGTCTGGCAATAACACGGCCTACACGCCATTCATCTTTCATTGTGATCTCACGTGCGATCTCGCAGCAACGGTACAGATTCTGAAGGTCAAATGTCTCTTCATTTCCGCAAATCTGAAGGACTGAGTCAGCAGATGTATAGACGATCATTGCACCTGTATTGATCTCTTCTTCGCCAAGTTCCTCGATGATCTCAGTACCGCTGGCACTCTTATTTCCAATTACACGTTTATCACAGCGTTTCTCAAGTTCCGCGATCAGTTCTGGCGGGAATCCTGTGTCTGTAAAGGTTTTAAATGGTTTCTCTGTCTTGATTCCCATCATTTCCCAATGTCCTGTCATAGTATCCTTACCATTACTGGCTTCGCTGACACGCATGAAACGTCCCATTGGATTCTCGACAGTCTCCATCTTTCCTCCCTGATGAAGATTTACCATTCCCAGTTTCTGCAGATTCGGAATATCCAGTGTTCCCATACGATCCAGGATATGTCCAAAAGTGTCTACCCCTACATCTCCGAATCTCTCTGAATCAGGCATTGCTCCAATCCCCAGAGAATCCAGCACGATCACAAATATTCTCTTATACTTCTCCATTTTACGATTTCCTTTCTGTTTATTATTTTCATTGAATAAGTAAGCCCCTGCTTTCATTGTCTGAGCAATAAACTACAAGCAGGGACTTTTGTCATAATTTCTTTAGTTGTATCATAACATAATTTTGGTGTTCCCGCTATCATAATCTCTGGATTTTTAGAATAAAATTTGTCATTACCAAAAAATCTGAAGAACCGTTTAGAGTCCTTCAGATTTCTGTTATAAAATAATTCCATATATAATTGTTGATGCCAATACAATGATAAATCCTTCCAGAATATCTATCGGCAGTAACTTAATTCTCTCATTGATCGGCATTCCCATTGCACCGGCTGATGCATGGAAAATAGAACCATGAGGCAGAGAGTCCAGTACAATAGTTCCTGCATGAAGCATTGCTGCCCCATACAGAGCCGGCATAATCTGTGTAATAGTTCCGGAAAATGTGGCAGATGCAATAGTTGCTCCTGCAGAAGAAGACGCAGTTGCTCCTGCCATTACAATACCAGAAATCGGTGCCAGAAGAAATGCCGGCAGATTCATTGCATTCAATGCAGTTGTCATATCCACCTGAAATTGCGAAGTTTTAATAATTCCTGAAATGGTTCCTGTTCCAATCAGCAGGATAGCTACAGGCATCATTTTCCCCAGACCATATGAAATATATTCGCCCAGATGCTTCATCTTTCTCATACAGGCAAGTCCAATGATCGCGCCTGCCGGAAGCGCTACCAGTGGATCAATAGTAATCCCACAGATCGGACGAAGCATCAGCAGAATCACTGCAATCAACGGTCCAAAAATAGATGCCCATATAGACGGTAACCCCATTGGCTGTGTATTTACTTCCACTGACTGTGTTTTATCTGCAACATTTACTGATTTATTCTTTCCAGAAAGAATTTTACAAATAATAACTGTTCCTGCCAGACCCACAATTGCCGGAATAATATTTGCTGCCATCAACGCAGAAAGATCTACACCAAAAGTTTCTGCAGCCGCAATCGTATTTGGGTTTGGTGAAATTACCATTCCCGCTTTTTCTCCACCCATTAACGCTGCAAGAAGAATAAAATTGTTGCATCCAATTCTCTGTCCAATAACCATGGCGATCGGTGCTACTGTAATAACTGCAACATCACCAAATACACCAACTGCTGTCAGGATCATAGTTGCCAATGCCAAGGAAAATAATGCTCTTTTTTCTCCAAACAAGCGAATAATCTGATCTGCAATTTTAACTGCTGCTCCAGACTGAATCAGAATTCCTGCCAGCACACCTGAAGTTACAATTCTGAGAATTGCAGGCATAATTCCCTGTGCTCCTGTTACCATACATGTTACGGTTCCTTCTATTCCTGCTCCGCCGATCACACCGCCTACAAATGCTCCTGCGATCATACTGTAAGCAGGTTCTACTTTCTTAACGATCAAAAAGATTGCGACTGCCAGGCCGATCAGTGCTCCCAGAGTTGTAATCGTAATATCCATAACGTTTGTCACCCCTTGTCCTTTTTCTAATATTTTTTTCCTTTTTTTACGATTCTGCTCTTCTATGCTGTCAGTTTTCTTTGTTATATTTATTTATCAAGAAGTACTTCTACGGCTTCCCGCAAAGTTGTAATTTCTCCTACATTTCCTGGAAAGATTACATATGGGGTCATTGGGAATCTGCTTTCTTCACCTGTCTGCCATACCGGAATTCCCGGTCTGATCTGACCCAGAACATTCGCTTTCTTTACTGTCAGAGCCTTCGTTCCTACATCACTGGATGTGATTCCACCTTTTGCGATCACAAATGCCGGAGTTACTTTCAATCTTCCAACCAATGACTGAACTGCATCAGAAATCTTAACAGATAATCGCAGTTCATCTTCTTTATCTCCAGTATCAGCTGTGATCAGCACTCTTGTTGTATAGCAGCAGACTGTTTTTCCTGCTTTGATACATTCTTCTTCACGTTCCAGGCATCTGTTTACTTCTGTCTCGAATGCTTTCTCATCTCTTACCAGAGTTGCATTTAACTCAATAAATTCAATATCTGTTAATTTCTTCAGTTCTTCTACCTGACGGGTAGTTTTATCCGTATGAGAACCTACCACAATAATTCCACCATTATCTGTTTCTTTCGTAACCATCTGCTGTCTTGTAAGAAGTGGCTGGTCGGAAACACCGCCCATAACTTTTACTATAGCTGCCGCTGTGCGGAACATAAATACTTTTCCTTTTGCCATTGCTCTGTACAGAGCGACACAGAATACTTTAATATCTGCATAATCCACCGCATTTACAATAATCTTATTAAATCCCTGCACATTCATCAGCAGATTTTCAATTTTTTCTATATCCATATTATGGATATCTTCCAGAGATATGCAGGTAACATTCTCTGCTTTATATGTACCTTTTGTTTTCTCCTCTATATACTCCGGCATAGTAGCAGCAGTGTAACCAAAGGTTTTATCCTTCGCAAATTCTGTTTCATTTGCAGGAATCAGTTTATCTCCATATTTAACGTAATGCACATCATCTATGGTGAATCTTCCACCTTCTTTAAAGAACGGGCACAGAATTTCACCGTCAATTGTTTTTCCTGTATTCTTTTCATAATTTGCTTTAAGAATCTCTGTTTCCAGCGGATAGTGACCCCTTAATGTGGAATCACTTCTGCTGATAAAAATATATTCCCGTCCAGTTTCTCTGGCTACTTCATCTACTACTGCTGAAATTTCATTATGCGCTGCGGTAGTCTTCTCTGCTGTAAATCCTCTGGAATTGGTCAGGATATAGAATAAGTTATTTTTTTCCTCAAATCCCTGACGGATCGTTTCTTTTTCCCAGTTTGTGTAAACAGAAATATCATGTACGGTCTGTACTCCTGTAGGATCATCATCCAGGACTACTATCTTTTTGTTGTTCTTCTCTATTTCCTGTTTCAACAATGTATCAATATACACTTCATCTATTTTTTTATAGGAAGTTAAAACTTCTGCCTTTAATGCCATTTTCTTTCCCTGCTTTCTATCTCTTTTATTTTATAATTTCTCTGTCTGATTTATAGTGGTTTCATAAATACTGCACTCAATCCAGTACATCAGCGTGCGGAAGTCTACATCAGGTATTTTCAGCTCAGTTTCTTTACTTCTACATTTGCGAGTTCTTCGAAGTACTGTACAATTCCGCCGTGATCATCCTCCATATGTCCATGGATCTTTAATGTCTGAAGAATCTCATATAACTGCGCTGTGTACGGAATCGGTACATCAATGGAGTGTGCTGTATTTACTACATTCTTGATGTCTTTATGATTGATTCTGATTGGTCCGCCTGGTTTGAAATTACGCTCAATGATCATTGGAATTTTTGCATCAAGAACTGCACTTCCTGCCAGACCTCCTCGAATTGCCTGATATACTTTCTCAGGATCAGCTCCTGCTTTTGTTGCCAGAACAAATGCTTCAGATACAACTGCAATAGTATTGTTTACAATTACCTGATTTGCAAGTTTCGTAACACTTCCGCTTCCCGGACCACCAATTAACAATGCAGAATTTCCAAGAATGTCAAAATATTCTTTCATGGCATCAAAGTCTTTCTGATCACCGCCTGCCATAATCGCAAGTGTTCCATTTATGGCTCCCGGTTCTCCACCGGATACCGGTGCATCTACGAAACCTACACCTTTTTCTTTCAGTCCGGCATAGCATTCTTTAGATTCTACAGGAGTTACAGAACTCATATCGCAAACAACTGCTCCTGCTTTAATTGTAGATGCAACACCATTCTCTCCGAACAGGATTGATTTTGAAATAGCTCCACTTGGTACCATAATAATAATACGTTCACAGGATTCACCGATTTCCGCATAAGTACCTTCCGTGGCGCCTGCTGCTACTACATCGTCTACTGCTGTTTTATTCAGGTCTGATACGATCAGCTCTATACCTGCTTTTAATAAATTCTTTGCCATTGGTCTTCCCATAATTCCGAGTCCGATAAATCCTACTTTCATGTTCATTCTCCTTTTCTGATCTTTACTATTTTGTTATTTGTTTTTGTTTGATTCTTGTGTTCGTTTCTTGTTTCTGACTTTATATTACTGCATACCGGTATACCGGTCAAGAGGGTAATTTATCTTTCTCTCTTTTATCCATTTATGACTTCTGTTTTTTGTAAAATTTTCACAGACTACTCTTTTTTATCTGTTATTTTCTTAACTATTTGTTCAATATCTAAAAATATCACACAAAAGCACGGGGAATTCTTTGTGTAATTCAGATTTTCTGCGGTTCTTTTTCTGTGATCTTGTTTTTTCTATTGACCGCTTTTTCAGATTGCGCTATGATATTTTTAATGTTTTAAGGGTAAAAAATACTATATTCTGTTAAAAAAATAATTATTTGATTTTAAGGAGTTTTTATGGCAACAGTAATGACACCATTGAATGAACAGGCTTATCAACATCTTCAAAACCTGATTATGGACAATCAGTTTTCCTATCATGAAATTTATTCTGAAACCAAACTTGCAAAAGAACTTGGAATTTCCCGTACTCCTTTTCGTGATGCAATCCACAGGCTTGCACAGGAAGGATATATTGACATTATTCCAAATAAGGGATTTATGCTGCATCAGCTTAGTAAGGAAGATGTAAATGAAACTTTTCAGATCCGTTCTGCGCTGGAAAGCTACTGTACTTTACAGATCTGTAAGGAAGCTAACAGCAGAAAAGCCGGAAAGTTATTTAAAGAATTGAATAAGATTATGGAGAAGATGGAGAAGATTATGATTTCTTCCCACTCTATTGATGATTTCTGTGAATACGATTTTCGTTTTCATACCCAAATTATTAATTATCTGGAAAATGAACAGTTCTCTTCTATTTTCGCTACATTCATGTATCGGATGAAACGCCTTGCAAAACTTTCTCTGTCTCATGAAGGAAGAATGGAGAATACTTATAAAGAACACATGGACATTTTGAATGCCATGCAATCCGGAGATGTAGAGCATATTTATGATATCACGATCCAGCATATGGAACGTCCAAAAGGAATCAACCTGGAAGATCTCTAATGATTTTCCAGGTTGATTTTTTATGCCAGTGCCAACAGATCTCTGCCTTCTTTCAGTCTTTCATAGAACTGCTGATAGAAATCTTCGTTCTGGTCGTATGGTTTAAGATAAAATCTGTTTACCACAAAGAGATTCAGATTCTTAATTAGTTCTGAATCCTCTGCATTATACAGTACTTCCTGTACGTCCAGCAGAAAATAATGCCAGTCATTTACAAATTTCTCATAATTTTTCAGATCCGGTGTGTCAATCCATTTTTTTACTTTGATCTTACTGCGGTTTGTTTTCGGACATTCGTGAACCTGAAGAATATATTTGAAGCCGCCGTCTTCATAAAATCTTCCAAGCGGAAATAATCTGCAGAATCCCGGTCTTATAACATGGATGCTGCAGCGGCCTTCTCTGTTGAGGAAGACACACTGCTCATTTGCACCTGTCATTCGAAGATGCGGCAAGATATTGCCGTCTGATACTCCCAGTTCCAGACATTCCTGCAGTAACTGCTCTGCCGGTTTCTTTAATCCTACTGATAATCTGTATACATCAAATGGGTCTAAGATTACTGAATCGCCCATTCCCTGACAGCAGTCACAGCATCCTTCACAGTTATGGCTGTCTGCTTTTACCATATCATTGGAATCATATAACTTTCCATCTGAAATCTCTTCCAGCGTCTGTTCTCTCCGCATCAGAAAGCCTCCAGCCCGGTTACTCCCCAGTCAGAAGCAAGTTCTTTCATTCCGTCAAGTACTTCTTCTCTGGAATATCCATTATTATCCAAGAAATCTCCATCCATATCATTCAGGTACAGGTAAAAGGTCAGTGCCAGTTCCAGATAATCTACGTCATCTTCTACCATACCTACATAAAGTTCATTCTCTGCTTCATTGATCTTGCCTTCTTCTGCAAGTTTCATAATAGTTACAAAAAGTTTATCTGCTTCTGTATAATCTGCTTCATTCTCAGGAAGTGTGTAATTCGGCTGCTGTTCGTGGAGCAAAAGCTTTGCGATCAGTCTTCCTACATCCTGAATATTTCTTATCATATGATCATCCTGTACTGCCATATCTGTTTCATCCTTTCTATCTCTAATCCAGTTTCAATCCTGCAAGTGCCTGTGCAAATGCATTATTTACCGGTTCTTTGGCTTCCTTCTGCTGCTGTCTCATATATTTCTGGACATCACGCTTGTTGACTCCTGCGCCTTCTTTGGCTCTTCTTGCCTGGAAAGCAGAGAGTTTCTCCTTGTATCCACAGGCACAGATAAATGTTTCTTCCTTACCTTTCACATACATTTCCATACGTTTATGACACTTTGGACAGCGTGCATTAGTAGTTCTGGATACAGTCTCTTTGTAACCGCATTCTCTGTCCTGACACACCAGCATCTTTGCATTCTTTCCGTTAACTGCAAGAAGCTTCTTGCCGCAATTTGGACAGATCTTGTTTGTAAGATTATCATGACGGAAGATCCCCTCTCCAGTCTTAATCTCATCTACAATATCGCAGGTATAATTTCGGATTTCTTTTAAGAATGTTTCCTGCTTCATCTTGCCCTTGGCGATATTTCCCAGCTTCATCTCCCAGTCTGCAGTCAGCTCCGGTTTGCGTAGTTCTTCAGGTACCAGCTCCAGGAGCTGTTTTGCCTTGGAAGTCAAATGGATTTCATTGCCTTTCTTTTCCATAAGAAAGCTATTAAAAAGTTTCTCAATAATATCTGCTCTGGTGGCAACGGTTCCCAGACCGCCTGTCTCGCCAAGAGTTTTCACAGCTTTCACATCGTGACTCTCCATATATCGTACAGGATTCTCCATCGCAGCGAGAAGTGTAGCTTCTGTAAATCTCGCAGGCGGTTTTGTCTTGCCTGTATTCATGGATACACTATCAATATGTAGCTTTTCACCTTCTCTCATCTGAGGAAGGTTCTGATCTTTCAGTTTCTGAGATTCATCAACCGAATCTATATCGTCATCGCTTCCATCTGTGTCCATATTCTCGTACACTTCTTTCCATCCGACGCTCTTTACAACTTTACCGCTGGCTGCAAACAGTTCTCCAACTGTCTTTCCTTCCATACTTACCCGCTCGTAAATAAACGGCGGATACAGCACGCTTAAGAATCTGCGTACTACCATGTCGTAAATCTTTCGCTCCTCATTTGTCATATGATCAAGCTGGACAAACTGTTCCGTAGGAATGATCGCATGATGATCACTAACCTTTTTATCATCCACAAAGCTTCCGTTTGCACGGATCGGCTGATTCATCAGTGCTCCTGCCAGTTTTCTGTACGGTCCGACTGCGCAGGCTTTCAGACGTTCTTTGATCGTAGGTACAATATCTTTGCCGATATATCTGGAATCTGTTCTCGGATACGTAAGGACTTTATGATTCTCATACAGACGCTGCATAATGTTCAGTGTCTGTTTGGCTGAATAACCATATCTTTGATTTGCTTCTCTCTGTAATGTAGTCAGGTCATATAAGCCCGGCGCAAAAGATTTCTTTTCTTTACTGGTTACGGAAGATACTTCCAGTGCCTGATTTCGGACAGCAGATGCGATTTCCTCTGCTTTCTCTTTATTAAAAGTTCTGAAACTCTTACTCTTTGATTCTCTCCATGTCCAGATAACATCTCCGGCTTTCAGCGTAAGCCCGTAATATTCTTTTGGCTTAAATGCACGGATCTCCTCTTCCCTTTTCGCAATCATTGCAAGTGTCGGTGTCTGTACACGTCCACAGGAAAGCTGCGCATTGTATTTACAGGTGAGTGCTCTGGTTCCGTTCATTCCTACGAGCCAGTCTGCCTCTGCTCTTGCAACTGCTGCTCTGTACAGGTTATCGTACTCATGTCCGTTCTTCAGATTCGCAAAGCCTTCTTTGATCGCTTTGTCTGTAACAGATGAGATCCAAAGTCTGCAGATTGGTTTGTGGCAGTCTGCTTTATCAAGAATCCAACGGGCAACCAGTTCTCCTTCTCGTCCGGCATCTGTGGCAATGATAATATCTTTGATATCTTTTCTGTAAAGCTGTGTTTTAACTGCATTGTACTGTTTACCGGTCTGACGGATGACTACCAGTTTCATCTTATCCGGCATCATGGGAAGTGTGGACATTTCCCATTTTGTATATTTCTTATCGTATTCCTCAGGATCTGCCAGTGTCACAAGATGCCCCAGTGCCCAGGTAACTACATATTCTTTTCCTTCCAGAGTTCCGTTGCCTTTCTGCGTACAGTGAAGGACTCTGGCAATATCTCTGGCAACAGATGGCTTCTCTGCTATTACTAATGATTTCATAGATAAACTCCTTTTTATGTCATTGAAATATTATGAAATACTTTTCTGATAATTTTCTATGGCATAAAAAATCTGCAGCCAGGGTTTTCTATTGCCCTGACCGCTGATTTTTTCTCTTATGAAAGTATAGCATAAATAGGTCTAATTTACAAATAATTCTGCCTACTTTATATCAATCTTATATCCAACTCCACGTACTGTTTCCACCAGTTCTCCTGCTGTACCCAGTTTCTGTCTCAGTGTTCGGATATGTACATCCACTGTTCTGCTCTCTCCGTCAAATTCGTATCCCCATACCTGATTCAGAAGCTGTGTTCTTGAGAGAACGGTTCCGCTGTTCTTCAGCAGCAGACATAAAACTTCATATTCCTTTAACGTAAGGTTTACATTCTGTTTATCCACTGTGGCGATATGTCTGGCAGGGCAGACATAGAGATTTCCTATCTGATATTCCTCTACACCGTCATCTTCTGTTCTTCTCAGCAATGCACGGATTCTGGAAATCAGTTCCATCATTCGGAAGGGCTTTGGAATATAATCGTCTGCTCCGCTGTCCAGGCCTACTACTGTATCATATTCACTGCTCTTGGCAGTCAGCATGATGATCGGAAGTTTCCGAGTATCAGGACGCATGCGCAGTTTTTTCAATATGGAAATACCGTCTTCTTCAGGAAGCATAACATCCAGAAGCAACAATACCGGCTGTTCTTTTTCAAGTGCTTTCCAGAAAAGGGATGGTCTCTCGAAACCCTTTGCTTCAAATCCCTGACTTTTCAGGGTGTAAATTACCAGTTCACGAATGCTCTCATCATCTTCTACCAAATATATCATTTTGTTTTTCTCCATTTTTAATATTTTTTACTGGCAGATATCTCTGTTTTACACAGAAATAAAAGCCTCTTTATTTAATTCATTAGTCTTAGTATAAAGATTCCCCGTTAAATCTTTGTTTGACTTTCCGTTAAAACTTTGTAAAATCCCACATTTTATTTCCAATTTTTTAATAAAATTTTTATATACTTTATGAGAAAATTTATTTGTAAAAAAAGTATGAAGATGATATGATAATGAAAGAAATAAAGCGTTACAGAATTAATACAGATTATCGTTCATAACAGATCATACAAGGAAGGTGACATTGTGAAGCGTTTTATTGACAAATATGGACACGGACTTGTTATTATTATTTACAGCATTGTTTATATTCTGATGTTTGGCTGGCTGGAGCACAGACCAATCCACACCTATCATATCGTACATACAGTTTTTGACGATTGGATTCCATTTTGTGAGTTCTTTATTGTTCCTTACATGTTATGGTTTCCATATATGATCCTGGCGGTAGCCTATTTTATCTTTTTTAATAAGAATAAACATGAATATTATCAGCTGGCATTTAATCTTATGATGGGAATGACCGTTTTTCTGATCGTTTCTTACGTTTATCCGAATGCCCAGCATTTACGCCCGACAGAATTTCCAAGGGACAACATCTTCACATCTGCAGTAAAGTGGCTGTACAGTACAGATACTCCTACAAACATTCTTCCGAGTATCCATGTATTTAATTCTCTTGCGATTCATATGTCGCTTACAAACTGTGAAGTTCTTCGAGATAAGAAGCTTGTAAAGGCTGCGTCCCTTACCCTTACTTCTCTGATCATCATGTCAACGATGTTCCTGAAGCAGCATTCTGTAATTGATGTATGTATGGGCGCTACACTTGCATTGTTTGGCTTTGTGGTTTTTTACCCAAGAAAGGTGACTGAATCTTCCAGAGCCGATTATTTCAGAAATGCAGAAAGAAAAAAAAGTGAAAATTAATAGTCAAGCGGATATTCGCAATTGAAACAAGGGACTTACTTGATTCGGTTAAAAAATAAAGGCAGAACACCTGTCTGAAACAACTATTTGTTTCTTATCAGGTGTTCTGCTTTTTTGATATTCAAAATTTATTTGTAATTTAGTCAGACAGATAAAATCATGCGCTTCGCTGTTTACCTGGTTTTGTTAGATCAGGCAAATACTGTCAGATAAAATTAATTGAATCCATAGAATTTCTGGCTGATCTTATATGCTGCTACAGACACCTTTCTGCCGCCCCTTCCAGGGAGATTCATGACTCTGCCGAAGAGACTGTGGCGCAGTCTTCTGTACACAGCACGGTTCTGCAGTTTGATGTACTCAAGAAGGTCTTTTTTCTTCTGTAATGATTCCTCTGTATCTGCGCGGATCAGCATAATGGAAGAGATCGTTGTGATAATATCCAGATAGCTGAACATATAATTTTTCAGATGTTTATCTGTATTTGGACAGTTAATATAAGCATCTACCATCAGTTTGTTTACACGGATCTGCTGGTCGATACGTTTGATCATTACTTTTTCATTAACGGACTGATCATCTCTGCCGATAAAATAGCGGTAGAAATTCACATCCAGATAGTAGAGATTCTTTACATATGGAAGTGGTTCAAAAGCAAACAGATTATCTACGTAGAATGTATGCTTCGGCAACTCCAGACCACATTCATGAAGCAGTTCGGTACGGTAGATCATGGAATGCATCAGAAGGTATTTACCCTTTGGCATATGTTTTACCTCTTCCCATCCGAATACTCTGTCCTGCGGCAGACATCTGCGGTACTGCATAACCTTCTTGCGGGCTGCACCCTGTTTCTCATATACAAAGTTACTGATCAGAAGGTCTACTGTCTGCGGACCTCTTAACAATTCATATAAAGTCTCCAGAATCTTGATATATGCTTCTTTATTTACCCAGTCATCACTGTCTACTACTTTAAAATACAGACCTGTAGCATTTCTGATACCTGCATTTACAGCCTCTCCGTGGCCGCCGTTCTCCTGGTGGATAGCTTTCACGATCGTAGGATACTTCGCCGCATAAGCATCGGCGATCTCAGCAGTTCTGTCTGAGGATCCGTCGTCAACGACCAGAATCTCAACTTCCTCTCCTCCTACTAATAATGACTCTATACACTTCTCCATATAATCCTGAGAATTATAACATGGAATCGCAATACTTAACAGTTTCATCTTGTTTCCTCCTTGATATACTTTGCATACGCTCCAAAAGCAGATGGAATTGCGTATTGTTTACCGGATTGTTCTCTGGTTGCAAAAATAAGTTCTTTATCCTGTGTTCTCTTCAGGGATGAGACCTTTATTCTGTATGCCTGCATTCTCCATTCAATATGGGAGAAAATATGCTTTGCAGGCGGAAGTTTCTCTATATACAGGGGATCAAGTCCCAGACCTTCAACATAGGAAATGGCTTCCTCTCTGTCCAGATGTCCCTGTATATTCGGCAGTTCATACAATCCTGCCAGCAGCCCTGTCTCTGGGCGCTTTCTGATGGCTGTATATTCTCCATCCTGAATGATAAATACAGTTTTGTTTTCCAGTGTTCTGGCTTTCTTTGGTGCTTTTACAGGAATATCATCCACTTTGTCATGCTTTCGTGCCAGACAGGCAGATGCCACAGGACATTCTTCACATTTTGCCTGACCATTAGGGACACATATAACAGCACCCAGTTCCATCAATGCCTGATTAAAGTCCCCCGGACATTCTGCCGGCATAATCTTCTGAATCTGCTGCTCTATCTTTTTGCGAACAGACTGCTTACTGATATCTTCCGTACTCTCTGTAATTCTGGAAATTACACGCAGTACATTTCCGTCTACTGCAGGAACTGATATTCCGTATGCAATAGATGCTATGGCACCGGCAGTGTAGCTTCCTATTCCTTTTAACGACAGAAGAGCCTGATAATCCTCAGGTAATCTGCCATTATATTCTTTTTTTACAGTCAGAGCCGCCTCCTGCATGTTTCGGACACGGTTATAATACCCCAGTCCTTCCCATAACTTCAGAAGCTTCTCCTGCGGACAGTCTGCCAGTGCTTCTATATCCGGAAGTTCTGTGATAAAACGCTGAAAATACGGTTTCACTGCTTCTACTCTGGTCTGCTGCAGCATAATTTCAGATACCCATGTATAATACGCATTTTGTTTATCTCTCCATGGAAGTATTCTCTTATTGTCTCTGTACCATTTTACCAGAGGTATTACAATTTCTTCAAGCATGATTTTTCTCCACTAAACATATTTCGACAGGATCCTGTATCTCGATCGTATCCTCTGTGACCAGACAGTCTCTTGCGATCAGTTTTACACCTGCCTTCTGTGCTCTCTGCAGTGCTTCGCCAAATTCATGATGCGTCGTCCAGTTAGGTTCGAACCTCTTAACCCCTTTCATCTGGATCACAAACAGAAGATATGCCTCATAACCATCTTCAAGACACCGGATCAGTTCTTCCACATGTTTTATCCCTCTCTCGGTGGGTGCATCCGGAAATCTGGCAATGTTATCTGCCTCAAGAGTCACACCTTTCACTTCAATAAATGCTTTTCTCTGTTCTGACTCCACATAGATGTCAAATCTGGAATTACCGTAAGTTTTTTCTGTCTTCACTGTCACTTCTTCCGGAAAAAGACCGCCGTTTCTGATCCATTCTGCTGCTGCTTTGTTTGGTACCTGAGAATCCATATTGATCCATCGACCGGATTTGTTTACACAAATCAGATCATATTTCGTCTTTCTGTCAGGGTTGGAGCTCTTTTCCAGAATTACTTCTGTTCCCGAAATTAGCAGTTCTCTGCATCTTCCCGTATTCTTCACATGTACGGTTTCTGTATGTCCCCCTAATTCTACCTGTGCAATGAAGCGATTCGGTCTGTTTTGAAAGACTGCTTTTTCTATGTTATTATATTTCATCTTCTTTACTGGTTTCCTCATTTACTCTCTGATAGCTTTCTCTATCTTAACATAAAATATCAAGAAACGCAAAAAGGATTGTACACGCTCTTTCAATCGTGAACAATCCCCTTTAAATTCTATTCTATTTTTTCTTTTTCTGTTTTTCTGCATTTTACTCTCAGATAATACATCAGACCAACAATGATAATCAGCAGAACTACTATGTATCCTATCTTAAAAGCCATTCCTGTTGTAAACATATCAATTCCTGTCAAAATACCAATCAGAATCAACGCTACACCACAGCCCTTCTCCATCTTCTTCTCATCGTAAAATTTCTTTCGTGCTTCTGCATTTCCACCTTTCATAAAAACACTTCCATGTCCTGTCAGAAGCATTACGCCTATTACAAGAGCAGCAATTGTTAATATCAGATCTAAAGAATCCACAATTATTCTCCTTCCAATTTTCTTATATGACAACTCAAAACATTGTCAAGCGAATATTCATAATCCGCTTCGCTACTTGATTCGGTTAAAATTACGGGACTATTGCCTGCACAACAGTCCCGTAATATCCTTTTTAGTAGAAGCACACAATCGGCACGTCACACTCAATAATGTTATAAAGTTCTCCTGCTTTGTCAGGCGGCATATTGATGCATCCGTGAGATCCGCCTTCCAGATAACGGTCACCTCCAAAATACGGCTGCCAGTCCGCATCATGGAAACCAATGCCTCCATTAAACGGCATCCAGTAATTTACCTTTGCTTCATATTCATATTTACCGTTTGCAAGCTGTTTACCTCTGAGCACTCCCGGACTCTGTTTATAATAGAGTGTATAAATACCTGAAGGAGTCTGGCGGTCAGAATAACGCATATCGCCGGAAACGATGTCTGATTCAAAAATATCTGCACCATTCTGATAATAATACATGTGCTGTTCACTCAAGTCTACTTCAATGTAAGTATCACCGATATCATTATATCCGTGAGCATTCGCTGTCATAGAATAAACCGGCTCTCTGGTAGTCTGTGTTCCTGACCGGATCTCCTGCGTCAGCTGTGCCACTTCAGATGCCTGATCGATCTGCCATCCATATGCGGAACCGTAGACACTGACTGTTCTGCCGCTTGTTGTCTGGAATTCTCTCTCAGTTCCCACTGTATCATGTGAAGCTGCAAGCTGTGCCACATAATTGGCAATATTCTGCTGGAAGGATGCATCATCCATGATCAACTGCCCCTTCTCATCAAAGTTAAGCCAGTCTTTGATCGTGTTTCCGTCCAGTGTTACTGTCTCATCTCCAAAAGTATAAGTGATGCTTGCATTTGTAAAATTGTTGCATGCATCAAGTGAAGCCTGCAGATCCGGACTGTCGCTGGTGATGTCTGCCTTCACATAAACATCTGGATTACTGTTAAAATCGACAGATGTCTCATTCTCCGAAACAGCTTCTGAAAGAACGTTGTATGCTTCTCTTAAATTAAGCTCGCTTCCTTCAGTCTCAGGGACGATCTCGAACTGGGAATCACCGTATGCAACATATGCATTCTCCGGTGCTACCTGATTCTCCTCCTGTGCACAGTTCAGTGCTTTGACCTGTTCTTTCAGTTTTTCTTTATCATAAGTGGTGTTCTCTGTTGCTGTATAGTTCTTCATCTCGAAATAGCCCTGGATCCATTCATATGGTTTCTGTGCTTTCAGAAGTTTAAGAATACTTCCGTCAGAAACATAGCTGTAGCCGATCTGATCTCCTTTAATTGTCTCAGGATCCTGATCTCTGGCATCTACTTCTATGGAATACCCGTCTACCGTCTTCGCAATCTCCTGCTCTGCCTCATATGCAGTCTTGCCGGAACAGTCGATGCCGTTGATGGAAGTTCCTTCAAAAAATTTGTCAGAGTAATAATATGACATTCCTGCATATGCTGCACCTGCACTTACTAGCACCATAGCGGCTGCGATTCCCGTAATCTTTAACCCTTTATGTTTCTTACGGACAGGTGGTTCGTATGGTGCAAGATCCTCGTCACTGATCGGCACATATGCAATCCGTCCGGGTCTTGCAGACTTGCGGGGTCTGTTTACTGCCTCTGTGCTGCCTTCCGATGCAGTATTGTTTCTTTCCTCTTTGTTGCCCATCTATTTTCTCCTCGATAAATAAGTGTTACTGTTTCATTCGCTTTTGTCAGCTTTCTCATTATAACATAATTCTTCCAGTTTGCATGTAGTATTCACTTTTTTCTTAAATTTTTTTTAAAGATTTTATAAACGGGCAATTAACTGCCTGAACTTCTACAGTCCCAGTCTGCGTTTCATATCTTTCATGACATAGAAATACATGATGATCAGAAGCCCGCCTGCAAGTACCCACGCCATAGGGCTGGCCATACATGTACCAAAGTAACTCTTATGAGCTGCTGCGATCATGGCTGTGATACCTCGGCCTGCAAGTTCAGCTACGCCTGCAAGCATAGGAAGCAGTCCATATCCCATTCCCTGGATACCATTTCGCAGTGCATTGACAAAATGCAGCGGAATGAAGAATACTGCAACACATTTTACATAAATGTCAACCATTGGAATAACCTCTGCCGCATTATCCGAGATAAACAGATAGGACAGATATTTTCCAAAGAAGAAAATAATTACACCTGTCACAATGGCATAAATGATCCCTACGATATGTGCGCTATTAAATCCCTGTCTCACTCTGTCAAGCTTGCGGGCACCAATGTTCTGTGCATTGTAAGTTGCCATTGTAGTTCCGATCGCAACGTATGCCTGCGTAAAAATGTTCTCAATCTTATTGCCTGCTGTAAATGCTGCTACCGCATAGGAACCCAGGATATTCAGTGCTGACTGCACCATCATGGTTCCAATCGCTGTGATAGAATACTGAAGTCCCATAGGAATTCCTACCATGATCTCATTTTTTGCAATCCCCGAACGGAATCTCCAGTCCTCTCTCTTTAACCTCAGTTCCGGTACACATTTTATGATATAGACTAGGCAGAGTACGCCTGATACTCCCTGTGCCGTGATGGTTGCCCACGCAGCACCTGCAACGCCCATATGGAAAACAATGATAAACACCAGGTCAAGCACGATATTCAGAAGTGCCGCAAGGATCAGGAAATACAATGGTGTCTTACTGTTTCCCAGAGCTCTCAGGATACTCGCCAGGATATTATATAATACCTGGGCAAAAATACCTCCACAAATGATCATAATGTAAGTATACGCATCCTGGAAAATATCTTCCGGTGTATTCATCAGTGTCAGCAGTGATCTCATTCCCACCATGCTGCCGATGGTCATGATCACAGAAATAATAATGGATAACAATCCCGCATTTCCTACTGACTGGCGCATCTCATCCATCTTTCCTGCACCAAATTTCTGTGAGGTAAGAACTGTAAATCCGGCTGTGAGTCCCATAAGAAAACCAATGATCAGGAACATGATGGTTCCTGTGGAGCCTACTGCTGCAAGTCCTTTGGTTCCTACGAATTTTCCTACGATTATGGCATCTGCCATGTTGTAAAACTGCTGGAATACATTACCTATAAATACAGGTATCGTAAAGTCAAGTATCATCTTCATTGGTTTCCCAACTGTCATGTCTGTCTGCATTCCAATAAACCCTCCCAATCCTTTTTTAATCCTCTTTATTTACTGTTTCCGACATCTGTTTTATCAGATATCAGAGCGATTATAGTTGAAAATTTTTTCCATTTCAAGATGTGTTTTTTAATTCCATGATTTTCTACATAATCACCAAAAACAGACAAAAAACCCTCTGATTTGTGTCAGAGGGTTTCGTCAATATCACGAACTGCTGATGTCTGCCAAGCAGTTCTCACAGTTTTTGTATTATATTATTTCTCTACAAGAAGAGATTTTCCTGTCATTTCTACAGGCTGTTCCATTCCCATAAGCTGGATCAGTGTAGGAACGATATCTGCAAGACATCCGTTCTCGCGCAGTGTGTATTTCGGATCTGCATTTACAAGAATGAATGGTACAGGATTTGTTGTATGTGCAGTCCACGGAGCACCTGTCTCATAGTCGATCAGCTGTTCTGCATTTCCATGGTCAGCACAGATAAACATCTGTCCGTCCACTTCTTTAAGAGCCTCTACTGCTTTGCCAACACATTCATCAACAGTTTCCACTGCTTTGATGGCAGCTTCCTGTACGCCTGTATGTCCAACCATATCCGGGTTTGCAAAGTTAATCACAATCACATCATATTTGTCAGATTTGATCGCATCTACCAGTTTTCCGCAAACCTGAGGTGCACTCATTTCCGGCTGAAGATCGTAAGTTGCAACCTTCGGAGATTTAACCAGGATTCTGTCCTCTCCTTTGTTCGGCTCTTCCACACCGCCATTGAAGAAGAATGTAACATGTGCATATTTCTCTGTTTCAGCAATACGCGCCTGAGTCATATTGTGCGCTGCAAGATACTCGCCAAATGTATTGTGAAGCTGAACCTTGTGGAATGCAACCTGTTTATTCTGAATGGTATCATCGTAATCTGTAAAGCATACGAAAGTAACCTGTGGTCTTGCTTTTCTTTCAAATCCCTGGAAATCATCATCACAGAATGCTCTTGTGATCTCACGTGCGCGGTCAGGACGGAAGTTAAAGAATACAACAGAATCTTTATCAGATACAACACCTGTCGGCTGTCCGTCTTTCTCGATAACTGTAGGAAGAACAAACTCATCTGTCTTATCATTATCATAGGAAGCCTGAACTGCTGCCGGGGCATCTGTTCCTTTTACGCCTTCTCCTGATGTAAGAGCATTATATGCCAGTTCTACACGATCCCAGCGGTTATCACGATCCATCGCATAGTAACGTCCGGAAACAGTAGCAATCTCACCTACACCGATCTTCTTCATCTCTGCTTCAAGAGCCTCTACAAACTCTTTACCTGATGCAGGAGGTGTGTCACGACCGTCAAGGAAACAATGTACGTAAACCTTCTCAACGCCCTCTCTCTTAGCCATCTCAAGTAATCCATAAAGATGTGTATTATGACTGTGCACACCACCATCAGAAAGAAGTCCCATGAAATGTACTGCAGAATTATTCTCTTTTGCGTTCTTCATTGCTGCAAGAAGAGCTTCATTCTTAAAGAAATCACCGTCCTGGATTTCTTTTGTGATTCTGGTAAGTTCCTGATATACGATACGGCCTGCGCCCATATTCATATGTCCTACTTCAGAATTACCCATCTGTCCGTCCGGAAGACCTACTGCCAGTCCGCTTGCGTTTCCTTTTACAAATGGATATTCTGCCATCAGCTTGTCCATAACCGGTGTTTTAGCCAGATATACAGCGTTTCCTTCCTTTTTGTCATTCAGACCATATCCATCAAGAATCATTAATACGGTTGGTTTTTTGCTCATAATGTTCTCCTTTTATGTTTATTCATAATTGATAACTGTTTTGCTGATATCAGGAGCAGAAAACTGATCATCTCTGCACAATAAAACTTTTATATCTGACATCTCTTATATAGTATCAAAATCTCAGGATTTTTCAATTCTTTTTTTGTATCTGTTTCATTTTCAGTTACTGTTCACTCCGTTCTCAGTAACGTTGCCAAAATTCATTCCAAATTGCCTACGGCAATGGAATTTTGGCTTGTATGTCTCGGGATTTTGGCATATTCATGCCAAAACACCTCGCGGAATAGTGGTGTGTGAACAGTACCATTTTCATTACTATATATATGAAAAGAACAGTAACTTATTTTCCATATACACGAATGATCGTTGAAATCTTTCTTACGGAATCCCTGTTTCTCAGTTCTTCGATGGCAGTTCTGAAATCACCTTCTCTTACCTTCTCAGTGATCACAACTACTTCCGCACACCCTTCCACCTTGGTATCTTTCTGGATAATCTGTGCAACACTGACCTGATATTTGGCAAAAATAGCAGTCATCTCGGCAAGAACACCGCAGCGATCCTCTACTTTGAGACGGAGGAAATAACGGTTATGTGTATCTTCCATTTTCTTAACAGGGATATTCTTGTAACAGGTACATCCGATTCTGCCGCAGCATCCTGCAAGAATATTTCTCACAATATCAAATACATCACCCACAACTGCACTGGCTGTAGGAAGTTCTCCTGCTCCTCTTCCGAAGAACATGGCATCTTCCACTGCATCTCCATGGACAAATACTGCATTATAGGAATCATTTACAGTTGCAAGCGGATGGGAACTGGGGATCAGCATCGGGCACACATATGCTTCAATTCCGTCTGCTTCGTTTCTTGCAACACCCAGAAGCTTGATATCACGTCCCATTTCTTTCGCATAATGAATATCTTTTGATGTGATCTTGGCAATTCCCTCTGTATATACATCGTTAAATACCACACGTGAGTTAAATGCCACAGATGCAAGGATCGCTACCTTACGTCCTGCATCCAGACCTTCGATATCAGCAGTCGGATCAGCCTCCGCATATCCAAGTTCTGTTGCAAGTGCCAGGGCATCCTTAAACTCCATACCTTCCTGAGTCATCTTTGTCAGAATAAAGTTTGTGGTTCCGTTTACAATACCCATAACTTCTGTCATGTGATTTCCTGCCAGACACTGTTTCAATGGTCTGATGATCGGAATACCACCTGCTACTGCTGCTTCAAACAGAAAATCCACTTTACTCTCATGTGCCGCATCCAGAAGCTCATGACCATGTACTGCGATCAGATCCTTGTTTGCAGAGACTACATGCTTACCGGCTTTTAATGCAGAAAGGATATACTCTTTTGCAGGATTAATCCCACCCATCAGTTCAATCACAATCTCAATCTCCGGATCATTTATAATCTCATCCCACTGGCTGGTGAGCAAAGAGGCATCTTCTATCTTCGCTGCTGCCTTCTCTATATTTCTCACAAGGATTTTCTTTATCTCAACTTTACAGCCAATCTTGGCCGACATTTCCTTTTCCTGATTCTTCAGTACCTTATATACACCTGTTCCTACTGTTCCAAATCCTAACAGTGCGGCTTTGATGACATTTTCATTCATTTTGCAGGATTCCCCTTTCGTTTTCGTTGGTTTTTATAGTATGGCAGAATTTCCTATTTGTCAAGTTTGTCTGCATTTTTAAGCAAAATCTTTATCATATTTTCCAGTTCTTTGTTCCGTCTGCGAAGCCATCTCACATACCATAATATCCCCACTCCTGCCACCCAGGCAGAAATACAGAATATTCCATCCAGGATCATATAAACAGTTCTCTCTGTCCCCCTGGCAGGGGCTCCACTCAGGAAGCAGTAATACATTGCCACTGATATGCAGGCTGCGGCCACGCCTTCCATTATCTTTCTGATCGTCTTCATTATATCACTTTCCTTCTCAATAGTGTCTTTATAAAGACACTGTTACAAGACCTATTTTAACCCGATAATAAATATGAATCAAGAACAAATCGGACGGTTATTACATATGATAAGCTATAGAAAATTATGGAAGACTATGAAGGAGCGGAAAATCAGCCAGTATGCCCTGTACACTCACTATGGCATAAGCACTTCTTTTCTGGATAAACTCCGTCATAATGAAAATGTGGAAATCCGCAGTCTTGATATCTTATGTTCAATCCTTGACTGCGATTTCGGTGATATTGTAGAACACATTCCGGATAATGCTGAACCTGAGGAAAAATAATTTTTTCGGGTTCAGCATCAATATGATGTAGTTGTGCCCTTTTATAGAACTATTTGTTCTTTTTATCTTTCTCATGATGTTAGGTCAAAAGGTATTTTACCCCTAACCTGATATCTTCTCATATCTATAATATATTTTGCTTATCATATCCTGCAGAAAGTCAGGCGGATATTCGCAATCTCCACAGGGGACTTACCTGATTCGGTTAAAACATTATTTATAATGTTATCCTATAAGTCCATTCACAAAAACATAAGATTTTTTCATTTATTTATGATATACTTATTACTGTCTCCTTCGTTCTCAGTAACGCAGACTTATCTATGGCATTCTCTTCAGGCGCATAATATCATCCGCTTCGCAATTTATCAGTTAAATAGTGCGTTCAGGAGACTTGCTGCAGATTTACAAAATATTTTTACCTGAAAGGATCGTAGTATATATGAAATATGATGTAGTGATCATCGGCGCAGGACCTGGCGGTATTTTCTCTGCCTATGAACTGATGAAGCAAAATAACGATTTAAAGATTGCTGTTTTTGAGGCTGGAAATCCTCTCAGTAAAAGACATTGCCCAATTGATGGTGACAAAGTAAAAACCTGTATCAAATGTAAAACCTGTGCCATTATGAGCGGCTTTGGCGGTGCCGGTGCTTTCTCTGACGGCAAATACAATATCACAAATGATTTCGGCGGAACACTTTATGAACATATTGGAAAGAAAGACGCTCTTGACCTGATGCGTTACGTAGATGAGATCAATGTTGCCTACGGCGGACAGGACACAAAAATGTATTCTACAGCCGGAACCAAATTCAAAAAACTTTGTATGCAGAACAAATTAAAGCTTCTGGATGCTTCCGTACGTCATCTGGGAACAGACATTAACTATGTGGTTCTTGAGAACTTATATGCAAAATTAAAAGAGCATGTTGATTTTCATTTCAACACTCCTGTAGAACGTCTGGAAGTACTTGAAGACAGATACCGTATCATCACAAAGAATGATACCACTGACTGCAGCAAATGCATTGTATCCGTAGGCAGAAGCGGAAGCAAATGGATGGAACAGATCTGTAAAGAACTTGATATCCCAACCAAATCAAACCGGGTAGACCTGGGTGTACGTGTAGAACTTCCTGCTGTTATCTTCTCACACCTGACAGACGAACTGTATGAGAGTAAGATTGTCTACAGAACAGAAAAATTCGAAGATAATGTGAGGACTTTCTGTATGAATCCTTATGGCATCGTTGTAAACGAAAATACAAACGGCATTGTCACAGCAAATGGACACAGCTATGAAGATCCGTCCAAACAGACAGAAAATACAAACTTCGCACTGTTGGTAGCCAAACATTTCTCCGAGCCATTTAAAGACAGTAATGGATATGGCGAAAGCATTGCCCGTCTTTCCAATATGCTGGGCGGCGGAGTGATCGTACAGCGTTTCGGCGATCTGGTGCGCGGAAGAAGGAGTACGGTTGCACGTATCGAAGAAGGTATGGTACGACCTACTCTCGCAGCTACTCCCGGTGATCTGAGTCTTGTTCTCCCGAAACGTATCCTTGACGGAATCATTGAAATGATTTATGCTCTGGATAAAATCGCTCCCGGGACAGCTAATGACGACACCCTCCTCTATGGTGTGGAGGTTAAGTTCTATAATATGGAAGTTGATATTGATGAAAATCTGGAAAGCAGATACAAAGGCCTGTATATCATTGGAGACGGAAGCGGTGTAACCCATTCCCTGTCCCATGCTTCTGCAAGCGGTGTATATGTAGCACGCCAGATTGTTGAGAATCTGTAAAAGACCGGATTTCTTCTGATGGATACCTCCAACTACAGCAATCAATAACCTTAAAGTCCCCATCTGTCTCTTACAGTTGAAACAGATAGGGACTTGTTTATTATATTTTCTGGTATGCCATCCATTTATCCATTCCCAGACGTTCAAATGAACCGCAGTACTGAAATCCGCATTTTTCCAGAAGTTTCTGCATGGGGATGTTATCGCTGTATGTATCCATACGGAGATTCAGTGTCTGAGCATAGGCCCAGTCCAGACAGAATGATGCGGCTCCTCTTACTATTCCTGTGGACGCTACCCTGTGAACTACTCCATAGGGTTCTTCATTCAGCCATTTTCCATTAATTTCTTTATAATCTTCATCTTCTTCCGCCGCATAATAGAAAACACAGGCAATCCGCCCTTCTGACATGCACAGATACATTTTATCAATATCATGCTCTATCAGTTCTGCTGAGGGGTAATCTTCACCCCACTGTTCTGCATTGCCATTTTCTCTCATAAATTTGCGGGCTTTATCATAAACTTGCATGATCTGCCCAAGATCCTGCACTGATGCTTTTCTTATTTCCATGAAACCTTCCTTTTCTTTTGGTATTTATATTCTTTTAGTATTTGTATTCGTTTTGATTTTTCGTCTATTTCTCAAATTTTTTCGTCAAAAGACAAATATTTTCACAATGGTCTGTAAAACTGAACATATCTACCGGCTGTATTTTTCTCACATCATAGCCATGTTTTGTCAAATACTCCAGATCTCTTGCCAGTGTTTCCGGTCCACAGGAGATATATACGATTCTTGATGGATTCAGTTTGATAACAGAGGACATAAACTTTTTATCACTGCCGGTACGTGGCGGATCCATAAACACAACATCTGCATGTTCTCCGTTTTCTGCCATGTTTTCCATAAATTCTCCTGCATCTCCCTGATAGAAACGTGCATTTGTAATCTTATTTTCCTTTGCATTGATTCTGGCATCGCGGACTGCATCCGGATTTAATTCCACACCAATGACATTCTTTGCCCGCTTTGCAGCTACAAGTCCGATTGTTCCTATTCCGCAGTATGCATCTATCACTGTTTCTTTTCGTCCAAGCCCCGCATATTCAATTGCTGTCTTATACAGAATTTCTGTCTGTACAGGATTTACCTGATAAAAAGACTGCGGAGAAATGCGGAATGTACATCCGCAGAGCGTATCCCGGATATATCCTTTTCCATAAATGACGATATCACGCTCACCCAGTACCATACTGGTCTTCTTATCATTGACGTTAAGCACAACTGTTGTAATCTGTGGGTATTTCTTTCTCAGAGCTTTCACAAAATTATTTTTTGAAGGAAAGATCGGGGAACCAATCACAATAACCACCATGATCTCATCTGTGAAAAACCCTCTTCTCACCAGCACATGGCGCAAAAGTCCATATCCTGTGTCCTCATCATATGTTTTGATTCTAAAAGATTTCAGCATATCCCGAATTGTACGGATGATTTCCTGACTGATCTTATCCTCGATCATGCACTCTTCTATCGGAACAACCTTATGTGTTTTCGCTTCGTAGGTTCCACAGATAATATTACCTTTTTTATCCCTGTCAAATACTGCATGAACTTTATTTCTATAATAAAAGGGATCATCCATTCCAATGATTGGTTTTACATTTGCAAACTTTCCAAGAAGCTTCTTCATCCTTTTCTGCTTGGCGGCAAGCTGTTCTTTATAAGGAACACCCTGATACTGGCAGCTTCCGCATTTCTTTGATACACTACATTTTGTTACTTTTTCTTCCATAAAATATTAACCTGCTTTCTATAATTACACATTTTTTACATTATATCAGCGAAAATGGATTCCCGCAATCAGACAATCTTTATTTATCTGTCAATTTCCTCTCCGAATGTCGAAAAAGCAGGGATTCTGTCGAAATGTTTTTGACTGATTTCTGTTGAAACTTGTAGACGAATGTAGAAAAATATGATATAGTTTGTACATACAAAAGAGAAAATCATCGAATTGCCAAAGAGAAAAAAATTTATATCACCAAGGATAAAAACTCAGAAATACTCCAAAATACAAAAGATAAAATACATGAACTAAATACACCTGATAAATAGTCAAAATACAAAAGTATCGAGGCATTCCTTTCGTACAAAAGAGATTGACCCAAAGTACAAAAGAAACAGCTTACAGCAGATTTTTACACCAGATAAAAAAGACAGTTTCAGTAATGAAGCTGTCTTTTTCTTTATACATATTAATTTCATAAGATACTATGTGTCTGACATAGCCAAACAAATATTCGCAACAGCAATTAGAGCAGGTAACTTACCTGCTTCAACTATAACAATCCCCTGAACACAATCCAATCAGTAAAATTACCAATTTTCCTGTATTCAGGGGCATTATATTATTTCTCGTTTGGACACAAAGATTATCTGCTTATAATCAGTTTTTTATTCTTATTTGTAGTTTACGATCTTTCCGAAATCAGCTTTCAGAGAAGCGCCACCTACAAGGCCGCCATCGATATCGTTCTGAACGAATAAGTCAGGTGCTGTTGCAGGATTTACAGATCCGCCATACTGGATACGGATTGCTTCTGCTGTTGCTTCATCATAGATTTCAGCAATGCATGCACGAATACCTGCGCATACTTCCTGAGCCTGCTCAGTTGTAGCTGTTTTACCTGTTCCGATTGCCCAGATTGGCTCGTAAGCGATAACTGCTGTCTTAGCCTGATCTGCTGTAACACCCTGGAATCCAACTTTAACCTGCTGACGGATGAAATCCATTGTCACGCCCTGTTCTCTCTGAGTAAGAGTTTCGCCACAGCACATGATAGGTGTAATTCCATGTTCGAAAGCTTTGAGAACTTTCTTGTTAACATCTTCGTTTGTTTCTCCGAAGTATTCTCTTCTTTCGGAATGTCCAAGAACAACATATTTAACTCCGGCATCTACGAGCATTGCAGGGGAGATTTCTCCTGTGTATGCACCTTTCTCTTCAAAGTACATGTTCTCAGCACCAACCTGGATGTTTGTTCCCTTAGTAGCTTCTACAACCGGGATGATATCGATTGCAGGTACGCAGAATACTACGTCTACTTCATCGTTAACTACTAATGGTTTTAATGTTTCTACTAATTTAACGGCTTCGCTTGGTGTCATGTTCATTTTCCAGTTACCAGCGATAATTTTCTTTCTTGCCATGATGATTTATCTCCTTAGTATCCCTGTGGGATGTTATTATATTCTTATTTATCGTTTGCTGCTGCAACACCCGGGAGTTCTTTTCCTTCCAGGAATTCAAGAGATGCACCGCCACCTGTGGAGATGTGTGTCATCTTGTCGCCATAACCAAGGATGTTAACTGCAGCTGCAGAATCACCACCACCGATAATAGTTGTGGCATCTGTTTCAGCAAGTGCTTTGGCAACAGCTTCTGTACCATGAGCGAAGTTTGGCATTTCGAAGCAGCCCATCGGTCCGTTCCAAACAACTGTCTTAGCATCTTTTACAGCGTCAGCGAAAAGCTTCTCTGTTTCCGGTCCGATATCCATTCCTTCCCATCCGTCCGGAATCTCACCACGTTTAACAACCTGGATATTACAGTCATTAGAGAAGTTATCACCGATTCTGTTATCTACCGGAAGAAGAAGTTTCACACCTTTGTCTTCTGCTTTCTTCATCATGTCCAATGCATACTGAAGATAATCATCCTCACAAAGAGATGTTCCGATATGTCCACCCATAGCTTTTGAGAATGTGTAAGACATACCACCACCAATGATAAGAGTATCTACTTTATCAAGAAGGTTATTGATTACAGAAATCTTGCTGGAAACCTTAGCTCCGCCAAGGATAGCAACAAACGGTCTCTCAGGATTGTTCACTGCATTTCCAAGGAAATCGATTTCCTTCTGCATTAAGTAACCAACAACTGCTGTATCAACATATTTGGTCACACCAACATTAGAGCAGTGTGCTCTGTGAGCTGTACCAAATGCATCATTAACAAATACATCACAAAGAGAAGCAAGTTCTTTGCTGAATTCGTCTCCGTTCTTTGTTTCTTCTGCGCGATAACGTGTGTTTTCAAGTAAGATAACATCTCCGTCTTTCATCTCAGCTACTGCTGCTTTTGCGTTAGGTCCTACTACTTCAGGATCTGCTGCAAACTTAACTTCCTGTCCTAATAATTCGGAAAGACGTTTTGCAACCGGTGCAAGAGATAATTCCGGTTTCGGCTCTCCCTTCGGTTTTCCAAGGTGGGAGCAGAGAATAACCTTTCCGCCGTCAGCGATCAGCTTCTTGATTGTAGGAAGAGCTGCAACCAGACGGTTCTCATCTGTGATCTTTCCATCCTGAAGAGGAACATTGAAGTCACATCTTACAAGAACTTTTTTGCCTTTTACATTGATATCATCAACAGATTTTTTATTCAGCATTTGTGGTGCCTCCTTAATAATATTCTTTAACAGTTACTGCATATCTGTAAACAGTAACTTATTGATTTCCTGCTGTCATTCCAGACCACGCGAAAAGGGTCCGGTCCAAATCAGACCGGACCCTTCGTTGGAGTCTATTCCTTTACACTTACTGAAAATTAAGCGTTCAGTAATTTACCAAAGTGTTTGATTGTACGAACCATCTGGCTTGTGTAGGAGTTCTCATTGTCATACCAGGAAACTACCTGTACTTCTGTTGTGCCATTCTCAAGTGGAAGAACCATTGTCTGAGTAGCATCGAACAGAGAACCAAATCTCATACCAACGATATCGCTGGATACGATTTCATCTTCGTTGTATCCGAAGGATTCATTAGAAGCTGCTTTCATAGCTGCGTTGATCTGTTCTTTTGTTACGTTTCCTTCAACAACTGCTGTTAAGATTGTTGTAGAACCTGTTGGGGTAGGAACACGCTGAGCAGATCCGATAAGTTTACCGTTCAGTTCCGGAATAACAAGACCGATAGCTTTAGCAGCACCTGTGCTGTTAGGAACGATGTTAACTGCAGCTGCACGAGATCTTCTTAAATCACCTTTTCTCTGTGGTCCGTCAAGTGTCATCTGATCGCCTGTGTAAGCGTGGATTGTGCACATAATACCGGATTTGATTGCAGCAAGATCATTTAATGCTTTAGCCATTGGAGCTAAGCAGTTTGTTGTACAGGAAGCTGCGGAGATGATGTGATCTTCTTTTGTAAGAGTTTCATGGTTTACATTGTAAACGATTGTCTTAAGATCGTTTCCAGCCGGAGCGGAAATGATAACGTGTTTAGCACCTGCATCGATATGAG